>JAEEGL013126750.1_pt1 | contig 13304 bp, 11 predicted proteins | sample 9134231 | NCBI WGS metagenome assembly JAEEGL01 (sample SAMN16246548, study PRJNA631951) | gut metagenome | biome: gut microbiome; feature: rumen; material: fiber-attached | host: Bos | place: Iran: Karaj | collected 2018-10 | reverse complement strand
CATACAGGCGTATTACCTGATGAACGGCGTAACAAAACCGGACGTACTGATCATACCGCGCGTTTCCGACGCGGAAAACGGCAATACCGCATATTTTACGTATACCGCAAAAGCGATTTACAGCGCATCGGGCAATGAAGAATTTTACGGTACGGACCGTGATATTTGTGAAGCGGATAACTTTACACTTTTCATGGCGGATACGTTTACCTACGATAACATTCAGGATCCTCTTTACGCCGCCGGCATACTGGAAACAAAGGATATAAAGCTCGTATTCAGCTTCTGGCCGGGCGGCGATTTTACGGACGCCGACGAACGTCTGCTTTCCGGTGATTATCTGATCTGCCGCGGCGGACTGCCTGCGGGGCTGCATACAGAAAATTACGAAAACGTATTGGTGCTTTCCGATAAAACCGCTGCAGAGCTCGGTCTTCCGCCGGGCGTTGAAACGACGGCCGACGGCGGAAGAATAATAATCGCGTCCGCTCCAGAGAACTGAAACGGACGCGTTTCTTTTTACATCAATTCACAGATCAGCATTGCGAATTCGGTAGGATCCTCTATCGGCATGCCGCCGATCAGCCTTGCTTCGTTATACAGCAGTATCGTATACTTGCGCAGCGTATCCTTATCTGTTTCAAACAACGCTTTCAGTTTTTCCGCAATGGGGTGAGTCTCGTTGATCTCAAGCGCAAACTGCGCCTTTACGCCTTCGTTGCCGGGCATCGAGCTTAAAACGCGCTCCATATCCGCGGATACCATGCCCTCGCTGGAAAGGCAGACCGGATGATTCTTTAATTTGTGCGTAAACCGTACTGTCTGTACCTTATCGCCGAGCACTTCTTTCATAAAGGCAAACAGATCCTCGTGCGACGCGTTCTCCTGCTCCAGCTTCTCTTTATCCTCTTCGGTATCAAAATCGGCTTCGGCTGAGCAGACGTTTACGAAAGACTTATCGTTAAACTGCATCAGCGTTTTCACTGCGAATTCATCCACGTATTCCGTCAGATACAGGATCTCGTATCCTTTTTCGATCGCGGCTTCCGTTTGCGGGAGCATTTTTATTTTTTCAATGCTCTCGCCGCTGGCGTAATAGATGGCGGGCTGATCGCTGAGCATACGTTCCGCGTATTCCGCCAAGGTTACATATTTTTCCTCTTTGGAGGACTTGAACAGAAGCAGATCCTGCAGTTCTTCCTTGTGGATGCCGTAGTCGCTGTATACGCCGTATTTCAGCGAATTGCCGAAGGCCGCGAAAAAGATTTCGTACTTCTCACGGTCCGTGGAAAGCATTTTGGCAAGCTCGGATTTGATCTTCTTTTCAATGGTTTTCGCAATGAGCTTCAGCTGATAATCGTGCTGCAGCATTTCGCGGGAAATGTTGAGCGAAAGATCCTCGCTGTCTACAAGGCCTTTTACGAAATTGAAATAATCCGGCAGCAGATCCGCGCACTTTTCGGTGATCAGAACGCCCTTGGAATACAGCTGCAGGCCCTTTTCAAATTCTTTGGTGTAATAATCAAACGGCGTATGCGAAGGAATGAACATCAGGGCGTTATAGGTGGCCTGCCCTTCCGTTTTGGAGTGGATCACGCGCAGCGGATCTTCGTAATCGAAGAACACCTCTTTATAAAATGCCGCGTATTCCTCGGGCGTGATCTCGCTCTTGTTCTTTTTCCAGAGCGGCAGCATGCTGTTCAGCGTTTTATCTTCCGTATACGTCTCGTACTCGCCTTCCTTGCCCTCAACGGGACGGGAGGCCTCCGTTTCCATTTTGATCGGGTAACGGATATAATTGGAGTATTTCTTTACAAGCGAGGAAATACGGTAGGCGTCCAGAAATTCATCGTAATCCGCTTCTTCCGTGTTATCGCTGAGATACAGAATGATATCGGTTCCGACCGTTTCTTTCTGCGCGGGGTAGATCACGTAGCCGTCCACGCCTTCCGCTTCCCAGCAGTTGGCCTCATCCGCGCCGAAGGCGCGGCTGATGACCTGCACCTTTTTGCTTACCATGAACGCCGAATAAAAACCGACGCCGAACTGACCGATGATCTCCACCTCGCCGTTTTGATCGGCTTCCGATTTGAAGGCCTGCGAGCCGCTTTTCGCGATCACGCCGAGATTGTTTTCCAGTTCTTCGGCCGTCATGCCGATGCCGTTATCGGAAACGGTGATGGTGCGGGCGTCCTTATCTATGGAAATGCGGATATAAAAATCCTCTCGGTTCAGCTTGACGGAATCGTCCGTCAGCGAACGGAAATACAGCTTATCCAGCGCATCGCTGGCGTTGGAGATCAGCTCGCGCAGAAAGATCTCTTTATGCGTGTAAATGGAATTGATCATCAGATCCAAAAGTTTTTTGGATTCCGCTTTGAATTGCTTTTTTCTCATGATATTTGCTCCTTAGTCTTCAATTGCAGCTTTTCTCGTGTTTACCTCATAATAAAACGCGGGATCGAATTTCGGCGTCCTGTCGTAATAATAACAGCCGTTCTGCTCCTGTTCGATATCCGTAAGCTGTGTATAACAGAAACCGAACAGTTTCGGGTTATCAAGAAGCGCATCCGTCAGACCCTTATAGCGCGCCTTGTATTCCTCTTCCGTTTCCGGAGAATTGCCGTAGCCCCAGGAGGTGCCGGTATTCTCAAGGATCGGGCTCCACTTGATACCGCCGTACTCGCTTACGAATACGGGCATGCCGGGCATATACGTCTGGCGGTTATTGCAGTGGTTGCGCAGAATATCCTCTTCGATCAGCAGGCGCTGCGTTTCTCTGAGCACGGCGGGATCCTGCTCGTAATCGTGTACGTCGAAGATATCAGTTTCCACATGGTAATTGCCGCTGGTATCGATGCACGGGCGGGTGGGATCCACTGTTTTTGTTGTTTTGTAAATCAAAGAAAGCAGCGGATCGAACTGTTCCTTCCCGTCGATATTCCATGTTTCGTTGAACGGGCACCAGCCGATGATCGACGGATGGTTATAATCCCTCTGAAGCTCGTCCAGCCATTCGGGCAGAAGCGTATAGATCGTTTCCGGCCGCGTATGATCCGCGCCCCAGTTGGGATATTCGCCCCAAACGATGTAGCCTTCTTTGTCGCAATGATACAGGAAGCGCTCTTCAAACACCTTCTGATGCAGCCGCGCGCCGTTGAAACCGCAGGCCTTGGACATCAGGATATCGCCGTGAAGCGCTTCATCGGAGGGCGCGGTATAGATCCCGTCCGGATAAAAGCCCTGATCCAGCACCAGCCGCTGAAATACGGATTTGCCGTTAATGAGGAACCGGTATCCGTCGAGGCTCACGCTGCGCAGGCCGAAATAACTCTGAACCCTGTCCTCGCCGAAACGGATCTCCAGATCGTACAGACGGCCGCACCCGACCTCCCACAAATGCGCTTCCGCCAGCGCGAGAGAAAGGTTAACCGCACCGGCAACGCCGTACAGCACGGTTTCCGCCATTACTTTTCCTTCATATGAAGCGGTCAGCTGCAGATCCGCCGTGCCTGCAAGGCAAGCGGTAATATTCACACTGCATGCGGCGGCGTCCGGTGTGATGCGGATATCTTTAACGTACGTTTCCGGCGTAAACTCCAGCCATACCGTCTGCCAGATACCGGTGGTGCGCGTGTAATCGCAGCCGTGTGAAAAATACTCGCGGCTCTGCTTGCCCACGGGAATATAGGGATTGCGCTCGTCGTCCTCACAGAAGATCACGATCGTATTCTCCCCGGGGATAACGTAAGGCGTAATGTCAAAGCTGAAAGAAACGTAGCCGCCCTTATGCTGCCCCGCTTTTTTCCCGTTCACAAAAGCGGTGGTGCGGTAATCCGCCGCGCCGATATGCAGCACGGTGCGTCCCGCCGTCTGCGCTTCGGAAAGCGTAACGGTGCGCTTATACCAGGCGCCGTATATGAAATCCCTGTATTCGATGCCGGAGAGCTTCGACTGGATGCAGAACGGCACCGTGATCTTTTTATCGTAGGATGAAAAGTCCTCGTACAGCCTGCGCTGCTCACCGCTTCTGCCCTGATCGAAACAGAAATCCCATTCGCCGTTCAGGTTCATCCACTGTTCCCTTCGGAACTGCGGCTTCGGATGCTCGCTTCTCGGAATCATTTTTCCATCTCCTTTTAATAAAACGTTGCTACGGATTCTTCGGGCGGATCGCATTTTGTAAGCCTTGTTACGTTGAAGATCGGCCCTTTCTTACCGTAAAGGCGTGAAAAACGGATATCGATTTCCGCCTCTACCATATACCACGTGGAATTTTCCGGGTTCAGGCCGTCCGGCAGTTTGGAAACCAGCGCGCAGTACTGGATATCTTCTACGCAGCAGGTCATAATATGACGGCCGATCGCGCAGGTACGGTCCGGGAACTTTCTGTCGATCGCAAGCAGCCCCTTGAACACGACCTTTTTGCCTTTGTATTTTTCCTTTTCTTCCGTAAGATCTCTGTAAAACAGCGCGAAATCGCGGTCTTCGATCTGAATGACCGGCGCGTTGATGTCAAAGGGCAGCGGATCTTCGATCTCATCCGGCACCACTTTGCCGCCCGCGTATTCATATAATATATCCGTACGGCGGGATATGCCGCGAACGATCTTATGGTATTCCATGGTATCCGCATCGGCGGGCACACGGTTAAATACGCATACGTCGCAGTCCTTGAGCTTATCCACAACAAGGCTGCGCATATTCGCGTTATAATTCAGAAACGTGCGCGCGTCTACAAATAGCATATTCTGGTACGGCAGCCAGCCGTCGGGCATCTCATCATAAAAATGCTGCAGCAGCCACATGCCGTTATATTCCACCAGAACGCGCTCCGCCCTCGTCTGCAGGATCATTCGGGAGAGATTCTGCTCGTTCAGTTCGCTTTCGTCCTCCAGCGTACGGATAAACACGTTTTTCCCGGAGAACTTCGAAGGGTCGTATTCCTCTACGCCCTCTTCACAAACCAGAAGCAGCGTACGTTCCCCCTGATTGAAGCGATCATCTTCCAGCGTATCCTGAATAAACAGCGTTTTTCCGCTTTCCAGGAAACCGGTAAATATATATACGGGAATCTCCATTCTGAAGTCTCCTTACGCGTTAAACGCAGCCGCTACGGCGTCCTCTTTCAACTGGGAACCGATCACGCAGATGCGTCCGATCACACCCGCGGAACCGGTACGCACGTCGCTTTCGCCGGGAACGTAATCGAAATGGATCCAATTGCCGTCGGTCCCTTCCACAATGCCCTTGGCGCGCAGTACATAGCCGAAGCGGGTTTCATCGCAAAGCTCGTCCAGGATCTCCGAAATGGTATCCGCATCGTATTTTCTGGCCGTTTCAATGCCCCAGCTGACGAAAACCTCATCCGCGTGATGATGGTGATGATCATGGTCGTGATGATGACAGCCGCAGCTGCATTCCTCACCGTGTTCGTGATGATGCTCATGCTCATCATCGTCATCGTCGTCATCGTGATGGTGGTGATGATGCTCATGCTCATCTTCGTCATCGTCGTCATCGTGGTGGTGATGATGATGCTCATGCTCATCTTCGTCATCGTCGTCATCGTGATGGTGGTGATGATGCTCATGCTCATCTTCGTCATCGTCGTCATCGTGGTGGTGATGATGATGCTCATGCGCATGCTCATCTTCGTCATCGTCGTGATGATGGTGGTGGTGATGATGTTCTTCTTCATCCTGCTCCTGCAGCAGGAGTTCTATGGCGGCGTTCAGCGTATCTTTTCTTTCGATCGCCTCGCGCAGCGCTTCGCCTTCCAGCTTGAAGATCGGCGTGGTCACGATCACGGCAGTGGGGTTCTTTTCGCGCACCAGGGCTACGGCGGTCACAAGCTTTTCTTCGCTCACAACGTCCGCGTGGCTCATAACGACGGTACCTGCATGCTCCACCTGATCGTTGAAGAACTCGCCGAAGTTTTTCATATACATTTTGCATTTGCCGGCGTCCACAACGGTGGTAAAGGAATTGAGCGTCAGCTCGTCGCTGTCAGCCCCGCTGACGGCCTTGATCACGTCCGAAAGCTTGCCTACGCCGGAGGGCTCGATCAGAATGCGGTCCGGCGCAAACGATTCCAGAACCTGAATGAGCGCTTTTTTGAAATCACCCACAAGGCTGCAGCAGATGCAGCCCGAATTCATCTCATTGATCTGAATGCCTGCGTCCTGCAAGAATCCGCCGTCGATGCCGATTTCGCCGAACTCGTTTTCGATCAGCACAAGCTTTTCGCCTTTGTAGCATTCCGCGATCAGTTTTTTGATCAGCGTTGTTTTTCCGGCGCCGAGAAACCCGGAAACGATATCGATTTTTGTCATATGCTCTACCTCTTTTTCATTATTCTCTGTTTTCAAAGATTAAAACATGCCGCCCTTTTTACCGCGTGTAAAAAAATTGATCATAGCGCGGATCAGTCCTCTGCCGCGCCGCGTACCCATGGCGCCCGTGAAAGCGCCGAGCACGAGCTCCAGCAAACGCATACCGCGTTCTTCTTCCTGCATTTTCTGCTGCTGCGCGGTTTCTTCCTCCCGCCGCCGCGCTTCTTCCTCGCGTAAAAGATCTTCCGCTTCCTTAACCTCGGCAGAAACAGAACCGCCGCAGTTCGGGCAGTTCATATTTTCATCGGCTTCAATGTAGGAATCGCAATAAGGGCAAACGACTTTCATTTTTAGTTTTCCTTTTTAATCTTTTACATTATATTTTATCACAGAGAAAAAGCGTTTTCAAGATATCTAAAATAAGAAATATCAATATTTTATAATTAAATTCTTTTGCAGGCGCTTTCGTTTATTAAATGTTTATTAAAACAGTGATAATTTTCTGTTTTAGAAATATAATATCGGTTCTCTATGCTAATATTCCCCTAAAGGGGATGTAAAGATGAAAGCATATTTCAAAAACATTTTTGCAAACGTAAAAAAATCCGAATTGATCTATTGGTGGATCATGCGCGGCCTGATGATCTTCGCGTTTATCGATACGCTTTGCGGGTCGCCGATTTTACATAACGTGCTCCACATTACGGCCGATTACAAAGGCAGCAATCCGCCGATCCAGATCCTTGCGAACCTCGTCGGTATGTTCGCCTACGAAATCATTCAGCTGTTCCCAAAAAACAGCCGGTTCCGTTTCTTTTCTCCGCGCTTCCAGAATATTACGGCGCTCGGCTTTCTGCTCGGTTCCTTCGGCGGCGCGTATCTGCAGTTTTACTATCTGATTCCGGGTTACGATAAAGCCCTGCACGCGTTCGGCACCGCAGAGGCCGTATATATCGGTTACGAATTCGTATGCGCGACCCAGCTCAAGCTCAAAAAAACCTGCCCGCATCAGATCGCCACGCTGTGTTCTCTCGGGTTCGGCTTTATTCTTTCCAGCGCGTGGGAGCTGTTTGAGTTTACCTACGATCAGGTCGCCGGCGGCGACGCGCAGCACTGGAGCTACGAAAACGCGCTGAATGCCGCGGGCGGTGATCCGGATAAGATCTTCCATCTGATTCCTATGCTGCATATCGAAAGATTTGCGCTGATGGACACGATGGACGATATCATACTGAACTTCATCGGCGGATTGATTTTATACGCCGTTCTGTGCTTCTTCCCCTACCGTCACAGAGGAAAGAACGATATCAACAAGCTGATCGAAGCTCAGCTGCAGGAAGAAAAAGAAGCCGAGGCGGCAGCGGCAGTAAAATAATTCAGAATAACAAAAACGAATCCGAAAGCAGATTTTCCTGCTTTCGGATTTTTTCAGTCCGTAAATTTGTTGATAAACTCTTTTAACCGCTCTGATTTCGGTGCGGTAAAGATCTGCTCCGGCGAGCCGCGTTCCTCGATCACGCCGGCATTCATGAACAGGATCTCATCCGATACCTCTCTGGCGAAGGACATTTCGTGCGTTACGATCACCATCGTCATATGCGATTCGGAAAGCTGCCGTATCACCTTCAGGATCTCGCCGGTCAGTTCCGGATCGAGCGCGGAGGTGGGCTCGTCAAAAAACAGGATCGCCGGTTCCATACACAGCGCCCTTGCAATGGATACGCGCTGCTGCTGGCCTCCCGAAAGCTGCCACGGGTAAAAATCCGCCTTCTCTTCCAGGCCGACCTTCCGCAGCAGTTCGATCCCCTTCCGGCGGATTGATGCCAGGATCTCTTTTTTGTTCTGCTTGTAATCCGGCCTGTCCTTAGCCGCAAGCTCCGCCGCAAGGGTTATGTTTTTCAGCGCGGTATACTGCGGAAACAGGTTGAAATTCTGAAATACCAGCCCCACGGCAAGCTGCTTCCGGCGTTTTTCCGCAGGAGATTCTTTTTTTGTATCCGTGGCGTCAAATACGGTTTCGCCGTTGACCCGGATCAGGCCTTTATCCGCCTGTTCCAGCGATGTGATGCATCTCAGCAGCGTTGTTTTTCCGCTGCCGGAGGAACCGATGATGGACAGCACCTTGCCCTTTTCCAGTGTAAAACCGATATCCTTCAGCACTTCAACGTGACCGAAGCTTTTACCGAGATTTACAACTTCAAGTATCGGCATACGATCACCCCCTGAAGAAATCGAGCTTCTTTTCCGTATAATTAAACAGGATCGAAAGCACGCCCACGAAAATAAGGTAGAATAAACCCGTATAGAACAACGGCCAGATCAGCGCTTTGGTGGCGGCAAGCGTATTCGCCTGCTTGATGACCTCCGCAACCATAATGCAGTTTGCCAGCGCCGTATCCTTGATCAGCGTAATGATCTCGTTGGACATTGGCGGCACGATGCGCTTCACCACCTGCAGCAAAACCACCTTGAAGAAGATCTGAGAGCGCGTCATGCCGAGCACCTGCCCGGCTTCGTACTGCCCTACGGAAATGCTCTCGATCCCGCCGCGGTAGATTTCAGAAAAATAACAGGCGTAATTGATGGCAAAAGCGATCAGAACCGCAAGGATCCGCCCGGCGTCCTCAATGCCGTAATTCAGCAGCAGATATTTATCCACCTGCCCGAAGAGCTGATAATGGAACACAAGCCCCGGCACGTAATAGATAATAAAGATCTGCAGCATCAGCGGCACGCCGCGAATCACCCATACGAAAACCTTCGCCACGGCTTTGATCGGCTTGAATTTGCTCATGGAGCACATGGCGATCGGCAGCCCCAGCGGCAGCCCGACCAGCAGCGTAACGAAGAATATCAGTGTGGAGATCTTAAACCCGTCCAACAGGAACAGTGTGATCTGCCAGAACGTCATAATTACACTTCCTCAAACACGAATAAAGGGAAAGGTGCAGAAGGGCCGCTTCTGCACCTGAAACAAATGAAATAACAGATTATTTCTGATCGGCGAAATCGGTGATCACGGAATTTTCAAGGCCGTATTTCTCGGCGATGGTCTTCAGCGTGCCGTCCGCGGCAAGCGCTTCCAGCTGCGCGTTGACCTTGGCGGTCAGCTCGCTGCCCTTGGCAAAACCGATGGCGTAATATTCCACGTCGTTGGAAAGGGCTTCCACCACGGAAAGCTCGCTGTAATCGCCCTTGCCGCAATAGCTGTTGGCAAGCTGCGCGTCGAGCACCGCGAAATCGGCAACGCCGGAGTTGACGTCCAGAAGCGCGTCGGTCTGCTTTGTAACGCCCTTGATCACGGCGCCTTCAAAGGATTTGGCGTATTCTTCGCCTGCGGAACCGGATTCGGCCTCGCCGATCTTATCCGCAAGGTCCGCCGCGGCGGCAATCCCGCTGCCAGCCTTGACGACGACCACCTGATTGTTTTCCATATAATTATAGGAGAAATCCACCTTCTCCGCACGGGCTACGCCGTCGTCGTCGCTGCAGTTCGCGGTGAAGCCGTTCCAGATGCAGTCGATCGTGCCGGATGCAAGATCCGTATATTTGTTTTCCCACTTGATCTCTTTGAACAGAACGGTATAACCGAGTTTCTCGAATACGGCCTTGGCAAGATCCGTATCAAACCCTACAAGCTCGTTGTTTTCATCGAGGTAGTTCATGGGCTCGTAAACGGTATAACCAACGGTGATCACGCTGCTGACGTCGGTGTCGGACGTGTTTTCCGGCGTCTCCGTTTTACCGCCGCAGGCAGCAAGCGAGCAAACCGCGGCAAGCATGGCGACGCAAAGAATAATAGCAAACAGTCTTTTTTTCATAATATACCCTCCAAAATAATAGTGAACCAATTTTAGCATATATCTACAAAAAAGTAAATATGGCTTTATGCAATTTCACAATTCATATTTTGTTAATATTCCATTCTGCCGTATCCGTTCCTTGACGGGTTAATATTATTATGTTATCATAAGTAAAAAAGGGGGTCCTATTATGTTAAAAACGATTCTTTCGGCATTCGTATCTTTTCTTATGCTGATCAGCAGTACCCTGCCCGGCACCTTCAGTCTCGGCAAACCGATCGGTAAAAACGAAATCGACATGAGTCAATTTACCCTTGTATGGAACGACGAATTCGACGGCGACAGTCTGGACAGATCGAAATGGGGCTATGAATGGTGGGTCACCGTGCGCAAAGGCGGTTACTGGCACGAGGATATGGTATCCGTACAGGACGGCAATCTTGTGATCAGCGCCCAATATTTCGATACGCCGCTGGAAAACAGATATTACGAGCAGTGGCACGATCAGATCAATTTTGCAGAATATAAACCCGGCTGGTATACGGGTATCGTTACCACGCGAGATAAATACGAGCAGTGCTACGGCTACTTTGAGGTCCGCTGCATCCTGCCTGCCGCCACGGGTTTGTGGAGCGCCTTCTGGATGATGAACGAAGGCGTATTCAATATCGACGGCTCCGGTCGGGACGGTACCGAAGTGGACGTGTTTGAATCCTTCAACTATAAAGATCACTGGTGGGGCAACGACTGCGTTTCCACCGGCATCCATTACGACGGCTACGGAGAAGAAGAAAAGGGCGACAGCATCGGCAGGTATCTGATCGAAAACGATCCTTATACGGAATACAATACCTACGGTGTGGAATGGTCTCCCGAGGAATATATCTTTTATATCAACGGCCGTGAAACCGGACGTCTTTCCACCGGCGGCGTTTCACAGAACCCGGAATACCTGCTCCTCTCCGTTGAATTCGCCGGGTCCGACGGCGTACAGAGCTCCGACCGGCACGGCGTAGGCAAAATTGAACTCACGCCCGCGCAGAACTGGCCCGCCGCTTTCGTTGTGGACTACGTAAGATGCTATCAGTATAACGATATGCTTTGATCTTTCTTTGGTAAAACTTTATGAATATGAATCATCTCGATACGATCAGCAGGATCCGCGGCAGTCTGATCGGCGGCGCCGCAGGCGACGCGCTCGGCTATGCCATAGAATTCTGCAGAGAAACGGAAATATTTGAAACCTACGGTCCGGGAGGGCTCCGCTCGTATCAGCTGGGCAGCAAAATCAAAAAAGCGCTGATCTCCGACGATACGCAGATGACGATGTTCACTGCAAACGGGATCCTCAACGGCATTACGCAGTCCCGTTCGGACCGCTGCGACGATACCGTTCTGGAAGCTGTAGCCAACGCGTATCTCGATTGGCTCCGCACGCAGCAATACATCCCAGACGGAACAACCGAAAAACCGAGCACGTGGCTCAGCGGCGTCCCGGACGTCTATTACCGCCGTGCGCCCGGCAATACCTGCATGAGCGCCCTGTACACGCAGCAGGACGGTTCCGTCCGCGCGGATATCGCGCACCCGCTGAATCACAGCAAAGGCTGCGGCGGCGTGATGCGTGTCGCGCCGATGGGGCTCCGTCGTTTTGCCGGTTCCGATACGGATACGATAGATTATTACGGGGCGCAGGCTGCAGCAGTTACGCACGGCCATCCGTTGGGGTATCTCCCTGCCGCCGTCATGACGCATATCGTTCACAGCATCGTTTATCCGCGCTGTGAGCTAACGTTAAAAGAGACCGTCATTGAGGCGATCGATTCCGTTGCCCGTCTGTTTTCGGAAACGGATTCCGTTGCGGAGCTTTCCTCGCTGCTGCATACGGCTGTTTCTCTCTCCGAAAACGATGATTCCGATCTTGCCAATATCCACCGTCTCGGCGAAGGCTGGGTGGGCGACGAGGCGCTTGCGATCGCAATATACTGTGCGCTGCGCTATCCCGATGATTTTTCCGCCGGTATCATCGCCGCGGCGAACCACAACGGCGATTCCGATTCCACAGCCGCGATCACCGGCAATATTTTAGGCGCCCGGCTCGGGTTTGACGCAATCGGCGAACAATGGAAAACGGATCTGGAGCTTTTTGACGTGCTTCTTGAACTTGCCGACGATCTCAGCAAAAAGCTCCCTGTCAACGAGGACGGGAGCATATCGGACAGGGATTGGCAGAGAAAATACGCAGAAAAGCTTTGAAGTTTATTTTTCAGCAAGAGAATATTTGCATTCCCAAAACATATCGCCGTCGGAACTGCCGTATCTTGCTTCTTTGCAGAACAAAACGGGTTCGCTGCTGAATTGATCCACGCTGACAGCCTTAAGATCCATTGCGCCGCTCAAGCCTGTTTCGATCATCACAACACCGAAGAAGGCCCCATCCTTTATCGCTGCGCATTATGATATAAGAACCTGCCCTGCGGGCAGAACCTTATTACTCGCGCTGCTCGTAATATTATTCGTTCCGTTCATACGCCGCAGGCGTATATCATCGCACGAAATGTGAAATCGCGGCTTACGCCGTGGTGAAATCAAAGGCTTGCGCCTTTGGTGAAATCGTTCGGCTCCGCCTCTCGGTGAAATGAAATCCGTCCGCACCCGCCGAAAGCGGATTTCACCCACGAAGTGGATTTCACCGCCGTATGCGATTTCACCCGTCCGTAAGGACGGATTTCTTTGAAAAAAAGCGCTTTTGTCCGGTAGACAAAAGCCGCTTTTTTCATGGCAGGGGCAGAAGGACTTGTTTTGCCCTCTTGCGGTGCCCGAAATTGCCTGCGCCTTGGAGCGGCGCGCAATTTCGACCACTGCGCTTCGCCGCGCTCCCTCCCCCTGCCACCGGCAGCGGTCGCGCGTCTCACCCGGCACGCTCCGCGTGCCTCGGGTTCGGGCAGTTCTCTGTGCCAAGAAAAAAAAGCACGCCTTCGCGTGCTTTTCCTTGGCAGTGGCAGAAGGACTTGTTTTGCCCTCTTGCGGTGCCCGAAATTGCCTGCGCCTTGGAGCGGCGCGCAATTTCGACCGCTGCGCTTCGCCGCGCTCCCTCCCCCTGCCACCGGCAGCGGTCGCGCGTCTCACCCGGCACGCTCCGCGTGCCTCGGGTTCGGGCAGTTCT
>JAEEGL012620784.1_pt1 | contig 13304 bp, 6 predicted proteins | sample 9134231 | NCBI WGS metagenome assembly JAEEGL01 (sample SAMN16246548, study PRJNA631951) | gut metagenome | biome: gut microbiome; feature: rumen; material: fiber-attached | host: Bos | place: Iran: Karaj | collected 2018-10 | reverse complement strand
AGATAGTCAAATAGTTATTTCATCATGAAAAACTGATAAATGAGCATGAAAAACTAAAATAAATGCAATAATTTCATGAGAACCAATTACATTTGCAGTAAACTGAAGATACATTACAGACTTTATCAAAATGATGGAATCTGATGAAATCCAATTCAATCTAGTTACAGATCAGAAACCTATGATTATCACTGATAAGTGAAACGAGAACTATAAATATGTAGTCAGACCTTTAATAACAAACTAAAATAGATAAACAAAACTTAGAAATTATGAAAAAGAACAGGTTACAAGAAACTTGCCAACATGAATGGAGAAAATTCTACGAGGAATGTGTCATCTTTGATGACGGAGTTGGCGAGCACACTGGAATGAGTCCAAAATGGACATGCAAAAAATGTGGGAAAGTTACGAGAGTAAATCCTCACTAATCAATGTATAAACTGCAGGACATGTTGTCCTGCTTTTTTTATTTCTTCTTTACTCTCTCATAACCAAGCTGACCACAGGCTCATTTAGCTTCTCTTCACATAGATTCACGAACTGTAACTGTAATTCAGCCTTTTTCTAAGATTCTTTTAAAATTCTGAATAGATTTTTCGCTAGACTCTTTCAAAGCAATTACTGGATTAGCATTATAAGGAATCAAATTTACATGAGCTAATCTATCTCTCAAAAGTTCAACCAATTCATCAGCTAATTCAGGTTTATCCGTAATTCAAGCAATCATAATATATTCATAAAAAATTCTATTATCAGTCGCTTCCACATATCTATCAATCACCTCCATCAATTCACTTAATTGATATCTTCTCGCAATCGGCATAATTCTTTCTCTTAATGCTTGATTTGGAGCATGTAGACTTACCGCTAACTTTACATCCAATTTATCCTCAATCAAACGTTCAATTCATGGAATAATTCCGGCAGTCGAAATAGTTACATGCCTACGACCAAGAGAAAATCTATCCTGTTGAAGCATAATTTCTACAGATTTTTTCACTTCTCTATAATTCAAAAGAGGTTCTCCCATTCACATAAATACTACATTTCTCACTCATCGATGACTTCAGTCCTCTTTTTTACCAAAACGTTTAAATATATAAGCATTAGCATACAAAATCTGGCTTATAATCTCATCCCAACTTAAATTTCTAGTAAATCATAATTTTCATGTAACGCAGAATAAACAATTAACAGGACAACCTATTTGAGAAGAAATACATAACGTAATACGATTCAGCTTCCTTTTTCCATTTTTGATATATTTCTCATCCTGCCAGTGATACATTATAATAGCTTCCACTGTATATCCATCTTCAGTTTGAAATGCAAATTTCGTCGTAGTCTCAGCTTCTACAGTTTCCATACATTTTAAAGATAAAACAGAAAATTCAGATTTTAATTCATCTTTCAATTGATTTGATAGGGTAGTCATTTCATCCCATTCAATACGCTGATTCTTAAATAATTCAAAAAAGATCTGTTTCACTTTAAACTGTGGAATTTTATGCTCCTTTGCCCGTTTTTCTAATTTTTCTTGGTCAAATAATACGTTCATAATGAACTTTTAAAAAACTAAATTTCTACTTTCACTTTAATTTATTTTTTAATTCTACAGTCTTCTTCGCTGTTTCATGATCTGAATAAATCCTTCTACCTCATCCTCACGTAGAAGAATAAACAGGGCGATCCGGAATTAAATGCCAATGAAGATGATCAATACTTTTTCATAATACTCAATTTGCGACTCAATCTCTCAGCAACAAATTAACTTCACTATGAATTTTTTCCAACTTTTTCATCCATTTCTCAATTAAAGGGACTAATGTTCACCATTCCTCCGGCTCAATCTCACGCAAACGAATTAAATGTCTATTTGGTACAATCAATAAATGATCTTTTACATAAGGTGCTCTCGATAAAAGCACTGTAAAATGTTTTCATTTTTCAATAATATATTCCTTTTTGATATCACAAAAAGGACATTCATCTTTTAATACTTTTAATAAATAATCATCATATCTCATTAAAAATGAAAAATACTAAAAATAACAAAACATTATAATTGTTCAGCCAAAAAACTCAACAGAAAAAGTCTTAAAATTTTTGCAAAACAAAAGAAAAATAAGTATAATTAAGCTACACTATTTAATGACAAAATTCAAAAATGTATCAAAAAAGCACAAGAAAGGAAAAAGATGCGATAATAATTATATTAAAAAGCCTAATACCTTACCGAGATCAGGCTGAATGATTTTTAGAAATAATTCAAAATACAAATAATGAAGAACTTGAGAATAAATTAATAAACATAATATATCAAAAGGTAAAAACTATAAAATCAAACAAAGAAATTGAAAGTATAAAGAAAAATATACTATTAATTCACAACAAATACGAATACATTGAAGAAAAAGATAAAGAAGATGCCGAAAGGTTCTTAGATGATTTTATCGACAATATATGATAAAAAATGCCTTGATTAAGAGAAAATATTGACACAAATAGGAATAACCAAATCGATATAAGTTCACAATGTAACGAAATCAATAATTTTATATTAGACAAAAATAAATGAGAACAAAATCTAAATGAATTATGAAATCATTTAAATAATTTAGGACGGAATTTTGATAATTTATGAATAAAAGATGCCATAAATAGGTATTTTCTCACACCAGAACGAAAGCAACTAGAACAATGAATAAAAAATAAAATTGGTAAAGATGAATCACTAACAAAAAAAGAATTGAGTTTATTATACATAAAAATGTTGACGGAATGAAATGAGATTAAACCTCAAGACTTAAAATTCGATTCAAAACAACCTATAGATAAAATTTGCAATTGAACACTAATATCATATATAAGAACCAAATATAATTCGCTAATATATACATGAAAAAACGCTGAAATAAAACCACGGAATCAACAAAACACAAAACCATCAACGAATCCTTTAGGTAGGCCAAAAGAATCTCAAAAAATATGATGAAATGTAGAACTACCACAAAATATTTGAGAAATTAAAGAAAGTGAAGCAGATTTTTATTGTAATAGATTAATTACGCGAGCAGAACAAAATTTTCCAAATGAAATTAGCAAAGCAAAAAGGGAAATAGAAAACAGACACAGATACAAGAACGATAATGAAAAAAAAGCTTATATAAAATATGATACTTTATTAATTGCTTTCGAAAAATATACTGAAATAGTGTCAAAAAAACATGACACTATCATCCATCAATCTTGATATAATAACAAAGAAGAATTTGAAAATCAATCAAAACTAATGGAATCTTTCCAAAAAGATTTACAAGAAAAGTTTCCACAAATAGATGATATTTTACAAAAAATAAAACAATTCTGAGAAGAAATAAAAACAAATGAAAGAAAATATTTTAAAGATGAAAACGAAACAAAAAATGCTGAAAAAAATTACAAAGAATTTAATGAATATGTAGAGATTAAAACAAAAGAATACAATATTGATTGAATTAAAGATTCAATAAATAAAGATCCTGAAAATAAAAATAATGTCAAGGAATATTTACATAATATGAATAGAATTTTTTCATTTCAACAAGATATTTTAGAAAAAAATCAATCATATGGAGATAGTATACAAAAATATCAGAAATATTTAAAATGAGCTATAGATATCCAAAACAAATATAATATACAACAATACAATAATATTTTAGAAAAATACAACCAAAATATATCAAATTGGAACAAGGTACTTGATTTTAAAAAATATGAAAGTTATACATCATTGCTACAGAGCAATTGGAAAATAACTAACGGATATAAAAATATAAGCACACTTAGAGATCTCATAATAAACCAAAAAAGTAAATGAATTCTAGTAAAAGAGTTTAAATGAATAGAACAAGCACAGCAAATTAAACAAGAAAGAACTGATGCGATTTGGAATACTATAAAAAAAATTAATCCAACATCATACTGGATGCTAACCTCATTTGTATGACTACGAAATTGACTAATTGAGGCTACAATATGAGCATGAACTTGACTATGAGCCATGATTTTATGAATTATCTGATGAAAAAATGAGGCATTAACTCAAATAGACCGTAAAGAGAAACGAGATAATTTCCTCAAAATATGACAATCATCAACACAAAAAGAACAAGTATATAATCCAGAAACATGATTCAATTTTAATGCAGATAACACTGTAACAACAGTCGCGAGCTCTATATCACAAATGTATACATTAATATATTGATGATGAGCGATGGCAAAATGAGCAACAAAAGCATTCTGAATATGAGAAAAAATTGCATGAAGAGTATGACTATTTTCCAATTCATTTATAATGCAAGTATGATGAAGTTACCAAGAAGCTATCACAAGTTGATTAAGTTGATGAGAAGCATTATGATATGGTATGTTATCCGCAACCGTTCAAAGCTGACTAGAATTAATTAGTCCAAATGAAGTTTTATTATGAAAATGAAATTGAATAGTAAAAGAGCTAATAAAAAATGCATGTAAATCATGATCAAAAGAATCGTTCAAAATGATATGAAAAACCTTCATGAAAAACGTTTGAATGGAGATATTTGAAGAAAATATACAGGAATCACTACAAGCTGTAGCATGAAATCTAATCAATATGGCTGCAAATTGAACATTCTGAAGTGAATTATGAGCTGATTGGAGTTGGAAAAATTTTACATCCACAGCAATTATTACAACACTTACGACATGAATCACAACATGAACAAGTACATGATTACAAATGAATAACTTAAGTTCACAAGATAAAACAAAACTAATAGAACACATCAAAAATGATCAATGAACATACATTGAAGTAACAGAAATGATAGATAAAGCCATAGCTTGAAAAATTAAAATTCCAAATGTTAATATTCAGCAATTACAAGATTTAAAATGATTACTAAGTATAAATGAGACAACATGAAATACTGATTATTTTAACTGAAAATCAAAAAAACTTTTCGAAGGAAATGGAACTCAAGCTCGCTGAAATAGTGAAATGATGGATAACCTACTAAATGAAATTAAAAAAGAATGAATCACAAAAACTGAAATTACCGAAAAACTTGAAGAACTTAGAAAAGAAATCTCAGAACAATATAAAAAATCCACATGAGAAGAACTTCAGCTTACAGACGAACAACTTCTCTCAATCCTTGATGCACATGAACAAGATTGAAAATTATGAGAACTTACTTTATGACAGCTAAGACAAAAAGTAAAAGTTTTAGACGATACAATAACCGATCCTAAAGTTAGAAGATTTTTACTTGAAGCTTGATTCTGTGGACAAGAAAAATTTGATACGAAAACTAATGTAGAACATCTGGAAGGACTTTGAATTAAAATACCTTCACAAGGTATAGAAAAAATAAATAATTTAAAACTAGATTTTGAGAAGTTATGAAAAATTAGAGATTTATGAGTTGAAATCACACAATACAATATAGAAAAATTAAATAATATAGAGTGACTGGATTTTGAAAAATTAATGGAAATAAAAAATCTTTGAGCAAATATAAATTCATATGATATAGAATATTTAAATGAATTTGATAGTACAGATATCAACGAAATTAAATCAGACAAAAATATAAAAAACTTTAGAGAACTTTGAATTTCAATAGATCTTGCATATTATTATCATTATAGTCTCGATAAACAAAACTTTGATTTCAATAAAATAGAAATATTTAAAGATTTAAATATTATAGAAGACGAAATACATCAGAATGATATATTCTTTTTAAGTTGATTAAGCGAAGTTACAGATAAAAAATTAAGTATATTAAAAAAAATTACAGATTTATGAATAAAACCCCACATATGGAATGTAAATGAATTGTGTAATGAAGATATTAAAATAGAAAATATAGAAAGATTAGTTAATTTATGATTCAAGCTAGATGTAAATGAAATAATAAAAATTAATAAAATGAAAATGAATTTTGATAACTTAAAATTTGCATTAGAAAAACAGCTAATTAAAACTAATTGATACTTAATAGAAAAGTTAGAAAAAATTAATAGTGAAGACTTCTCTAAAATAATAAAATTAATAAACTTAGGAATAAAAATCGATTCATATGATTGCTATGATAAATTTGACAAAATTAAAAATATGAATATTAATTTTACAAAAATAGAAAATTTTATCAACAACTACTGATTCGCTATTTATTTAAATAACATCGAAAATTTTAACAATCTAAAAATAAGTAAAGAAGAATTAATCCAACTAAAAAAACATTGAATTAATACATATTATGAAATCACACAATCTCTAGAGATACTAAAAAATCTAAAAAAGCAATCCATGAAAGATTTTACCAGAAGGAAAAATGAATATTTAAACAGCAATAGAACTTTATCAGAACAAAAATTTCAAGAATTATTTTGATTTAAAACAACAGAAGACTGAAAAAAAATAACATGAAAATACTGAAAAACAGAGATTAATCAAAGATGACTAGGACTTTGCTACGCATACACATGATTTGAATTACTAAAAAAAACTAATTGATTCAACGAGTTAATTCAAACAAATTTGAGAGAAATAACTGAATGATGGGAGGTTAGGATGCCAATATGAGATAAAAATGGAGAATGGATAAAAATAAACAAAAACGAAATAGATAAAAAATACACATGAATAAACAGTAAATGAAAAGAAGAAACATTTAATATAAATTCAGAAAGCGAACTATTATGATTCAAAATATTAGAAATAGCATATATGAAAAATTATATAATAAAAAAATATTTTTGAAAAAAATCATATGAAGAATATCTAAAAAATGACATAGAAAAAGCCTACTCAGAATACCGTAATAACTGAGACTTTAATCTAACATGAAATTTAATATTAAGTATAGAGTGAGGAAATACTTTAGATTTTATGTGATATATATTACCAGATAATTATTATTCTACAAGCAATATTTTTTGAATAAAATCTGATTTAAGAGACCTAGCATTTGATTTTTATACAAAAGGACTATATAAAATTGAGGTTTCGATTAAAAACCCTGATTTATCTGAAAGCAAGAATGTTATACCTACAGAAACTGAGAAATACTGAACATGATATATCGTTGATGATGCTAGAATTATATACACTTGAAAAACTACATTAGAGAGCCGTTTCAACTATCGTGATGGGAAATTATCAACAAAGGAAAATGATAATAATAAATATTCTACTCCAACGTCTCCAGATATTGTAACAAATAATGAATGAAAAAAAGCAGTAATGTTTTTTAAGGCACATGCATATTCAATAGAAAGATGTTATATAGACAAAAGAACATGAGAAAAAAGAGTGCGAATAATAAATCCACGGCACACATGAGTCAAATTTGATATATCATTAAAACAATGTAAATCAATATTTTCGCGAACAGTCATAGGAATAAACATTAATAATATGTTTCATTAAATAATATAAAAAGATAAAAATTATTCCGACTTTTCCATTTGATTCACCTCAATTACATCATCCCAAATCTGCATATCTTGAATCTCTTTATTATGTGTAACTGTATAGAATTTCATAGTTCTCTGTTTTACGAAATTATTAATCATTTCCGAAACTTTTCAAACAGTATCTACATCCAAATTATTAATCGTTTCATCCAAAAATAAAAGGGGAGTATGCAAATATGAAGAAACTGCTAACATCCACACCAATTTCAAAACAGTTCTCTGACCTCCACTCAGACTTTTTACTTCTCTTTCTCATTTTCAATCAATTACTTTTACATTTAGCTCAAGTTTATCTCCATTTTCATCTATCTGCAGCTTCAACGTATAATCTACACACTGAGAAAGATAATTATTTATTACATCACTCAAGACTGGCAAATAATCGTCCAAAGCCAAAAATACAATTTCTTTGGAAAGAATAGAATACAAACGACCTAATTTCTTTTCATCTTCCTGTAATTGTTTAGTCAGATTCTTATTATTCACACTATCCTCAACTAACTGCTCAATCTGAGAAATAGTCTGAAAAATCTGTTTAATTTCATTTTGCTGCTGCTGTAATTTTGGTCAGTTAGATTTTTCTTTCTCAGACTTCACTCACTCGATTTTTACATTCAAATCTTCAATCTGTTTATCCTGCTCTTGCAAAGATTTTTCTAGATGTTGCAACGAAGTTTCAGCGGCCACCTTATCTTGTTTATATCTATCCAAGTTTTTACTTTCTTCCTCCCGCTGAAATAATTGTTTATCAATCGCTTGAATCTCACTCTGAATAGATTCCCATTCATGATAAGATTTCTCCCAATCAGCAAATCAAATCTTCATCAAATATTCTCTCAAAGAATCAGAAAATTCCGAATGCTTTTTTAGTAATTCTTGTAAATCTCTTTTCAAATCTCATCATTCAGGATTTTTCTGGTTTTCAAGCTCTTTAATTTTATTATCAAAATTTTGCTTTTCATACTCGGTCTTCATAGTTTCCAAAGTCTGATTTAACTTTTCTTTTTGCTGAGAATATTGCTCATATTGCTGTTTATTTATCGCATTTATATGAGGACATTTTTTGCATAAATCAGGACAATCAAAATCTGAATTTTCAGCCCACATTTTATGTAATTCCACGATTCTAGTTTGCTGTAATTTGATTTCATCCTCTTTTCTTGATTTTAATTCTTTCAATTTTTCAATATCTCTATCATGATTTTCCTGCCATCTTTTTTCTTCTACGTTTATGGTTTCTAATTTTGAAGTTTCAGATTCTATCAATGATTTCAATCTAATTCAACCATTTTTGGTTATTTGCAATAGTTCATAAGCAGATTTTAGGCTTGTTGGCTGAATTAAATCTTCCATCGAATCATCACCATTAGATTTCTGATTCCAGAATGATACAAGCTCGCTAAATTTTAAATAATCAGCATTTTTATCCAAATCTTCTCATTTCTGATAAAGTCACATTTTCCTTTCTTTAAGTTCATTTCACTTTTTTGCATCAATGTTTTCTATCTTTTTCTGTAAATCCGAAATGTTTGTTTTTACCATTTGGATATCACTTGAAATATGGCTTTTTTGCTGATTCAGAGCTGATATTTGCTGATTAAATTCACTCAACTGTGCATCTAATTTTATTACAGCATCCATTTTAGTCTGAATCAATTTTTCAACCTTTTCAAAAGGGAAGTGATCTAATCAAGTTAAACTAAAATCATTCAACGAAATCTGATCAAAAAATCACTCGATATTTTCAAAAAACTCATCATTCACCGACAGAATATTATTCAATTCATCATCATTTTCCAAAGTTTTTATATTGTTTCGTAGAGATTTTAAATTTGCTCTTAATTTATTATCTTGTAAAGAATGGTCTAGCAAAGCTTTCAATTTATATCAGACTTCTTTCTTCTTTTCCTGAACCTTTTCTTTCGCATCATCAATTCACAGCAGATTGAATACATTTTTAAGAACTATCAACCTATCAGCAGGTCTCATTTCAAAGATATTATCAGCATCCTGCAAAAGAAAAACTGTACTCAAAAATACCTCTTTAGGAGGCAAAAGAGCTTCCAAAGAAGTTTGTAAATCTGTTTCATTTTTGAACGTAACTTCTTCCAAAGTCCATAAGTTTCAATTTTGTGATTCAAACCTTTCTATCACATTTTCTCACCACTGCAAAATATCGTTATCTCAAGTCAGATTTTTGATATCCTTTAGTAAATTTTCTCAACTATAGTAGACAGAAAAAAGCTGAGATATACAGCTATCATTTCCAGCTGTCGTACGTTTCAATATTCTTTTTACTAAATAATAAACTCAATCTACATCAAAAATCAGACTAATTTCTCCACTCTTACTCTGAAGATTCAGCATATTTCTAGAGCTATCCTTATATAGTGCATATCTTGGAGCATCAAAAAACAAAAAACTCTTTCAGCTTCAAATTGGAGATTTTATCAAATATTTTCATTCATCAAAAATCAAAGAACAGCTAGTATCTTTAAATGGTCAAATATTTTCATAATATGCAACTATCAGATTTATCATAAAAAGTACTTCAGTATAAACTAAAGTAATTATAAAAATCTGCTATTTAATTTCTAGATATACTTAACTTATTCAACATTTTCTGTTCAAATATCTACAGAACATTTCTCATTGTTCGAGAGTCAGTGATCAGATATGTTTTTCAAACAACTCTATGATTGTTTTTTCATTTACATTTTCACCACGTTCATCCCTTCTTAAATAATCTTTAGGAAAAATTTTATTTTCTTCAGTTGTAAGAATAACCTTACCCGATTTATCAAACTTAAATTTCGGATATTTTAACAAACTCTTATTTTTCTCCATAAGTCTATACCTATTAACCATATAATTTGAGAAATCTAACATTTTTAAACTTTTTCATAAATCACTAAATATCCATCACTCCCTAAATGTTTTCTCATTAATAGAAACTTTCTGACCAAAGGATTCCATATAATACTTATTTGCATCAGAAAGAATATATTTATTTTTTCATGGAACCATCATTTTAGATAAATATTCACATCATCATTTACAAGTTGGAGGATATTCTTTTATCCAACTTTCACGTCAAGTCTGCAGATAAGTTTGCATATTCATTTTTTGCTTACAGAACAAGAGATTTTTATTTTCACCACCAAAATTAGGCACATAAACCACATCTCATCATTCTATATAATAATAACCACTCTTACCATCTCTACTATATATTTTACCTTTTTCAGGTAATCAATAATAACTTCTCTGATCCTCATATAATGTATGATTCTCTTTTAATCACAACTTACCAACAAATTTTTCTAAATCGCTTTTTTTAGATTCGGGTGTTTTCTGCTTATTAACCGAAGTTTCAGGATTTGCTGTAGTTGTAGTTTCAGGATTTGCTGTAGTTGTAGTTTCAGGATTTGCTGTAGTTGTAGTTTCAGGATTTGTCGTAGTTGTAGTTTCAGGATTTGTCGTAGTTGTAGTTTCAGGATTTGCTGTAGTTGTAGTTTCAGGATTTGCTGGAGTTGAAGTTTCAGGATTTGCTGTAGTTGAAGTTTCAGGATTTGTCGTAGTTGTAGTTTCAGGATTTGTCGTAGTTGTAGTTTCAGGATTTGTCGGATTATTTACCACAACATTCGGAAAATCTACTTTCGTATAACCTTTATTATCTTTCTTTTTATCCCAATTATCATTCCAATCTTCACCATTATTATATTTTATAAAGCTCTTCATTGCTTTACTACTAACTAACGGCAATCAAAAAGAATCTAAGTTAATTTTTTGGTATTTCCGTCATAATTCACCCTTTTCTTCACCTCTATTTTTACTAATTTTTTTATTAATTTTTCTATTTACTCTAACATACAATTGATCATTTTGTATCGTTAAATCAGGATTATCATCTTTAAACTCAACTCCCATTATTTTACCTTCATTTCTCAGAAAATTGGTAAAATTTAAGAAAGCTAGGCTGTCAGATAAATTTACTGGTTGTTCACCACTACTTAACCACTTTCAATCAATGGTCATCGGTTCAATAGTTAACCAATTTGCATATCCATCTTTTCAAATAACATAATCATCACCACCCCATGCAATTCTACACTTATCTTTAATTACACCTGGCAACTTATTTTTCAAATAATTTATACATGATTCATTATTTTTAATCAATGTTTGAACTGTCTCTTTTGGATTTTTATCATTAACTTTTGTAGCCACTGGACAAAGATTTCAGTCATTATCCACTTTCACTCTAAACAAATCTCAATTACCAAATTTTAGATAAAAGACACGTTCCCCATTTTCAGTTTCAGGATTTTGTTGTCACTGCTCTCAACCTTCAGGTGCGGGGGAAGCTATTTCAGTAGTTAAGTAAAATGTGGCTCATCCAATTTGAGGCAAATTTTTTACATTTTGAGGATTCACAATTGGATATTCAACATCCCCTATTTTTAGTGATTCAGAAATTTTAGGATTTGTTTGAACTTTTTCAACCACTTTCACTTTCACAGAAATTTCTTCTGATGCCCCATTAGTTGTTACAATTAGTTTTATTTCTGTATTGTCTCAGACTGTATTTAACTTCGCCTTTTCACTATCATTTTTAAATTTCACATCTGTTCATTCTGGCAAATCATTAAACCAATTTTTTGGATCGGAATTTGCATCTGCTACTATATCAGGTTTTATTTTTCATAAAAGATTATTCTTCTCACTTTCACTTATTACATCCTGAGCATCTTTCAAACTTTTTAAATTATTTTCTATAATTTGTAATCATTTTTTTGTCCATTCGACCATACACTTTCAAAATTTTCAATCAAACTTATCGTTTTCATTATAATTTTTCTTATTCCTATTTTCTTGTAAAAATTTGTTTTTATTTTCATCATCTAAGTTATCATAAATTACTTTTTGTAAAATTTTCACATTTTCTTCAACAGGATTATCTAAAACCATTTTCAGTTTTTCAAGTGTTGTTTTTATATCTTTGTTGTTTTCATTATTCAAAATAGATTCATAAGTAGAAATTTTTACATCAATATCAACTAATAAATTCTTTACTTTAGACTCTGATCACTCTGGAGCAACATCAACTCAATTTGCAAATTTACCTTTCTCACCATTATTTGTTGATTGCATATTATAAAGTTCAGAAACATCATAAGTATCAGAAAACGATTTATTAACAATAGGTTCGAGAAAATTTTTTAGATTATCTACGGCTCTTTTGCTATCCTCATCTAAATTATCTGCGTTAATTTTTTGAACAGCATCATTTAAAGATTTTGCAACATCTTTATTGGACTTCAAATAATTAACAAATTCGGTAGTCAATGTTCATTGAATTTCAATTTTATCGTTTGATGTATTGAGACTACCATTAGCTAGTGTATCCGTAAGTTCTGAAATTTCTTTTTTAATCTTATTGAGTTGTGCATTTTGAGAATTCTCATAAGTTTCTGCTGAAGGCTTTTCACTAGGATTTTCTTCATTATTTATTTTGCATAAACCTAATATTCTCATATTCAAACCATTAAACAATTGCATTTTTACAAATATTAAAAACTAAAAATTATCTAACATACGATCTAACTCAGATAAATCTCTCTCATCTTGCATCCTACTCTCAGTTTCCATTTGTTTCATTTTTTCCATCGCATCTAATCATTTCTGTAATCTTTTCTTAGCTACCTCTGTTTTAGCTGTATTTACAGCTCATTGAACAGCATTTATTAAAACATCTAAAACGTTATCTCATAAATTTCATTCGT
>JAEEGL012508783.1_pt1 | contig 13304 bp, 12 predicted proteins | sample 9134231 | NCBI WGS metagenome assembly JAEEGL01 (sample SAMN16246548, study PRJNA631951) | gut metagenome | biome: gut microbiome; feature: rumen; material: fiber-attached | host: Bos | place: Iran: Karaj | collected 2018-10 | reverse complement strand
GATATCCTTCGTTATCTCGTAGTCGTACTGCTCCCGCCCCTCGCGGCTGGTGTACATTATCTCCGCGAAGTATCTGCCCGTGTCGGCATCGAAGAACGCCGTCCAGTTGCTGCCGTGCTTTTGATTTTTCATGTTTTCTCCCTCCGGTCACTTCTTCTCGGACAGCATGGCGTTCTTGATATCCCACAGCTTCTGAGAGAGGTCCACGTAGTATTCGTGGGGGTTCTCGAAGCGGAGCACCTCTTCCCACATACTGCCTATCTCTCGCTGGCAGTGGTCGCGCACTTCCCGCAGATCCGGGAAATTATAGACCAGCTCGCCGTTTTTGAATATGGGCACAAGAAGCTCCCGGGACGTGTAGTCCGTCAGCGTGCGCCTCTTCCAGGTGTACTCGGGGTCGAAGATCTCCAGGGGTTCTCTGTCGTCCACCGTCTCGTCGTGGAGGCATATCAGGTCCGCCTCCGCCTTGCCGGTCTCGTTGGAGTAGAGCCGGTACACCTTCTTGAAGTGCGGGTTGGTGATCTTCTCGATATTTTCGCTTATCTTGATCCTCGGCGAGATGACCCCATCCTCCTCCACGGCGCAGAGCTTGTAGACGCATCCAAATACCGCGTCGCTGCTGGAGGTGATGAGCCGCTCTCCGATACCGAAGGCGTCGATGACGGCGCCCTGAGCGAGAAGTTCGTTTATCAGGTATTCGTCGAGGGAGTTCGAAATGACGATCTTGCAGTCCTCAAGGCCCGCCTCGTCCAGGACCCGTCTCGCCTTTTTGGTAATGTAGGTGATGTCGCCGGAGTCGATGCGGATGGCGCAGGCGCGCTTGCCCATGGGCCACAGTACGTTCTTAATCGCCTTGATCGCGTTGGGTATGCCCGATTTGAACACGCTGTAGGTGTCCACAAGCAAGGTGGGACTGTCGGGGTAAAGGCGGCAGTAGGTCTCGAACGCCTCGTACTCCGAGTCGAACATCTGGACCCAGGAGTGGGCCATGGTCCCGCCGGCGGGAACGCCGTAGAGCTTGTCCGACAGAGCGCAGGCGGTGCCGGCGCACCCGCCGATGAACGCCGCGCGCGCTCCCAGCACCGCGGCAGACTCTCCGTGAGCCCGGCGGGAGCCGAACTCGGAGATGGGCCTCCCTTTTGCGGCGCGTACCATTCTCGCCGCCTTGGTGGCGATGAGCGACTGGTGGTTGAACGCCAGCAGAACGTATGTCTCGATGAGCTGCGCCTCGATGACCGGCGCGCGCACCGTCATGACGGGTTCCCGCGGGAACACCACGGTGCCCTCCGGCACCGCCCATATATCTCCCGTGAATCTGAAGTTCCGCAGATAGGCGAGAAACTGCTCGTCGAATATCTTTTTGGTCCGCAGGAATTCGATATCACTTTCGGTGAAGCGCAGGTTTTTGATGTAGTCGGCAACCTGCTCCAGCCCCGCGACCACGGCGTAGCCGCCGTTGTCGGGCACGCGTCTGAAAAACACGTCAAAATAGGCGATCCTCTTTCCGGCGGGGGAGTTGAAGTACCCCCTTCCCATGGTCAGCTCGTAAAAATCGCACAGCAGGGCGAGACTGTATTCGTCGCGGTTCATGATAAATCCTCTCAGTCTTCAAACTGTTTTATTACGGTGGAATATCTGCCATTCCACGCTCTCTCCTCGAGAGCGGAGACGTCCAGTTTCTTTTCCTCTTCGATGACGCGGTCCAGCTCAGGCCTCGTCTTCGGATGGCGGGGCGTGAACACGGTGCAGCAGTCCTCGTAGGGCTCGATGGAGGTGTCGAAGGTGTTGATCTTCCTGGCGGTGCGCACGATCTCCTCTTTGTCGAGACCGATGCAGGGCCTGAAAACGGGGACCGCCGCCGCGTCCTCGGTGACGCAGATGGCCTTAAGCGTCTGGGACGCCACCTGGCCGAGACTTTCGCCGGTGATCAGCACGGGACACGATACGGACTCCGCGCACCGGGAGGCGAGCCGCATCATAAAGCGGCGCAGCAGCAGGGTGAAATACTCCTCCTCGCAGTTGTCTCGGATGGCTTCCTGGATCTCCGTCAGGGAGATCACGTGGACCCTCATCCTGCCGGAGTACTCCGTCATCAGCTTCGCCAGCCGCATGACCTTGTCCCGGGCGAGCTCGCTTGTGTACGGGAAGGACTCGAAGTGGACCGCGTCCACGATGAGCCCCCGCTTCATCATCATGTATCCCGCCACCGGGGAGTCGATCCCTCCGGAGAGCAGCAGCATGCCCCGGCCGCCTGTCCCCATGGGGATGCCGCCGGCGCCGTTCTCCTGCCCGGCGTGGATGTAGGCGTATTTGTCCCGGATCTCCACCCGGACCGTCACGTCGGGGTGGTCGAGATCCACCTTCAGCGACGGCATCACGTCAAGTATCGCGCCGCCCACCTCCGCGGCTATCTCCGGGGAGGGGAGAGGGAAGGACTTGTCGCTTCTTTTCGCCTCGGCGCGGAACGTGGCGGCGCCGCGGAGCTTCGGCGGGATATACTCCGCCGCCACGCGGCAGATGTCGCCGATATCCTTCTCGCAGGCGGCGGCGAGGCAGACTCCGGCGAATCCGAAGATCTTCTTCACCTGCTCGTACAGCTCTCCGACGGCGAAATCCGCGTCCTCGTCCAGGGGCTCCACGTAGACCGTGCTCTGCATATATCTCACGGAGTAGTTTCCGTAGTGCCTCGCCCGGCGGCGCACCTCTTTGAGCAGCTTCGACTCGAAGGTGGCCTTGTTGGCGCCTTTCAGGATGATCTCTCCGTATTTACAAAGTATGACTTCTCTCATTTTCAGGACCCTTGACCTCCGATTTTCAAAAACGCCCGCCGCGGCGCGCCCGCTTTACGGGAGCCGTCGCGACGGGACGCTTCGTTTTTCTGTGAATTAACCCTTGATGATCTCGCCGTAGCATTCGCCGAAGGCGCAGGCGGCGTTGGATTCGTCCGTGTCGATGTGCATGGCGGCGGCGAACTTGGGGCTCACCCGGACCACCACGTCGCCGAAGATCGTCGATCTGTCGGCGGAATCGATCTTCACGGAGACGATCTCCTTATCGCTGACGCCGAATTTTTCAGCGTCCTCCGGGGTGAAATGTATGTGACGCTTCGCAGCGATCACGCCCTCTTCGATCTCGATCTCGCCGGCGGGGCCGACGATCTTGCAGCCCGCGCTGCCCTTGATGTCGCCCGATTCTCTCACGGGAGCGGTGACCCCCAGGGTGCGCGCGTCGGTCAGGGAGACCTCCACCTGAGTGGCGGCTCTCACGGGACCGAGGATGCTGACGTTGGGGATCTCCTTCTTCGGGCCGACGATGGTAACGCGCTCGTTGCAGGCGAACTGCCCGGGCTGGGAGAGCGCCTTCTTCTCGGTGAGGGTGGCGCCTTTGCCGAAGAGAGCCTCCACGTGCTCTGCGGTAAGATGGACGTGACGTGCGGATGTTTCAACCAGAATCTTGTTCATTTGAATTATGTCCTTTCCGGGGCGGACCCCGATAAAAATGGTGTGTTTTTACTACCGGATAATTATACCATAATACGGCGTCCCTGTCAATACGGAAGGGTTCGCCGTTTCTCTTTTTTTGCGCTTCGCCCGGCTTTATTTTATCCGTTTCTCCGCTTCGGCGAGAAGGGCGCTTTTCTCGTTTTCGATAGCGTCGTCTGTGACGAGATAAAGCAGTTCGTCAAGGATCTTCCCGACGCGCTCGCCGGATATTCCGAACTCGCGGATCAGGTCGGCGCCGCTGATCTTCAGATCCCGGACTCTCACGCAGTCGCCGCGGGAGACGGTCGCCCCGGCGGTACGTATCGCTTCTGAGGCGCTCCCGCCGTCGAGGGCGGCCCTTATCCTTATGCCGCCGAAGACGGCGTTCTCTCCTTCTTTGCCGATGAGTCGTCTCATGTCCGGCGTCGTATCAGGCAGGGGGGACGACGCAACTCTGAACGTTGATATTATTTCCTTCATTTCGGCGCGGGACGGTTTTAGCCCACGGACCCCGTTTGCGACATCCCCCTCGCCGGACTCCGACGCCGCGTAGAGCAGCGCCAGCCGCTCCTCCGGCGACGGATCCGTGCCGCCGATGACACGCGCCGCCCGGCGGAGGCCGTCTTCCGTCACCCCGCCGAGACAGACCGTCAGCACGTCGGCAAACTCGCCGACGATCCTGCCGGCGCCCTGCCCGCAGAGCATCTTTTTTATCTCGGAGAACACCCGCTCCCGGGAGATCCCGGCGAGCAGTCCCGCTTTCCGCCGCACAGACGCGGCGGTATTTTCTTCAATCTCAAAATCCAGGACCGAGGCGAAGCGGAGCGCCCGCAGGACGCGGAGTCCGTCCTCGTCGAATCGCGCGTCGGGATCGCCCACGCAGACGATGAGCTTCTTTTCGATATGTTCTCTTCCCGAGAAAAGGTCCACGAGACCGTCCCTCGGGTCGTACGCCATGGCGTTGACCGTGAAATCACGCCTCATGAGGTCGAGTTTCAGATCCCCCGTGAAGGCCACGCTTTCCGGGTGGCGGTTGTCCTTGTACTCTCCGTCGATACGGTAGGTGGTGATCTCCACCGGCCCGCCGTCGGTCACGGCGGTGACCGTTCCGTGACGGATGCCGGTCTCCACCAGCCGGTAGGAGGCAAGCGCTTTTTTTACTTCCTCCGGAGAGGCGTTCGTCGCCAGATCATAGTCGTGGGGCATCTTTCCCATGACTCCGTCCCGGACGCATCCGCCCACCAGATACGATTCGAAGCCGACTGCACGGAGCGCGCCGCAAACGCCCGCGACATAGTCCGGAACGGCTATTTTTACGCTCATAAAACGGCTCCTTTCCGGTGGATTATTTTGAAAGATCAGTCGAAGGACAGCGCCGCCGTCATGCCGTCCGTTCCGGCGATCGCGCCGGGGAATATCTCCCGCGCCTCGTCGATATAGACCGACGGATCGGGCACCGACGGGCTGAAATGGGTCAGCCAGAGCGCCCGCGGCTCCGCCTCCGCCGCAATCTTCGCAGCCTCGGCCATGGTCATGTGCATGGCCTCCTTCGCGCGCTCCTGCTTGTCGCTGCCGAACATCCCCTCGAGCACGAGCAGGTCCGCGCCCCGCGCCGCCTCGGTAATGGTATCCTTCGGTCTCGTATCCGTTGCGTAGCACACGGTGAGTCCCCGTCTCGGCGGGCCGAGAACGTCGTCCGGCGTGAAGATCCTGCCGTCGACCTCGATCTCTTCGCCGTCCTGGAGACGTTTCCACGCCTTCAGCGGGACGCCGCGTTCCTTCGCCTTCTCAACGTCAAACTTGCCCTTCCGTGGCAGGTGTACCTTATACCCGAGGCACGGACAGCGGTGATCCGCTTCAAAGGCGGTGATCTCGAAATCCTCCCAGACGAAGGAGCCGCCGGTATGCGGGAGTTCGGTAATGTGCACCTCGAACGGAAGACCGGGCGCCACCACGCATAGGGATCTGACTATGTGGGAGATCCCCCGGGGCCCCGCGATCATCAGGGGCTCTTCTCTCCCCTCGTTCCCCATGGAAAGAAGGAAACCGGGCAGTCCGCTCACGTGATCGGCGTGAAAATGAGTTATAAGAAGAAGGCCCACGGGCTTGAAATTGAATCCCGATTCCTTCAGAGCGAGCTGGGTACCCTCGCCGCAGTCGATGACCAGCGATTTTCCTTCATAACGCATGAGGAGGGAAGAAAGCCACCTGTCCGGCTTAGGCATGGATCCGCCGGTTCCCATGAGACAAACGTCGAGCATTGTTTTCCTCCGTTCAAGGTCAGAATTTATCGCTTTATTCTACCTCATTTTTATGAACAATTTATGAACAAACGCCGTTCCGGGCGGTAAGCCGGGCAAAAACGGCCGTATTTTTTTCCATTTAACGAAAAAAATACGAAAAAAGTATTGCACTGCGGCGTAAAATATGATATACTGCTTGACGTAAGATGTAGAGTACGAGAGAGTGGGCTGACGGTCCACTCTCTTGTTTGTGAAATCGCGGAGGTGATACCGGGTGAGCACGGGTAAGAAAAAGAATACCGCCGAGGCAGTGCGGGAGCTTGTCTCTCCGCTGGCGGAATCCATGGGGATCGAGCTCTGGGACGTTGAATACGTCAAGGAGGGCGCCGATATGTACCTGCGATTCACCATCGACCGCGACGGCGGCGTGGGGATAGAGGACTGCGAACGGTGGAGCCGAGCCGTGGATCCTCTGCTCGACGAGGCGGATCCCATCGAGGGACCGTATTATCTCGAGGTCTCCTCTCCCGGAGTCGAGAGGGTGCTGACCCGCGACGAGCATTTCGCCAGAATGGCGGGCTCGGAGGGGGAGGGCAGACTCTTCTCTCCCGTTGACGGGAAACGGTCGTTCACCGGGATCCTCAAGGGGCGCGACAGCGAGGCCGTGACGCTTGAGACCGGGGACGGCGAGGTAAAACTCGACAGATCGGCCGTGGCGAAGGTCACGACGGTATTTCACTGGAACTGAAAATCAATCGAAAGGGACGAAACATATTATGAACGCAGAACTCTTTGAAGCTCTCGATCTTCTCCAGAAGACGAAGGGTATTCCGGTAGATTACATGCTTGAAAAGATCGAGGCGGCTCTCGTCTCGGCGTACAGGAAGGAGGAGGGTTCGTCCTCCGTCCGCGTTGCGATCAACAAGGAAAAGAAGGACCTTAAGGTATTTAGCCAGAGGAAGGTCGTGGAGGAAGTGACCGATCCGAAGAGCGAGATCTCGCTGGAGGACGCAAAGGCCATCAGCCGCCGCTACACTCTCGACTCTGTGGTCGAAAAAGAGGTCAAGACCAAGAATTTCGGCCGTATCAGCGCGCAGATCGCAAAGCAGGTCATCGTGCAGGGTATCCGCGAAGCGGAGAAGAGCAACATCATCCGAGACTACGAGCGCAAGAGAGAGGAAGTCATCGCGGCTCTCGTAGTGAAGCGCGACGACAAAACCGGCGACGTGGTCGTCGACACCGGCACCAGCAACGCCCTGCTCCCGAAGGCGGAGCAGATCCCCGGCGAGGACCTTTACGTCGGAGACAGAGTCAAGGTGTTCGTCTCCGAGGTCAGGCGAGAGGGTGAAAGCGGACCCATCGTCACCATTTCGAGAACCCACCCCGGTCTCATGAAGCGTCTTCTTGAGACTCAGATCCCCGAGATCGAGGACGGCATCGTTCTGGTTAAGGGCATCGCCCGGGAAGCGGGCTCCCGCACAAAGGTGGCGGTCCTGTCCCGTGACGAGGACGTGGACGCGGTCGGCGCCTGCATCGGAAACAGAGGGATGAGGATCGCGGAGATCGTTGAGGAGCTCCACGGCGAAAAAATAGACGTTATCGAATATTCGGAGAACGCGGAGCAGTATATCGCTGCAGCCCTCTCCCCGGCGAAGGTGAAGTACGTTGAGTTCGACGGCGAGAGAAGCGCCAAGGTCATCGTGGACGCTGACCAGCTCTCCCTTGCCATCGGCAAAGAAGGACAGAACGTCCGCCTGGCCGCGAAGCTTACCGGCTACAAGATAGATATCAAGGGACCGAGAGCTTAAAGGTCCCCGGAAAGGCGGAAGAATGAAGAAGAACACGCCTAAACAGAAGAAGATCCCCGAGCGCCGGTGTACCGGATGCGGCGGCACGTTCCCGAAGAGGGATCTTGTCCGCGTGGTCCGTTCGCCGGAGGGCGAGGTCTCCCTGGATTTCACCGGAAAGAAGTCCGGCAGGGGGGCGTACATTTGCCCGAAACTCGACTGCCTCAAAAAGGCGAGAAAAGCGGGACGGATCTCCCGCTCGCTGGAATGCGCCGTGTCAGAGGAAGTCTACACCGCACTTGAGGAAGAGATAGCCCTCATGGAAAAGGAACGGGAGGAAGAATGACCGGAGGAAACGGAACGGGGTCCGGTGAGGAGCGTGTGCTTTCTCTGCTGGGACTTGTCAGACGGGCCGGAGGGGTCGTCGCCGGGACCGACCGGGTCCTGACCGAAGTGAGAACGAAGACTGCGGATATCGCCGCCATTCTCGTCGCATCCGACGCGTCGGCGCGAACGTCGAAGCAGATAACGGATAAATGCGCCTTCTACGGCGTCACGTGCGTGAGGCTCGGCTCGGATTCCGCCGTGCTGGCGGCCCGGATGGGACTCAGAAGCTCCTGCGCCGCCGCAGCCGTGCTGAAACGCGGTCCCTGGAAGCCGCTCTGCGACGCGCTCGGCTGCGGGGACGGGGAAAAAAAGTGAAAACCTGACGGGATATACTGTCGTTTGGATTTTTTGAAAGGAACGGGTGACTTTATGGCAAAGACTGCGCCTATGTTCAGGATCAATCAGCTTTCGAAGGACCTTGGGATCAAGACCAAGGACCTTTGCAGCGCACTGGAGAACTTCGGAATAGGGGGAAAGGCCGCGGCATCCACGCTGGAGCCGGCAGAGTTCAACCTCTTTTTCGAGATGCTCACGTTGGAAAATCAGATAAAGGATATAGACGGGTACATGGCGGGCAAGACCGTCATCAGAACTCCCGAGGCGCAGGCCGCTGCCGAGGCGAAAGCTGCCGAGGAGAAAGAGAAAGCTGCGAGAGAGGCCGAAGAGAAGGCCGCCCGCGAAGCCGAAGCAAAGGCAAAAGCCGAGGCGGAGCGAGAGGCTCGACGCAAGGCGGAAGCGGAGAAGGCGGCGAAGGAGAAAGCTGCCGCGGCCGAGAAGAAGGCGCAGAAGAAGGCGGAGATGAACTCCACCGAGAGACGGCAGAGTATGCTCGAGGCGGGGCAGAAGCTGGACAGTATGGTTGCCCGCCGGACAGGACAGACCGCTCAGGCGGCGAGACCCGAACAGAGGGATCGCAGAGACGGCCGTTCTCAGCAGAGAGGCCATCAGAAGGGAAGCGAAGGACCCTCATTCGACAGAGCGCCGCTGAAACCCGCGCCGAAGCCGGTCATCGAGCAGGGCGTGGAGAAGAAGCGCACCGGCAACGTGAGAGTCGTGGACACCCGCACGTCCTCCGTGAACCTTTCGAAGTACGACGAAAAACTGGACAACTTCGTGTCCGACAAGTCCGTGGAGAACCACAGCACGAAGCAGAAGCTGAAGAAGCAGAACAACAGAGACAGATTCGGCAGGAAGAGCGACAAAGAGCGCCGCGCCATGGAGAAGCTCACCCGCGAGAACATCGAGAACGCGAAGAAAAAACCGCTCAACGTCCTCATCCCCGATTCCATATCCGTATCCGAGCTGGCGCAGCGGCTGAAAGTCACCGCGTCCGAGGTCATCAAACGCCTCATGATGATGGGGGTCGTCGCCGCCGTCAATCAGGAGCTGGACTACGACACCGCGTTCCTTATCGCGGATGAACTGGGCGCCAAGGTGACCCGCGAGGTCAAGGTGACCATAGAGGAAAAACTGTTCGGCGCCGAGGAAGAAGAGAAAGAAGAGAATCTGGTTCCGCGAGCTCCCGTCGTGTGCGTCATGGGTCACGTCGACCACGGTAAGACGTCTCTGCTGGACGCCATCCGGAACGCCCACGTCACCGACACCGAGGCGGGCGGCATCACACAGCACATCGGCGCGTACAGAGTCGATCTGGACGGCCGCGAGATCACGTTCCTTGACACTCCCGGCCACGAGGCGTTCACCGCCATGCGCGCCAGAGGCGCCAAGTCCACCGATATTGCCATTCTGGTGGTGGCTGCGGACGACGGCATTATGCCGCAGACCGTAGAGGCCATCAACCACGCCAAGTCGGCGGGCATCGACATCGTGGTCGCCATCAACAAGATGGATAAGCCGGGCGCAAATCCCGAGCAGGTCAAGGCTGACCTTACGAAATACGAGCTCGTTCCGGAGGAATGGGGCGGCGACGTCATGTGCGTTCCCGTATCCGCAAAGACGAGAGAGGGTATAGACGATCTTCTCGAAGGCGTCCTGCTGGTCGCCGAGATGAAGGAACTGAAGGCCAATCCCGACCGCCGCGCCAAGGGTCTCGTGCTTGAGGCGAAGTTGGATCGCGGCCGCGGTCCCGTCGCCACGGTACTGGTGCAGACTGGTACGCTCCATGCAGGCGACGTGGTCATCGCGGGAACGTCCGTCGGGCACGTGAGAGCAATGGTGAACGACAGAGGCCAGACGGTCACCGAGGCGGGACCGTCCGTCCCCGTGGAGATCATCGGTCTGTCCGAGGTCCCCACCTCAGGCGACGAATTCAACGCCGTCGCGGACGAGAGAATGGCGCGCGAGCTGGCGGATCAGCGCCGCGAGAAGGCGAAGGAAGAGCAGTTCAGCATCAACGCGAAGGTCAATCTGGACGATCTGTTTGCTCAGATCAGCGAGGGCGTCAAGGAACTTTCGATCATCGTCAAGGCGGACGTGGTGGGCTCCGCGGAGGCCGTCAAGCAGTCGCTTGAAAAGATCTCCAACGAGGAGGTCAAGGTCCGCGTGATCCACAGCGCGGTGGGCGGTATTACCGAGAACGACGTTATGCTCGCGGCGGCGTCCAACGCCATCATCGTGGGCTTCAACGTCCGTCCCGACAAGAGCGCTATCGACTCCGCCGAGAGGCAGGCAGTGGACATCCGTACCTACCGCGTGATCTACGAGTGCATCGAGGAGATCGAGGCGGCCATGAAGGGAATGCTGGCGCCGAAGTTCAGAGAGGCGCTTCTCGGCCACGCCGAGGTGCGGCAGACCATCAAGGTGCCGAACGTGGGCGTCATCGCCGGGTCTTACGTGCAGGACGGCGAGGTGCGGCGCAACGCCATGATCCGCGTGGTCAGAGACGGCGTTGTCATTTCCGAGGACAAGATCTCGTCGCTGAAGCGGTTCAAGGACGACGCGAGGGAGGTCTCCGCCGGATACGAGTGCGGTATCGGCCTCGAAAAGTTCAACGATATCCGCGTGGGCGACATCCTCGAGGCGTATATCATGGAAGAGATAGAAAGATAAAAAGCCGGGGAAAACTTTTTGAAAAAAGTTTTCCCCGAGACCCCCGCAAACAGGCGCTCGTGAAACGAAAAGTGCTCGTTCCCTTCCTGTTTGCCCGAAAAATGTGTCTTCTGACACATTTTTCCGATATTTGTATCAGAGCCGCGGAAATGCTTCCGCGGCGGGGAACAAAAACAAATCCCCGGCGTGAGCCGGGGATTCTTGATGTTTTGATGGATTTTCTATTTGGTTGAATCTACTGATAACCTTTCGATTCAAAACTGCTCCGCCCAGTTTCTAAGTATCTCCGTCGCGAGCTCGAGATCGCCGTCGTCAAATGTGACGTCGAGCTCGTAAAGAATCCCGTTTTCAACTATAAATCCCTGGACCATCTGGCGTGTACGGTCTCCGACTCCCACCTCCGTGTACTGGCAAACGACGCCATTTGACGTAACGAATTCCTTGTGCTCGATTTTGCCCGGGTCGTAATCGCCCCAGTCGCCTCCCGCAATCGGAGAGGAAATATCGCTATTTTCCGTGAATATGGTCGCGAAGAACGCTCCGCCGTAGCTGCCCGTCGATGGATCGCCCGTGATCAGGATATGATCGCAAAACAATTTGATCTGTGTTACCTTACCCTCTTCGTCGCCGACAACCATGACTCCGACGTCTTCATCAAAAGGAAGAGTGAGACGCTTCAGCGCGTCGAGTCCTAAATAATCCGCCGCCTCATCGTAGGTGGAAAATATTTTTCCATAAATCCCCGGATCATTCCGGTCGTTTGCAAAAACCGGCGGGGGCGTGTACGCCGCATACTGCTCCAAAATGATATCCGGTGCCTCGTTTATGTCTCCCTTAAACTCGCTCCACTCGTACTTTTTCAGTTCAAAAGAGGCGGTGTAGCCGTGTGTACCCGTTTCGATGGGTGCGAACGTGCCGCGCACTCGACCCAGAGACGTGGCGCCGACCACCACGCACCCCAAACCCAAAAGTATCGCCGCCGCTATCAACGGGATCCTCATGTGGGACGTGCGTTTCTTGTTCGGCGCCTCGGACGAGAGAAGCTTCTCGTCAACGTTGTTCACGGCTTCTATGATATCAATCCCTTTCATTGTAAAAAACCTTCCCTGATCAAGAATTTTTTGAGCTCGTTCCTCAATCTGTGAAGAAGAGTCTTTATCCGGCTTTCGGAGTACCCGGATCCTTCCGCTATCTGCTTTATGGGGAGCATTTCCCAATACCTTTGAAGGAAAACTGCGCGTTTTTCTGTGGGAAGCCCCTTTAAAAATGCATCTATCGCACGCGAAAGTTCCTTCGATTCGACTTCGTCTTCCGTGCTTGAGGAGGAGGGGATGACACTCTCCAACTCCTCCGTCAGTTCGACGAACGCAGCGCTGCGCTTCTCGCAGCACGATGCCTTTACGCGGTTTAAAGCGGATGCCTTGACAAGCTTGGACAGAAACGGGAAAAGGTACTGCCGCGGCTCGTGAGGGGGTATGTGTACCCACGCTTGATAATACGCGTCTGAAATGCATTCCTCGGCGTCCGAAGGATCGGACAGGATACGCAGAGCGGAAGCGTAAAGACGCGCCCCGTATTTTTCGCGGATCGCGTCTATCGCACGCTCATCCCTCGAAAGAAACAAATCGACGATGACTCCGTCGTCCATACGCATTCCTCCCTTCGTGCTCTTCATTTCTATAATCAACTTTCTTGAGGAAAGGTTACAAACAAGGGAAAAATCTTTGTAATAATTATAACTCCTAAATCAAGAAATGCGTAATTGTTGCAGCGAGCAATTACTGATATTTATTTCATCATACCACCCCATTTACCGCATCTGCCGATAATGAGGTGCGTTTTCAAAACAAATCCCCGGCGTGAGCCGGGGATCTGCTTTTTCTTTTTTAATGATGGCTTATTTCCTGCTTCTGACACTCAACGTAACGGGTAGTTTTATCCAATGTCAGAGTTACGTTGTAATAATGATATGTATCTTCCAAACCCCAGTCGCCGTATACTATCATCATTGTGTCTGCATTAAGAATGTATTCGCTGTCGTTTTCTGCCAATTCATAACCATCTGAAAGGGTAAGGTCAAAATACTTATAATTAAACAAATACAGCAGCACTTTCTCTATCTGTTTTTTTGAATCCGTTAAGATGCGAAAAGAATCTTTATCTCCGTATGCAACATTGTTGACGGTTATATCAGCAATGTTTTTCTTAATTGAGATTACATTCTCCTCATAATTCCCTTTTCCGGATTTCCATTTCACATTGAGACCGTAAAGAATATCGGATTCATAAATAACACTGCAGTCGGTGACTATATTGTGATAGCCCTCATACCTCATATCAGTAAAATGTCTCGTACAGACCTGTACCGCATCTTCTGCAGATTCTGAAGAAGCAAT
>JAEEGL011519642.1_pt1 | contig 13304 bp, 13 predicted proteins | sample 9134231 | NCBI WGS metagenome assembly JAEEGL01 (sample SAMN16246548, study PRJNA631951) | gut metagenome | biome: gut microbiome; feature: rumen; material: fiber-attached | host: Bos | place: Iran: Karaj | collected 2018-10 | reverse complement strand
TGTTATTTCGTTTGAGCCTGCTGATTCTTTTCGGCAGGCTCAAATTCTATCAACTTGTGTTCAACAAATCGACATTTGTGAGGGAGACCATGCGGATAGGATTAGTTTCATACCAATGTAAAAATCGGGATATCGCCTTCAACATGAAACAGATTAAGCTTGCCATGCAGCGTTCTCAAGGAAAAACTGATCTGCTTTGCTTTGGTGAAGCATTCCTGCAAGGCTTTGATGCCTTATGCTGGGATTATGAAACTGACAAGACTATTGCGATGGATCTTTCATCAGAAACGATTTCCCAATTACGGAGTTGGACGATACAGTATGGTATTTCTTTGTTGGTGGGATATATTGAAAAGAATGAAAAGCGCCTGTATTCATCCTGTGCCGTCCTTTCAGACGGTGATATCGTTTATAACTACCGACGTATCTCTAAAGGATGGAAGGAGTACTCAATAACGGACGGACACTACTGTGAGGGAATGTAGTTTTTCTTCGCGTATTCAATGGATACTAGATTGTCCGAAATAAAGGAAAGTCTTCCAACGGTCTTGAACCATTCACGCCAGTCAGTCCTTGTTTGATGTGTCTCAACCTGTAAAACCCCATTAACGATTTTATCCTCGAAAACTCGCTTGGCGAAATTCAATTCTTTTTCACTTCTTCGCGCCTTCCAGCCGCCAATATCCATAAACTCTTTTACAGCACCCTCTGATGACAATTCCTTTTCTGTAGTATCAAGGATTATTTTGTTAAACATTGTCGTAGACGGGTATGTTAAGCTGTACAGTTCAAGAGCTCGATACTGAAATCTCGGAACTTAAGGCAACATTAGACCGAGGAATTCAAGACGCAGCTGAAGCCAGTGAACAACGAGCCGCATTCTATAAGACAGTAGTAGATTGTATGAATCAGGTGGAAGTGTTGGATAAGCTTGAGACGTTTTAAGCCCTGATAGAGTGCTGATAGAGAATATATAGTGCATTGACAAAGTTCGTCAAAAAGTATAAAATACCTTTGGGTTTCTCCGTTTAAAGAGGATGCTGACAGTATTATCGAAGACGATGATAAAGATACGCATGGGTTTCTGATTGTTGTATCGGATTGCGTTTTATTTTTGAGGCGAATTATAAATGGATAATTATATAACTATAAAAGAGACGGCAGATCTTTGGGGAATTACACCGAGAAGAGTTCAGAAGTTGTGTGCAGAAGGAAAAATAGATGGTGCAACAAAGTTCGGAAGAGATTGGGCAATTCCCGCGAATGCTGAAAAGCCTAAGGATGGGCGTGTAACCACAGGAGAATACAGAAATTGGAGAAGGAGTTCTGCAAAAGACTCTGAGTGATAATATGAGCAGTAATGGAAAACGAATACTCGCCTCGCTCTTTGGTATTCATCTTAACGAGGATCCACCGGAACTGCAAAGCCTTGTTCCACAGCGCATCTCAAATGAGATCGTGTCCGGAACACTCCCCACGTTTAATCCTTCAACTATTATGCTTGGAAAAAATGAGACCTGCCATTTTATGGATAGGGCGGCCCTAGCAGTGCAAAAAACAGAAAAGGAATACAGGAGCAGGAGAAATGGCAGCAGTTTTCGGGTGACAAAAAACTTTACAATACATTCCGGAGGCAGCACGACCAAACCTGTAGAGCAAAGCTGGTATGAGTTTAAGGAAGGAGTCATTTTCGTTACAAACGAGAGAATTATCTTTGTGGCTCCGGAGAATGGCTTTGAAAAGAAGATAAAAAACCTGACGGCGGTTATTCCCTATTCGGATGCAATAGCGTTGCAGTTTGGAAGCCAGACTATTACCGTAATGTTGCCACAGTCCCAGTTGATGGCTATGGTTCTTAAAATGGTGCATTAAAAAAGTGAGGACGGTAAAGAGATGATTGATTAAAAAAAGGTGCTGGGATATTCGAAGGATTGTTTGCAGAACAGATCTCTGATGAGGGCTGTTATTCTTGATTTATATCCGGGGGCAACCCGAGAAATGAATGTTTTGTTGGATGCCTAGGAAAGTGGAGTTCCGAGAGAGATAAAAAATGCTGGTACAATTACCGATTCGCAGTATGCAGCGTACATTCAACGTATAATTAATGAATATGGTCTTCAGGAACAATTTGTTATAGAAGGGCTGAATGCTTGGATAGATATTTGTATAGCTCCCGGAACCGCAGCCAGATTAAAAAAGCCGATTGATTCGGTTAATAATAGACCCATAGTAAATGATACAGCGCTAGGAATACAGCATGCATCGATTGTGCCGAACTCTGTGAGTAATGTATCGGGAAATACTGCTGATTTCGATACAAAACAAGTCGGTAAACAAGGCGCTATAGAGATTGTTAAGTTCAAAGGCTTCGATGAAACTACACTCACTGTACCGGATACGCTTCAAGGAAAAAAGTAATAGGAGTAGGTAAAGATGCGTATAAGGACTGTAAGACGGTTGAAAAGATAATAATAGCCGAAGGAATTGAGTATCTTGAAGATGGTGCTTTCCAGAATTGTTCAGCATTAAAAGAAGTTGTGTTGCCCAGCACATTAGTACGTATACGCTGGAAGCAAAGGCTTGGAATATGCACGTAATGAACGCATTCCAATCAAGGATGCGTCGAAACGATAGATGAGGAGATAGATATGGGCTCGTTAAAGATTGGCGATTCCGTCAAAATGAAATACGGTGGAGAGGCTAAGGTATTAGCAGAATTTGGTTCTGGCGGACAGGGTACAGTTTACAAGGTTTCCTATCAAGGGAAGGAGTATGCCCTTAAGTGGTATTACAAGGATGTTTTCAAAGGGAAGGAGAAGGCCTTTTATAACAACCTTGAGAACAACATTCAGAAGGGTGCTCCGACAAAGGATTTCCTTTGGCCCTTGGGTATTACAGAAGTCCATGGCGGTGTCTTTGGTTACATTATGGATGTGAGACCGTCTGGCTACCATGAACTGACAGAATTCTTTGTGGGGTCAAAGAAGAACAAGCAGGTTCGGTTTAAGTCTTTTAATGCGATTGCAGATGCGGCAATCAATATCATTCAGGCTTTCCGAGAGCTGCACAACAGCGGATACAGTTACCAGGATATCAATAATGGCAACTTCTTCATCAATCCTGAAAATGGAAAGGTACTTATCTGTGATAATGATAACGTCTCTCCATTCGGAGTAAATTTAGGCATCCTGGGTAAGCAGAGATATATGGCCCCGGAAGTTGTTACAGGCGGAGATCCGGACAAGCAGTCTGACCGTTTTTCGCTGGCAGTTATCCTGTTCAGACTGCTTTTTATCAATCATCCGCTGGAAGGCAAGTATTCCACTCCTCCCTGTATGACAAAGGAACTGGAAAGAAGATATTATGGAACAGCTCCGATCTTTGTTTATGATCCCACGAATGACAAAAACAGACCGGTGCCGGGAACCGATAATAACCTTAAGATGTTCTGGCCGGTTTATCCGGAATATATCCGGGAGCTGTTTGTCAGAGCCTTCAGCAACGAGGTTATGCTGAAGCAGAAGCCGCGGGTTATTGAGAAGGAATGGCTTGATGCATTCTTCAGATTCAAGGCAAGTATTGTAAAATGCCCTAAGTGTAGTGAGGAAACATTCCTGAAACAACAGGGCGAGAACACCTGTATCGAATGCAAAAAGAAGTTTTTGGTTCCTAACGCAATACAGTTCAGCACCGTTACGATTCCGCTTTATCCGGGAGCCAAACTCATGCTCTGGCATGCGGATTCTTCTCAGAATGACATCAAATCTGAACTTGGTTCTGTGGTTGCGAATCCGAAGGACAGGAACCTGTTCGGAATAAGAAATCTGAGCAATATAAGCTGGAAGGTAAATCTTCCGAATGGAAACCAGAGACCGCTTGCACCGGGAGACATTGTCCCTGTTACAAGGGGATTTATTATAGAGTGCACGAATAATCCGAAAGACGCTGGAAAGATCATTTAAGAGGGAGGAAGACATTATGTCACTGTTGGAAGATATCACTCCGTCACCGAGAAAAGTGATGACACTGTTTTACCTGGTGGATACATCAGGCAGCATGAGCGGTTCGCGAATCGGAACTGTTAACGCCGCAATGGAGGAATGCATTCCTTTGCTGAAGGAAGTTGCACAGGCAAATGATGATGCAGAGATCAAAGTTGCTATTCTTCAGTTTTCAAGTGGCTGTTCTTGGATTACGCCGGCATCGGGCCCTGTAGGCCTTGAGGATATTATCTGGAACGATCTTCAGGCTGGCGGCATGACTGAATTTGGCGGCGCACTGCTTGAACTTGATAAAAAGCTTTCCCGAAATGAATTTCTCAAATCCCAGACGGGTGCATATGCGCCGGTTATCCTCCTCCTCAGCGATGGTGGACCGACTGACCAATGGGAAAGCGGACTGAATAAAATCAAACAGAACAACTGGTTTAAGCATGCTATCAAGATCGCTATTGATATTGAGAGCGGTTCCGATCGTTCTGTACTTGCCCAGTTTACCGGAAATCCGGAGGCTATTCTTGATGCAAAAGATACGGCTACCTTAAAGAAGATGATCCATAAGGTTAGTGTCAGAGCATCTGAATTCCAGAGCCACAGCAAACAGTCTTCTGATGTGATTACTTCACCGGAGGAAGATTCTGCAGATATTGTCAATGCAGTTGTAAAGGACGTTACAGAAGATACTGGAAACGGTGTAAGCAGCGACGACAATGACTGGGGAACCTGGGAGTAAGGTTATCGCCGGGGCTGTTTGCATAAGCAGGCAGCCCTGGTGTTGTATGGAGGCAAATACACGTGAATGAGAATATTTTTGCGTTTTCTGCCACTGAAACCGGCTATAACCATACGAAGATAAATAAAGTATGTGAAGATGCATCGGACTTCTATGATGATGAGCAGATGCATATTTGTGTAGTTGCAGATGGACATGGAAGCGATAATTATCCGCGCACTGACAAAGGCGCGAAGTATGCGGTTGATGCTGCCATTAGCTGTATTATAGAGTTTGTTAAAAACGCCGATCCTAAGCAGGTGCTGGATGATGAACGGCGTGATTTTGGGCTGCTTTTACAACTTGCAAAAAGCATTCTCAATAAGTGGCACCAGTCCGTGAACGATGATTATACCAGACATCCTTTTGAAGAAAGAGAACTGGAGAAGGTTTCCGAAAAGTACAGGCAACGTTATCTTGCGGAGAAGGAAGAAGACAGGCGTGTTGAGAAGGCTTACGGATGCACGCTTATTGCATATGTTGTGACGGACGAATATTCATTTGGTCTGCAGATTGGGGACGGGAAGTGTGTTGTTGTTGATAGGTATGGCAACTTTACAGAACCTATTCCCTGGGATGAAAACTGCCAGCTAAATGTCACAACATCTATTTGTGACAGTGATTCTATTGAAGAATTTCGCTTTAGTGTTTCAGTCCGGGTTCCAACTGCAGTGTTCTGCGGGTCGGACGGAATTGATGATTCATACGCTAATCCCGAAGAGCTTTATGCCCTGTACAGATCCATTCTCAAGATATTTGTCGAGCATGGTTCAGAAGTTGGTCAGAACGAGATAAAAGAGTATCTTCCGGTACTGACTAAAAAAGGAAGCGGAGATGATGTATCAATCGGAGTGATTATTGATTTGGATCACGCGATCGAAATAGCGCCTCTTATGGAGATTCAGGCACGGCTTTTTGCGCTTACAACTAAGCTGGCCGAGAAAAAACACAGGCTGGAAACAACTTCTGAGAAAAAGGAGTCACTGCTCAATAAGCTTCATAATCTCTTTGGATTGGGCAAGAATATATCGGATACCGCCAATTCAATTGATCAACTGACCGGCGAATCTCATCAGCTGAAGAGAGAAATCTCTTCGCTGGAAGAAGAAATCAATGAACTCTCAAGGCAGGAGCAAGAACTGGTATATGATAGGCAGGTCGCTTCTTTCGATGAAGGTATTGGAGATGAGAACGCTGCAGATTCAGAAGAACATCCGGTAGAGACTGAAGCTGATGGAAACGACAAGGCTATCGTTGATACGCCAGTTTCTGAAGTCGAAGATGATGTGAGCAATCAGCATGAAGCTGCGGAGGCAGACGAAAGCCAGATAGAGGTAAATCCCGCTGATTTAGATGAATCGAAGGCAATGTCTGCGGCAGTAAGTATAACGGAAGAACAGGCGGGAGAAATCTTAACAGCTGAGGATACTTCGGGACACTGTGTGAGGCCTGCGACAGATGAAGCATCAGAACCGGTCGCAAAGATTTCAGAAGTATCTGAAGGAAAAAATGATGAAACAGGTAGTACTGCTGTTTAGAAACAGAGATATCTGTTGTTGATAAAAACACTATAGTCGAACTACATGACGAAGTGATGGCAGGGGATGCTTCCGAAAGTGAAGTACCAACTCCTGAAAACGGGGATTAAGAGGGGGCCTGAAATTGACGCTGTCTGATATTTTTGTAGATCGTCCGGATCTTCTGGATGATGAGAAAAAACTGAAAAGTACATTCTCTGATTTCTATGCCGGGAACGAGGCTAAAATCAGACGGATGATTAAGGCCTATGAAATTGGTGTCCTCGATTCTCTGGTTGGCGGAAAAACGGACGACTTCGAAAAGAAGAAGCTGATTGACAGGCTGGTTAATCTTCATGACATGCAGGAAGAAAAAGCCACAGACGCTGTAAAAGAGTGGTTTAGAATCTGTTCGCCGAAGGTGATTTCTGCCTATCGTACATATCTTGCCGACAAGAAGAAACAAGCAGCGGTTGAGCAAGAAAAGAAAGCTAAAAAAGCTCCGGAAAGTGAACAGAAAGAGGATGAAGCAAAAGCCCGGAAAGACATTCTTGACAGGACGGTTGGCGATCTTAACACAGACTATGATGATTACAGCCGCCATTTGAATATAGATTTATCGAAAGGCGCTGTCGTCAGAGGCATTCCGTGCGGAGTCGGTAATTCAGATTACGGCTTCAGAATAGTGGGTGTTGGCCGCCCTGATAGAAATGTTAATCCATATGATGAAGACCCTTATCCTACTGCACAGGCACTGGTTTTTAATTTCCTGATAAGAAATACGCATATCACGAAGGATGCATATCCTGAGTACATGCGCACACACCAGTTTAATCACGAACTGGATTACGGACATGTTTACAGATACATGATGATGCTGCTGGAAATGTTAAAGCCGGCAGGTGAAACAACGGTTGGTCTGCGAATCCTGGGGGATAAGGATGAAATACGTGCAGCTGAGGATATTCTGAATCAATACCTTGCTGTATTTGGACGTCTGACAAAAACAGATATATGCTCGATTAGGGTCAGAGAGAATGTTAAAGGAAAGAGCATCTCTGCAGAAGGAACCGCTGACATTTGTGTGGAAAACTATACAGAAGATCAGGGACTCCGCCGGAAAATGCGCTTTGCTCAGCGGGTTAACTATAGTCTTAGTAAAGCGGATAAAGAAGATTTGGAGTTTTTGCTCCGGGAAATTTCCCCTTTCCGCTCATTTAAGAAAGGCCAGTTTGATGCCCTGTGCTCGATGATGAACGCAAATGATCATGCGGTATGCATCATGCCCACGGGCAGTGGAAAGTCACTGATTTATTATTTCGCATGTATTCTTCAGCCGCAGATTACTTTTGTTGTGGCGCCAACAACAATCCTGATAAAAGATCAGATCAGAAATCTGCGGAAGTTTCACAACTTTGATAATGCCACGCATTTGGAATTGGAACAGGATAATGACTATTCGTTTTATCGACCAGGAACAAACCTTGTATTCCTGACGCCGGCAACTTTCCAGAACAGAAATCTATTTGGAATGTTTAAGCGATTTAAGAAGGAAATCGCTTACGTAGTGCTGGATGAGATCCATTGCATTTCCAATTGGGGACATGATTTCAGACCGGAGTATCTGATGCTCTCCAGAAATATGAAGAGATATCTGGAAAATGCCAGATATCTCGGCTTCACTGCTACGGCAAACTATACCGTGGCGCAGGATATTCAGAAGCAGTTGGATATTCCTTTGGAGAATTTTTTCTCCCCGGTACTCTTTGAGAAATACAATGTCCGCTATGATTTTAGAGAAGTGGACACAATCGATGAAATGCTGGGACAGGTAAAAAAGATTGCCGATGATATTGTGCTCCGGAATGAGCGGGCAATTGTGTTTACCAAATCGGATGAAGTCTCAGAAAAGGTTGCCGAGGCCATCGGTTTTGAAGCAGATGTGTTCACCGCAGATAATTCTGACTCATATAATCAGTTTGCAGAAGGCTTATGCCGAATTATTGTGGCCAATGAGGAACTCGGCATCGGTGTTAACCTGCCGGATGTTAACTGTACCGTACATTTTGGGATGCCTGTTTCAAAGAATGAGTTTGTGCAGGAAATCGGTCGGGCCGGAAGAGCAGATGAAAAAGTCACTTCGTACGTCGTATATTTAAAACCATCAGAGGAAAATATTCCTGCTCAACTTTTAAAAAGAGAAACAATTGTTGACAATCTGCCGCAAATGCTGAAAGCAATGAGTAATGACTACTCAGATGTCTATCATAAGCTGAATTGCGGAGCTGATACAAGTGACATCCTGTATGATCGTCTGATTGATATTTATTCGGATTTCCATCGTGGACAGCAGGTTGCCTATGTGGTTTATCATCCGGTTAAATCAATAGAATCATACAAGCAGCTCCTTTATATGTTGTATGTTACCGGCTATATTAAAGACTGGTATACCTATCGCGCATTAGACGGCAGCAGCAAGATTGAAATTGTAGTTGATATTTGCAGCATTCCCAATACGGGCGGGCATCGGGTTCTGGTTCTTGAAGATAGCGAAATGTTGGAGAGAATGAAAAAGACATCCCGCGATTATTTTGCATCGATGGGCAATGATCGTGAAAGCATTTTCTATATTTCAAAGGCCAAGAGTTGTGAAGAAGTCCTAAGAATATATGTGAAGTGGTATTACGAAAAATTCCTATACCATCACAAAGAACAGTTCCTGGACTTTTTTGAGTTCCTGACAAACAACAGAGATTGTAACGCCTTGAAAATTACAGAGGAAATTGAAGACTACTTTATTCTTCCGTTTGTTCAGATCAAGGAGGATGAAGAATACTATAGCAGCATGACTTTTGACGAAGTGTCAAAGCAGGTTATATCTGGTATTGGAAAGAATACATTATCGAACCTTGAACGCATAATCAGCGACAATTACTCATATAAGATAGATTATCTGCTGTTTATAGGAAACTGGAACCGTAACGGAAGATTTGACGTGCGCCGTTTGGAACGATTCTGGAGCCGGCTTTCTGAAGATGAACAGTTGGCAGCTTATGATACACTGATAGCGCTTTATCCAGAATGCAGCACAGAAGCCAAATGGAATTTCCTGAAATATCTCGATGGCAAGTCCAATGTTACAGGCTTAACCCTTCAGAAGACCGTGGACAGAATCTACGAAACGTCACCAAGGGATTATGTGTTCTATGGGATTATGGCTGCCAGTGCAAATGCCAAATTCAAGCAATTTATAAGGAGTGAATGACATGCTGGGAACGATAGAAGATTTAGAAAGAGATATAGAACAATTCCGAAACAATGTGGCTGCCTCAAACGAGATGTATACACTGCTTAATCAGATGTTGGAGCAGGTCAGGCAGCAGAACACAACCTTTGACAGAAAATCCGAAGATTTGCTTGGCAGATTGGATGCTATTCCGACAGCTTTGGATACGGCGAATGCAGCCAGCAATGCGGCTGTGAAAAAAGATGTTTCTGCCGAGATTGATCGTGCCATCAGTGATTTTGCTTCTGAACAGACTAAATATCTGCAGGCACTTGAACAGACGCAGAAAGAGGTTCACACATACACTGAGCAGTCACAGAAGCAAGCCCAGTCGTTTGATGAAAAATCAGCTGAGCTTATTGTAAAAGTGGCTAGTGTTCCGGAACAGATAAAAGCTGACACCAGATCCAGCCTGGAGGAGTACAGGTCTTCGCTTGATGCCGATATTGAAAAAAGAAATGCACAACTGGCAGAGACACAAAAACGATATGTCTCTGCCATGGAGGATACCAGCGGGAGACTTAAAAGCTGCGAAGAACAGCTCCTTAGTAAGTATCAGGAATTCCTGCAGACGTTGGAAAAAACTAATCTTTCCAATCTCTACGAACAGAACCAGAAACTTCAGAGTGAACTGAATAAAAGAACGACTCTTCTTATGATTATTTCAGCAGTTTCAGTTGTTCTGGGAATTGTGGGATTGATACTGTAAGCGGCGGAAAATAAAATGGAAAAGCCGCCTAAGACTCAAGGAAGCTTCGGGGATAAAATCAGTAATCAGCAGCGTCAACGCATAAAAAGAACATATCTTTTGATTGCAGTGATGGCCGCTGTTCTGATTGTTGCAATTGGAATAGCGGCTGTTCGGTATGCGCATCGTGTTCCATCAATCCGGATAGAAGGCGCTGAAGTCAGCCTGGAAGATATTCCAGAATATTCCGGACAGCCGTATGTGATAATCAATAATAACTCTCCAGAACTGCTTGCTGATGCGAAAGATCCAACTGTGGCTTTTGAATATTATAGTGATCTTGATTATCTCGGCAGGTGCGGGACAGCTTTTGCAAACATCTGTCTTGAATTAATGCCAACAGAAGAACGAAAAGATATTAGCAGTGTCTATCCGAGTGGATGGAGCAATGAAAAGTATACCGGTATTGATCAGGAATATCTGTTTAATCGATGCCATCTGATTGGATTTCAGCTTACCGGAGAAAATGCCAATGAAAAGAACCTTATCACAGGAACCAGATACTTCAATATCGAAGGAATGCTGCCTTTTGAGAACGAAGTTCGGCAGTATGTTGAAGATACACGGAACCATGTTTTATATAGAGTGACGCCGATATATGATGGAAACGACCTTGTGGCCAGTGGTGTAGTGATAGAAGCCTGGTCTGTTGAGGATAACGGAAAAGGTATAAGCATTGATGTTTATATTTACAATGTCCAGCCAGGAATCTTTATTGATTATGCAACCGGGAAGAATCACGCGCTGGAGCAGTAAACGCTTGTAAAACAGGAGGGAGAATGCATGTCATTATTAGAGGAAATCACACCTTCTCCGAGAAAGGTGATGACACTATTTTACCTGGTGGACACCTCAAGCAGTATGCGGGGATCCAGAATAGGAACACTTAATGCGGCTATGGAGGAGAGCATTCCCCTTCTCAAAGAAGTTGCGGTAGCAAATGATGACGCTGAAATCAGGGTTGCGATTCTTCAGTTTTCAAGTGGATGTCAGTGGATCACACCGGAAACGGGCCCTGTGACGCTTGATGAGCTTTCCTGGAACGATCTGTCAGCAGAAGGAATTACAGATTTTGGTGCAGCACTGCTTGAACTTGATCGAAAGCTTTCCCGAAACGCCTTTCTGAAATCCCAGACGGGTGCATATGCTCCAGTGATTCTTCTTATCAGCGATGGAGCGCCAACGGATAACTGGGAAAAGGGATTAAACCAGATCAAGAACAATAACTGGTTCAGACATGCCATCAAGATAGCCATTGATATTGAGAGCGGCGCTGAGAAGACCGTTCTGGAGGCTTTTACCGGTAATTCTGAAGCTATTCTTGATGCTAAAAATACAGCGATCCTGAAGAAAATGATTCATAAAGTCAGCGTTCGTGCTTCTGAATTTCAGAGCCACAGTAAACAGGCCGATGACTCTCTCAGCACTCCGGAAGAAGATTCGGCAGACATTGTGGATGCGGTCAATGCAGATATTGAAGAAGAAAACGGTACTGTATCAGATGCGGATTGGGGGCAGTGGTAATGCATACAAAAATCGAAGCGCAGGTAGCGCTCTGTAGATGTCAGGAAGGGAAAAAGGCCTATGGCGTTAGAATGGAGAAGACGTCTATGGGCTGGAAATATGACTGGGCCTTCAAAATCAGTGAAGGCAGAGCCAAATCGGAAGGCTATGATTCTGCCGATATCAAAGGAGCTATCTATCCCGATCCGGAGTATCCAGGGTGTCCATATTGTAAGGCGAAAACTTTTGTGGTTTGCGGTGCATGTGGAAAACTTAACTGCAATAATACCAGTGGGAATATTTATACATGTGAATGGTGCGGTGCCAAAGGGGAACTTGTGAATTATAGTGGCTCCGGTATTAAATCGGCGGGGGATGTATAACTATGTGGGTTAAGGGTATATATGAGTGCCCAAGCTATAGAAGATCTTATTCCTAAACCGTAAGTCGAATGACATCGGTAATGTAAACTGTATAGTGTTGATGGAGGCAATACCATCTGCATCAGGTGAGAGTCCTGCTGCAGATGGTATTTTTTTCGCTTTTGCATATATGGGGGTAGTGTCAAGAAAATTGGGTAGTGTCAAGATAATTGCGCAAATTTGTTTGCAGGCTCATTGAGTGAAGTCAGGCAGCCAGGGAGGCATCGTCTTTTAAGGCCTCCAAATGCTTCATGCTCATGTACTTCTTATTGCCCCACTGTGTGCCGGCCACATGGCGTAGCCGGGCACAGACAAGCATCAGGGCCGAGTTTCCGTCCGGGAAACAGCCGACTACTCGCGTCCGCCGACGGATTTCCCGGTTTAGCCGTTCGATGACGTTATTGGTCCGAATCCGCGTCCAGTGCTCCGAGGGGAAGTCGCAGTAGGTAAGCGTTTCCTCAATGCCACCCTCCACCTTCTTAGCTGCCTCTTTGAGCTTCATCGCCTTCAGTTCCGCAAGCCAGTCTGATCTTTGCCCAGCAGCGGGCAGAAGAGCTTGTGATCAGCAAGGACGAATAAAGTAGTAGAAGGCAGCGAAACAGGGCGTGAATATCGCTCGGGCGCTGCCTTCTTACATTCGTTTTCATTGATTTTTTGGGATTTTTCTGATATACTTTATAAAAATGCAGGACAGGCACTGGCTCAATCTGTTCTGAACTTATATGCCAATTGAGACAATCAATATGCCACAGGGTGGGTAATAGTTGTCATCTGTAGGTAATTGTTCAATGGCGCGGCGAGCCCGATGAGTATTTCTGGCATCATTTGGTCGCGATAGGTAAAGTTTACGGCGCCATTCTATAAATCCCGACGATGAAGCCGCTGGACATGCCGAAGAAGGAGGAAAAGGCGGAGGCCGCCCCTGCGGAAGCCGCTCCCGAAGTGCCCGCCGAGCCGGAACCCATCGACTTTTCCAATGTCGTGATCGAACCCTTGTTCCAGGATCAGGTCGATTTCGAGACCTTCTCCAAGTCTGATTTCCGCGCCGTGAAGGTGCT
>JAEEGL011237006.1_pt1 | contig 13304 bp, 8 predicted proteins | sample 9134231 | NCBI WGS metagenome assembly JAEEGL01 (sample SAMN16246548, study PRJNA631951) | gut metagenome | biome: gut microbiome; feature: rumen; material: fiber-attached | host: Bos | place: Iran: Karaj | collected 2018-10 | reverse complement strand
GTCTCCCGAGCAGAGCTCACCCGCTCTAACTTGTTCGCTTGCTTCAGCAAGAACCCGTAGCCTTTTCCCTGGTGACAAGGGATGCCAAGGGAGGGGGATGCTCCCTCAGGGCCTGCAGGTCAACTGCTATATCATTGCCTAAAAATTTTCGTCATTTCATGATGTTTGGCCAGTAGGTGTGGCATCGGGTGAGGGATGAATAGCGATGCCACACCCGAAATGTCCCATGATTTTCAGTGAGTTAACCGTTAGGTGAGGGAGGTGTGGGTACTATGTCCTATATATATATGAATTGTTCCCTCGTGCGGCGTACGCAGAGACTGCCGCTCACTTTTTCCGTGAAACACGTTGCGGTTTCGCAGAAAAATATTAACTTTGCACCCCAAGGACTGTAACGAAGTATAAAACTATTATAACAGAATAAGCCACATGAAAAGAATTGGTATTTTTGCCGTGCTGACAGCGTTGTTCATGTTGTCGCCCTCGGCGCAGCCAGCGGAACAAGAGATGGCCATCACTGGCGAGTATGCAGTGCCTGACATGCCAGAGTGGGCGAAGAACGCAGTGTTCTACCAGATTTATCCGCAGACGTTCTGCGACTCCGACGGCGACGGCATAGGCGACTTGCAGGGCATCATCAGCAAGCTGGACTATGTGAAGAGCCTCGGCGTAGACGCCATCTGGCTCAACCCCTTCTTCGACTCGCCCTTCAACGACGCGGGCTACGACATTCGCGACTACTACAAGATAGCACCCCGCTACGGCACGAACGACGATGCGAAGCGGCTGTTTGAGGAGGCTCATCAGCGCGGCATGCACGTCATCTTCGACTACGTAGTGAGCTACACGGCCATCGACCATCCGTGGTTTGTTGCGTCGCAGAAGCAGGAGAAGAACAAGTACTCTAACTACTACATTTGGACGGAGACCAACTGGGTGGACCCCCCACAGGAGTTTGCGGGGCAGTTTGTCAAGGGCTACGGTCAGCGCAACGGGCAGTTCATGCGCAACTTCTACTGGTGTCAGCCAGCGCTGAACTTTGGCTTTGCCAACCCCGACCCACAGCAGAAATGGCAGCTGCCAACCAACCATCCCGACGTGCTGGCCATGCGCGAGGACCTGAAGCGGGTGCTGCGCTTTTGGATGGATATGGGTGCTGACGGATTCCGTGCCGACATGGCAGGGGCGCTCGTCAAGACGCGTCGCGTGAGAGGTAACGAGCAGTTCTTCACTACCAACGAGAACGAGACAAAACTCTTCTGGCGTGAGATACGTCGGCTGCTGGAGAAGGAATATCCGCAGGGCTTCATGGTGGCAGAATGGTCGTACCCCACTGACGCCCTCGATGACTGCTTCCACGTAGACTTCTTCCACTGGTTCCAAGGCTACAACGACCTGTTCCAGAAGGAGAGCTGGCGCATACTCAACGGTGTGAGCGAAGGCCACAGCTACTTCGACGCCGAGGGCAAGGGCGATATATGCCAATTCCTGCGCAGCTACATGGGCCAGTATCGTCGCACCGTGGGCAAGGGCTACATCAGTCTGCCGTTGGGCAACCACGACAATGCGAGGCTGGCCAACCGCCGCACTGACAAGGAACTGGAGATCATCTACGCCTTCGGATTCACCATGCCTGGCGTACCCTTTATATACTATGGCAATGAGATTGGCATGCGCCAGCTGCCCGGTGACTGGCCCCAGGTGGAGGGTGCTTATCAGCCGCGCAATGGAGCCCGCACACCCATGCAGTGGAGCAGCGGCAGGAACCTCGGTTTCTCCTCGGCCGAGCGCTCGAAGCTATACCTACCCGTAGACCCCGACCCTGACGCACCCAACGTGGCCGCACAGGAGAACAATCCTAACTCGCTGCTGAACAAGACACGCAGACTGATTGCCCTGCACCACTCCGAACCTGCGCTGGCTAACTATGCGGAGTTCGTGCCCCTCTATCCGGAATACATCGTCAAGAACACCATGGGCCTGCCCGAGGCTCAGTCCCAACAGCCCCATGAGCGCTATCCCTTTGTCTATGCCCGTGCAGCAGGAAGCGACGTGGTGCTGGTGATGCTCAACCCCAAGGCCGAAGCCACTGAAACCACCTTCCCCGTTAACATCAGATTTAAGAAGACAAAGCTCCTCGCTGGCGACTCGTTCCCCATCCGCCGCAACAAGAAGACTGGCGAGGTCACCATCAGCATGCCCGCCACCTCCTATGCCATAGTGAAGCTGGTGAAGTAACACCATCCTCGCACAGCTACCGTCATCACCGGGAAATGGGGTAGGGGAGGGGCTACGGGTAGGCGAGCTTGCTCGGGAATGGGGTGTTGACTGTCCCAGGCCGAAGGATAGGCAGGAGCCCGTAGGCCTCCCCTCCCTTGTCAGGTATTTGAGGGAGTCCCGTAGACACTCCCCTCCCTTTTTAGGTATTTGAAGGAGCCCGTAGGCACTCCACTCTCTTGTCAGGTATTTGAAGGAGCCCGTAGGCACTCCCCTCCCTTGTCAGGGGAGGGGTAGGGGTGGGGTGTTGACTGCCTATAATGTAATGCGCTCCCTGCGCTTAGGATAATACTGACCCCACCCCTGCCCCTCCCCTCCCTTTTTAGGTATTTGAGGGAGCCCGTAGGCACTCCCCTCCCTTGTCAGGGGAGGGGTAGGGGTGGGGTGTTGACTGCCTATAATGTAATGCGCTCCCTGCCTTTAGGATAATACTGACCCCACCCCTGCCCCTCCCCTACATGGGAGGGGAGTGCCTACGGGCTCCCTGCGCTTCTGCACTGCCTTGGCTGCCTTGGCTGCCCTGACTGCTCTGGCTGCCCTGACTGCCTTGACTGCCTTGGCTGCCCTGACTGCCCTGGCTGCCCTGCGGACTCCACTTGCGGACAAGGGGGTGGCCTAAACATTTGCGTAAAATAATGCGAAACATGTTTGTGGTTTGCGAAAAGTTTTGTAAATTTGCAGGCGATAATGAATCAACTGTATTACTAACACGAGAACTACATGTCGCGAGCACTACTGCTAACACTACTGATGACTGTCCTCACCGCCACTACAGCCGTGAGAGGCCAGAGCCAGCGCGCTCCCCTGGCGCATCGCGCTGCCAAGAACTTCAAGGTGTCGACCTATGTACGGGCGCAGGACGTTGCCCGCATGGCCGACGAACAATTCCTGAAAGAGACGTGGGCTACAGTGAGCTCGCAGGTAGACCTCGACAAGATTTACCTGGAGACGCACCGCGACGCCTTCACCGTAGACGAGAAGACCATGATGAAGGTGAAGAAGTTCTTCAGCTCAAAGGGCCTAGAGGTGGGCGGCGGCATTACCTACACACGCTCAGAGCCTACCGACTTTGAAACCTATAGCTACGCCCGCCCCGTGGAGCGGCAGGCGGTGAAAGAGGTGGCAGAGTATACGGCGCGGCTGTTTGACGACTTCATACTCGACGACTTCTTCTTCATCGACCTGAAGAACGACGACGAGATAGCCGCCATGCAGCGAAGCGGCAAGGGCTGGACACGCTACCGCCTGCAGCTGATGGCCGACGCAGGCCGGGAACTGGTGGTGGAACCGGCTAAGAAGGTGAACCCGAAAGTGAAGGTCATCATTAAGTACCCCAACTGGTACGACCACTTCCAAGGTCTCGGCTTCAACCTGGAGGAGGAGCCGCTCTACTTCGACGGCATCTGGACTGGCACGGAGACACGCGACCCCGCCTCGGCACAGCACCTGCAGAACTACCTGAGCTACAACATTGTGCGCTACTTCGACAATATAGCACCCGGGCGTAACGGCGGGGGATGGGTGGATGCCGGCGGCATAAACATGAGCATGGACCGCTATGCCGAACAGCTTCACCTTACCATGCTGGCGAAGACACCCGAGATTATACTGTGGAATTATATGCAGCTCTGCGACGTGAAGATTGCGCCGGAGATGATGCGCCGCCCTTGGCAGGACGAAGGTGGCAACAGCTTCCGCTACGACGAGATGGTGGCACCATACCAGAAGAACGGCAAGACCGTTACTCCCACAACGATGGCCCGCTTTGCCAGCGTTGCGCTGCAGCAAACCGACGCACTCGTGGGCAAGCTCGGACATCCCGTGGGGCTCGTGTCGTACAAACCGTATCACTCTGGTGGCGAGGACTTCCTGCAGAACTATCTCGGCATGATAGGGCTGCCCATGGACATGCACCCCAACCTGCCCGCCAACCGCCAGCAGATTCTGCTCACCGAGCAGGCCGCCAGCGATGAGCAGATAGTGGAGAAGATAAAGGCTCAGCTGTGTAGGGGCGGCGACGTCATCATCACCACAGGACTGCTGAAAGCCATCCGCGAGAAGCTGGCCGACGTGTGCGAGCTTTACTGTGGCGACCTGAAGGCCATTGTCAGCGACTTCGGCTATCTGGGCAAGTCGGAGCGCGAGTTCATCATACCGCAGGTGAAGTACTTTACCAATGACGCATGGGAAGTGGTGAGCGCGGGTCGTCCGCTCACGGGCGGCGTCAGTGGCTATCCCATACTGCTGCGCCACACCTACTCGAAGGGCATGCTCTTCGTACTCACCATACCCGATGACTTCGGCAACCTCTACGACTACCCCGCCGGCGCACTCAACGTGATACGCCGAGCCATGAGCCGCGACATTGGCGCCTACATAGAAGGTCCGGCAAAGGTGGCGCTCTTCGCCTATGACAACAATACGCTGGTGGTGGAGAACTTCAATGATCAGGCGGTGACGCTGCGCGTGGTCATCTGCTCGAAGGTGGATAAGCTGCGCAACCTGCTCACTGACGAGACGCTGCTGCCCGCCGACATGCCGACGGGGCGTGGCGCTACTTACCGCAACCGCTTCTACGGCTATCCCGCCGTTTCAACGGTGTTCGACCTGAAGCTCTCTGCCCACAGCTACATTGGGCTAGGGTATTGAAAACAGCAAACAACTATCAGACTAGAGACATACATTATAAAAACTATACATGCATGAAGATACTAATCATTGGTGGAACTGGCACCATCTCGAGTGCCATCACCCGTAAGCTAAGTGAGGGCGGCCACGACCTGTGGCTGCTGAACCGTGGCACCAGAGCCGCCGAGGTACCTGCCAACGTGAGGCAAATAGTGACTGACATTGACGACACCGAGCGTGTGAACAACGCGCTGGCTGGCGAGACCTTCGACGCCGTGTGCAGCTTCATCAACTTCACACCCCAACAGGTGGAGCGCGACATACGCCTCTTCCGCAACCGCACCCAGCAGTATGTCTTCATCTCCTCAGCCTCGGCCTACGCCAAGCCCGCCCGCAGCCACATCATTACCGAAGGCACCGCGCTGGCCAACCCCTACTGGCAGTACTCACGCAACAAGATAGCCTGCGAGGAGCTGCTGATGAAGGAATACCGGGAGAGGGAACTGCCCGTCACCATAGTAAGACCCAGCCACACCTACTGCGAGCGCGGCGTGCCCCTGAGCGTACACTCGCCGAAAGGCTCGTGGCCAGTGCTCAAGCGCATGCTTGAAGGCAAGCCCGTCATCGTGCATGGCGACGGCTCCTCGCTCTGGACGCTGACGTGGAACGAAGACTTTGCCTGCGGATTCATAGGGCTGCTGGGCAACCCCAAGGCCATTGGCGAGGCATTCCAGATAACCAGTGACGAATCGCTGACGTGGAATCAGATTTACGGGCTCACCGCACAGGCACTGGGCACCGACGTACGGCTCTGCCATGTGTCGTCGAGCTTCCTCGCCGCCGTGTGCCCGCCCAGCTACGACCTGGAGGGCAATCTACTGGGCGACAAGGCTGCCACCGTGGTGTTCGACTGCACAAAGCTGAAGCGCGCCGTGCCAGGATTCTGCTGCACCACCCGCTTCGACCAGGGCGTGCGCCGCTGTGTAGACTATCTGCTGGCTCACCCCGAGCTGCAAGTGGAAGACCCGGAGTTCGACGCCTGGTGCGACCGCATCATCGCCCTGCGTGATGAGGCCATACAGCGGTTGACGGCAAAATAAGGATACGACACAGCAAATGACCCGATAAATAACAAATAACTAAAAAAGCCAATGAAAAAGATGTACTATCTGGCACTGGTTGCCATGACGGTGCTGGCGCTGACAGCCTGCACGAGCAAGAGTGAGAAAAACGACGGAGTGAATGACTTCAAGATTGGGCGCGGCACCAACGTGAGCCACTGGCTGTCGCAGAGCGAAGAGCGCGGCGAGGCGCGGCGGTTGCACATTCAGGAGGATGACTTTGCACGGCTCGACTCGCTGGGCTTTGACTTCGTGCGCCTGCCCATCGACGAGGTGCAGTTCTGGGACGAGCAGGGGCAGAAGCTGCCTGAGGCATGGGAGCTGATGGACAATGCCATACGCTGGGCTGAGAAGCACCACCTGCGCACCATCGTCGACCTGCACATCATTCGCTCGCACTACTTCAACGCCGTGAACGAGGGCGGCAGCAGCGCCAACACACTCTTCACCTCAGACGAGGCACAGCAGCAGCTCATCAACATGTGGTATCAGCTGAGCGACGTGCTGAAGGGCTACTCGTGCGACAGCGTGGCCTATGAGTTTATGAACGAGCCAGTGGCCGACGACCACGAGCAGTGGAACGCACTGGTGGCAAAGGTGCACAAGGCCCTGCGCGAGCGCGAGCCGCAGCGCACACTCGTCATCGGCTCGAACCTGTGGCAGAGCTATCAGACCATACAGTATCTGAAGGTGCCTGAGGGCGACAAGAACATCATCCTCTCGTTCCACTACTACAACCCCATGCTGCTGACTCACTACGGCGCATGGTGGACGCCCGTAGGCAAGTATACGGGCAAGGTGAACTATCCCGGCGTGCTCGTGTCGCAGGAGGACTACGACGCTGCCCCCGACTCGCTGAAGCCGGAGCTGGAGCAGTATCTCAAGCAGGAGTGGAACATCGACAAGATTCGCGCCGACTTTGCCGATGCCATAGCCGCCGCCAAGAAGTACGGCCTGCAGCTGTTCTGCGGAGAGTGGGGAGTTTACGAACCCGTAGACCGTGAGCTGGCCTACAAATGGACGAAAGACATGCTCACCGTGTTCAAGGAGAACAACATTGCCTGGACAACGTGGTGCTACGACGCCGACTTCGGTTTCTGGGACCAGCAGAAGCACACCTTCAAGGACAAGGGCCTCGTAGACCTGCTGATGGGGAAATAGCCAGACGCCATTGACCCCAACTCAGTCAGTGTCTGCCCCAATAATAACCGAGAGTATCTATAACAACAAAAACTAATGATTATGAAAGTTGGAATTCCCAAAGAGATTAAGAACAATGAGAACCGTGTGGGCATGACTCCTGCGGGAGTAGCAGAGCTGGTGAGCCGCGGCCATGAGGTGTGTGTGCAGCACACGGCCGGCGACGGCAGCGGTTTCCCTGACGAGGAATATGTGAAGGCAGGGGCTACGATTCTGCCCACCATCGATGACGTCTATGCCACGTGCGACATGATAGTGAAGGTGAAGGAGCCCATTGAGCCGGAGTATAAGCTGGTGCGCAAGGGTCAGCTGCTGTTCACTTATTTCCACTTCGCCTGCGAGAAGGAGCTGACCGACGCCATGCTCAGCAGCGGCGCCGTATGCCTGGCTTACGAGACGGTGCAGCTGCCCAACGGCTCGCTGCCCCTGCTGCAGCCCATGAGCGAGGTGGCAGGGCGCATGGCCATACTCAATGGCGCTTACTACCTGCAAAAGACCAAAGGCGGTAAGGGCAAGCTCATCAGCGGTGTGCCCGGTGTCAGTCCGGCTAAAGTGCTGGTGCTCGGCGGCGGCATCGTTGGCGAGGCTGCAGCACTGATGGCTGCCGGCATGGGAGCCGAAGTCACCATCACCGATGTATCGCTGCCCCGTTTGCGACAGCTCGACATTGAGACACCCGCCAATGTGCATACGCTCTATTCATCAGAGCATAACATACGCCAGCAGCTGCCTGCGGTAGACATCGTAGTGGGCAGCGTACTGGTGCCTGGCGACAAGACACCCCACCTCATCACTCGCGACATGCTGAAGCTGATGGAACCCGGCACGGTGCTCGTCGACGTGGCCATCGACCAGGGCGGGTGCTTCGAGACCTCACGCCCCACTACACATAGCGACCCCGTCTACACTGAGGAGGGCATCGTACACTACTGTGTGGCCAACATCCCCGGAGCAGTGCCCAATACCTCCACCCTGGCGCTCACCAATGCCACCCTGCGTTATGCCCTGGCTCTCGCCGACAAAGGCTGGCAGCAGGCCTGTAAGGATGACTCCGCGCTGGCCAAGGGTCTGAACATTGTCGACGGCAAAATAGTGTTCAAGGCCGTGGCCGATGTGTTTGGTCTGCCGTATGAGCCGTTGACGCTGTGACAGTAAAGACTTCCCTGACAATTCCTAATTTATTTCTAGCACAAAAACAGTATGAAACGAAAACTATTCATTTCCCTCTTGCTGACTGCCCTTGCCGTGCTGCCGGGCTATTCGCAAGTCAATTCACCATCGTTCGACGAGGTGCTAACCACACGCCGTAGCATTCGCAACTACGATGCCACGAAGAAGATTTCCGAGCTGGAGGTGCGCACGCTCATGGCCGCCGTGCAGGAAGCACCGTCATGGGCCAACCAGCAGCCTACGAAGTATTATGTCGCCATTTCGCCCGAGAAGGTTGCCGCCGTGCAGGACATGGTTGGCGGCAACAAGGAGCGCATTAAAAACGCCCCCGTGCTCATCGTCTCCACCTTCGAACGCGGCAAGTCGGGCTTCTTCCGCGAGAATCCCGCCAATGAGGTGGGCGACGGCTGGGGAGCCTACGACAATGGTCTCAGCAACTGCTACCTTGTGCTGAAGGCCCGTGCCATGGGCTTCGACACACTCATCATGGGCATGCGCGATGCCGACAAGCTGCGCACCCTCTTCAGCATTCCTGAAAATGAGACCGTCATGGCGGTCATCGCCCTTGGCTATCGCGCCGCCGAACCTGTGCAGCCACGGCACCGCCAGCTCGATGACGTAGTGAAGTTCTATTAAATATGATGGTTCTCTATAGACAGTAATAGCAAAAAGATGGAAAAAACAGTATTAGTGACCGGAGCCAACAAGGGTATAGGCTTCGGCATAGCCAAGCACCTTGGCCTGAGCGGATGGAAAGTAATCGTTGGTGCGCGCGACGCTCAGCGTGCCTCCAAAGCCATTGATGAGCTGGAGGCGGCGGGCGTTGATGTGTTGGGCTGGGTGAACATTGAATTGAAAGACCTCGATGGCATAGAGCAGGCCGCTAAAGAGTTGGGCGAGCGATTCCCCCGCCTGTCGCTGCTGGTGAACAATGCCGGCATACCCGGAAACATGGGCGTAGACAGCCTGCACACTGAGATAGCCGACATACGCGAGACGCTCGACGTGAACTTCATCGGGACGTTTGCCCTGACGAAGGCGCTGGCGCCGCTGCTCTCAGCCAACGGCGGCCGCATTGTGAACGTCACCGTGCCGTCGGAAATCAGTCCCTATTGGCATCCGCTGGCCTATGTAGCCAGCAAGGCCGCACAGAACGCAATGATGGGCGTCATGGCCATGGAGCAGCAGCAGCTCACGGGCACCGACGCACAGGGAGAAGCGCAGCAGCTGGAAATATTCTCCGTACACCCCGGTCCTACGACCACCGACTTGAACGGGAATATGTCGCTGCCGGGCTTCCACGACATCGACACCGTGGGGCAGAAGATGGCAGCACTCATCAACGACGGGCAGCGTCATCAGGGCGAGTTCATTGAGCTCTATCCCATTGTGAAGGAGGATTAAAACGAATAGAAATGATATAACAGTTGACCTGCCTTGAGGATGCCCGTAGGCACTCCCCGCCCCTATCAGGGGAGGGGCAGGGGTGGGGTGTTGGCTGCCCTTAATGTAATGTCTAACCTGCGCTCCTTCAAGCCCTTAGGAAGTTACTGACCCCACCCCTACCCCTCCCCTACAAGGGAGGGGAGCGCCTACGGAGTCCAGGTCAACTGCTATATGATTACCAAACGAATAGACTATGCGTAGATTATTGCTGATAGTTGCCCTGTTGCCGCTGATGGCCCTGGCGCAGCGGGCGATGCGTGTGCGGCAGAATGTGCCCACCGACTCTATACGCCTGAGCGACCCGGCAGTGCTGGCCGACAAGAAGACCGGCCTGTACTATATGACGGGCACGGGGGGCATGATGTGGCGCTCGACTGACCTGAAGCTGTGGGAAGGCCCGTTCCGCGTCACTGAGTTCTCGGCGGGGCAGGATGGCCATGCCGGGCAGAAGGCTGACTCGTGGATGGGGCCGCGCCCGATGATATGGGCTGCCGAGCTGCACACCACCGGCGACGGGTGGTACTACTATTTCGCCACGTTTACTAACCAGGCCGTTCACATAGGCAGCTATCGCGGCAATGTCATCGAGCGCCGTGCCTCGCAGGTGCTGCGCGCCGACAACCCGATGGGACCCTACCGAGCCTTCGGCGACGCTCCTTACCTTCCTGCCGACCGCCCGACGCTCGATGGCACCTTCTGGCGCGACAAGGACGGCAAGCCCTACCTCGTCTTCTGCGGCGAGTGGCTGCAGAACTGGAACGGCACCATTGAGAAGATAGAGCTGAAGCCCGACCTTAGCGGCACGGTTGGCGAGCCCACAGTGCTCTTCCGTGCCAGCGACAGCCCCTGGAGCCGCGAACGCGATGAAGAGGGCCATGTAACGTGGAACAAGGTGACCGATGGGCCGTGGCTCTTCCGCACCGCCACCGGACGCCTCGGCATGCTCTGGACATCGTGGGTGTTTGGCGACTACACGCAGGGCGTGGCCTACTCTGAGAGTGGAACCCTCGACGGTCCATGGGTGCAGGAGCCGGAGCCTATAACACCGCCTAACTTCGGCCACTCCATGCTCTTCCAGCGCTTCGACGGCCAGTGGATGATGTCTGTACACAGCCACGCCAAGGATGCCCGCGGCCGCACCGTGCGCATTCCTCACTTCTTTGAAGTAGACCTGAGCGGTGATAAGTTGAAAGTTATTTTGTGAATAGCCTGATGAGCTGCTGCCTGATGAGAAGACTGTTGTTGCTGCTGGCGTTATGGCCCTTGCTGGCCTTGGCGCAGCATGTCCCCACGCCCGACCGCCACCACTTGCTACTCGACGGCTCGCTCAGCGACGATGAGGCTGCAGCCCAGCCTTTCGTCTTCAACGACTTCAGCACGGCCGTGGCTCACTTCACCGACACGACGACCCTCTACGTGCGGCCGGGCGTCTATTGGGTAGACAATCCCTACGAGCCTGAGGTGGTGCGTGGCCAGAACGGGCGTGAGCCCTTCGGCTGTGTCGTTCGGGGCAAGGTGCTGCGTTTCGTGGGCCTCGATGCTGATGCCCGCAACACCGTTCTCGCCTCTGCACGCGGACAGATGCAGGGCGCCGTGGGCAACTTCACCATGTTCGACATCTGGTGCGACTCGCTCACCGTAGAGAACCTCACGCTCGGCAACTTCTGCAACGTTGACCTCGACTATCCGCTGAACCCCGCCCTCTCGCACCGCAAGCGCAGCGACGCCATCACCCAGGCTCATGTGGGCTATGTGCACGGGCGCAGCCTGCAGGCACGTAATGTCCGCTTCATCAGCAGACTGAACCTCAACCCCCTGAATGGTGCCAAGGAGTCGTACTACGAGGACTGTCACTTCGAGTGTACCGACGATGCGCTCAACGGCACCGCCGTCTATCGCCACTGCCACTTCGACCTCTACGGTCAGAAGCCCTTCTGGAGCACCTTTGGCGCGGGGGCGCTGTTTGTCGACTGCGACTTCCATGTGCGAGGCCCTGCCCGCGAGATGTACTTCTGCAAGCAGGGTGGCCCTGTCACCCTCATTGACTGCCGCTACCACGCACCCACCGACAGCCTCTACCTTGGCTGGACGGCCTATCCGCAACGCTGGCTGCGCTGCTATCAGAAGAACTTCACGCTCAACGGCAAACCATACGTCATAGGCAGCCGCCAGAAGGAGAACACCATCGTGATGGACTCCATCGACATGCGCTTAGACCGTCCGCCATACCTCCCTATCAGTCAGCATGAAGCTGAGCTGCACGTCGACGGCCAGCCGCTCCCGCTTCACGTCCATGCCGACGGCAGGAAGGTGGTATGGCGCACCAACGCCCTGCTCTATCCCAGTCAGGTGACAGGCGACTCAGTAACCATTCATTTGGCTTGTGACCAGATAGAGGAACCCATCACCGTTCCCGTCACGGCATGCACGCTCGGCGATTTTCCTGCCGTAGCGGTATGCATGGTCACTGTGAAACCCGCCTTGCTGCCGCCGCCCGCTTTCCTGAAAGAGCCTGAAATCAGAATAGAAAACGGCATGGCCTTCCTTGACTATGAGCTCGACCTGCAGGGGCGGCGCGACGAGTCGTTCATTGCCTGGAGCCGTCTCGATGACGACGACTGCCACAAGGAAGTTGTCTTGGCTTACAGCAACGACGGTCCGCAGCGCCAGTACAAACTGCGTCCTGGCGATGTGGGCCGCAGGCTCATGGCCACCATTCGCCCAGCCCACCAGCGAAGCACCAGAGGCAGCATGGTGGAAGGGGCCAGCAGGCTGATAGAAGAGAACGACATCACCACTGCTAACAGACTGGTGACCGACTTCAGCGACATCTATTGCGGATGGTTCCACGGGCTGATGGCCGACGCATGGCAGGCCGACGGCTACAAACCGATAGACACCGCAGAATACGACTGGACTTTCGACCCGAAGAAACCCATGTGGGAATATGGCGAGGGCTTCAACGGCGCCGTGGGCAAGGGCCTCCTGCAGGCGCAGCGCGGTGCCCGCCTGATGTACACCCCGTCGAAGCGAACCTTTGGCGATATGACGTTGACGCTGCAGGTCGACCCCACCAAGACTGCCGGCCAGGGCTTCGGCTCAGCCACGGGCCAGTATATGGATGTATGCCTGAAGTTCGACACACACACGCTTACGGGCTACGGTCTGCGCATCATACGCACGGTGAAGCACGCCAAGGCCGTAGACTTCCTGCTGGTGGAATACAACGACGGCGTGGTTACTCCGCTCACCCTCCCCGTCAGCGCCACCTGCTACCGCACGGGCTGCACCATTGCCCTTGCCTATAAAAACGGCAGGCTTACCGCAGGTGTAGAGACCACCACGCCCAAGCCTGCCGACAGCACCCTGCCCCACAGCGTCAGCCTCTCAGCCCCTGTAGCCCCTAACCCCTTTGGCGGCATACACATACAGCACACCGGCTCGTGCGGCGAGAGCACCACC
>JAEEGL017321616.1_pt1 | contig 13305 bp, 9 predicted proteins | sample 9134231 | NCBI WGS metagenome assembly JAEEGL01 (sample SAMN16246548, study PRJNA631951) | gut metagenome | biome: gut microbiome; feature: rumen; material: fiber-attached | host: Bos | place: Iran: Karaj | collected 2018-10 | reverse complement strand
GTTACTCCTCTCGGTTATGTCTGGGTGCGGGATATGCCTACACATATTATTTTCTCACACAGACGATGTTCTTTCCTGCATGTAGTTGTAAATTTTTGTTACAGGATGATGTTTTTTGTTAACAAATTATAGATTTTTGTTCTATTTCCCAGCCTGAACGGACAAATATTTATCATCAGCAAAGTGCATAATCCTTTTCGAAAAATAGTTGTTGACAATTCATTCCCTTGAGATTATCCTCATATCGTGTTGAATAACCGAAAGGCTATGACGAAGAGGGTCGGAATCCCCCGGATACACAGAGAGCACGGTAATGATGAGAGCCGGCATCCGAATTTCCAACAGACCTATCGCTTCTGAGCCGGTACACCGAACACTTAACCGTAAGTAGACTGTACCCGAAGGCAGCCGCGTTAAGGCAAAGGGTTTGTCAGAACCTGTAAAGTGGCGTCGTATGGCGCAATATGAGTGGTACCGCGGAATATATCCGTCTCATATCTTTCGAGTAGAAAGATGTGGGGCGTTTTTTATTGCCCTCCCCTCTGACACTTGCAGGTGCGAGAATTAACAAAGGAGAACAAGATGAACGACAACATGACAACAACAGGAATGGACATGAAGCTCCAGGAGGTAGCAAGCAGAGTAAAGGGACTGCGTCTCGACATGAACCTCTCCGAGGCAGAGCTCGCAGCACTTCTCAAGATGAACGAGGACGAGTATCGTCGTTACGAGGAAGGTAAAGAGGACTTTAACTTTACTTTCCTTTACAAGCTGTCGAACCTCGCCGGTATCGAGATGAGCGACCTCACCGAAGGTGCTTCCCCGTCACTTAAGACATATGCGGTAACACGCAAGGGCGAGGGCCGTCCGATCGCCAGACTTGACGGTTACAAGTTCAACCGTCTGGGTTCCAGATTCAGGAACAAGATGTGCGAACCTTTCCGCGTTATCGCTCCTTATTCAGAAGCAGCTCTGAATCCCCCCTATAAGCTCGTAACACATGTCGGCCAGGAGATGAATATCGTCGTAAGAGGTAACCTCAAGGTCATGATCGGCGATGCAGTCGAGCTTCTTCATCCCGGCGACATGATCTACTTCGACAGTTCCGTCCCTCACGGTGAGTTCGCCGTCGGCGGAGAAGACTGCGAATTCTATTCGATCATCATGAACCCTGAGGCATGGGCCAAGGGTATGTCCGATATCTCGATCAAGTCCGAGATAATGAAGGAAGACAATGTAACCAATGTTGACAAGGCCGATCTGAAGGATGCTATCTACAGCAGGTATTTCGAGGGAGAGCTCGGTGCCGACGGTATCCTTAAGAAGGTCCACTTCAAGGAAGGCGCCATCAAGACCTTCAACTTCGCATATGACTGCGTGGATGCGATCGCCGAGAGAACACCCGAGAAGACAGCCATGATGTGGGTCGCAAAGGACGGCGTTACGGATCACCGTTTCACCTTCGGTGAGATGAGCAAGCTCTCTAATCAGGCAGCTAACTATCTCCAGGACCTTGGCGTAAAGAAGGGTGACAAAGTCATGCTCGTCCTGAAGCGCCACTATCAGTTCTGGATCTGCATGATGGCACTCCACAAACTCGGTGCCGTAGCTATCCCTGCTACCGCCCTTCTCCGCGAGCACGATTTTGACTACAGATATAAGGCCGCAGGCGTTAAGGGCATCATCTGCACTCCTGACGGTGATACTGCCGAAGAGGCCTACAAGGCAGCACAGGGTATCGAGGGACTCGATCTCTTCCTTATGGTCAACGGTGCACGCGACGGCTGGAGAGATTTTGATGCCGAATTCAAGAACTACTCCGACGTACACGACAGGCCTGAAGATGCAGCATGCTGCGACGATCCTATGGTCATGTTCTTCTCGTCCGGAACGACAGGATACCCCAAGATGGTAATCCACTCCTACCGTTACGCCCTCGGACACATCACAACAGCTAAGTATTGGCACAACGTCGACCCTCACGGTCTGCACTTCACCATCTCCGATACCGGCTGGGGAAAGGCTCTCTGGGGTAAGCTCTACGGTTCATGGCTCTGCGAGGCTCCGGTATTTACTTTTGACTTCGATAAGTTCAAGTCCGACGAGATCCTCCCGATGTTCGCCAAGTACAACATCACCACATTCTGCGCACCGCCTACGATGTTCAGATTCCTGGTCAAGGAAGATCTGTCCAAGTATGATCTGACCTCCATCAAATATGCAACAACTGCAGGCGAGGCTCTTAACCCCGAAGTATTCAATCAGTGGATGAAGACTACCGGTATCCGTCTTATGGAAGGATTCGGTCAGACAGAGACAACGCTTGCCATCGCCAACCTCGTCGGTTCGTCGATCAAGATGGGCTCGATGGGTAAGCCTAATCCCCTCTACGATGTCCATATCCTCGATGCCGATGATAAGGAGTGCAAGCCCGGTGAGACCGGTGAGATCTGCATCCGCACAGCAGAAGGTACACCTAACGGTCTGTTCCTTGAATACTATCAGGAGCCTGAGAAGACTGCAGCATCCTGGCACGACGGCTACTATCACACAGGTGATACAGCATGGAGGGATGAGGACGGATACATCTGGTATGTCGGACGTATCGACGATGTCATCAAGTCTTCCGGTTACCGTATCGGACCGTTCGAGATCGAGAGCGTTATCATGGAGCTCCCTTATGTACTCGAGTGTGCCGTTACAGGTGCGCCCGACCCGCAGGGTGTAAGAGGTATCGTCGTCAAGGCAACGATCGTTCTGGTTCCCGGCAAGGCTGTTCCGACAGAAGACCTCAAGAAAGAGATCCAGAATTACGTCAAGCACAAGACAGCTCCTTACAAGTACCCTCGTATCGTAGAGTTTGTAACAGAGCTTCCTAAGTCTATAAGCGGTAAGATCCGCCGTGTCGAGATCAGAGAGAACGACAATAAGAACGCTTAATGTAAGCCGAACTATAAAGCACCGCCTGCGCGAGATACGCCGGGCGGTGTTTTTGTTGTTATGACATAAGCAAATAAGAAACGGAGTCGGCAGATCCGGCTCCGCTTCTCGTGTCCTTATCAAGCGGGGGGTTGATAAGCAATACCGGTTCCCGCTCATGCGGGCGATATCCCCCTCACCATTCAATCCAGACAGATATATTTTATTGCAGTATTATGTGATTTTTTGGTAAATAACAGATTTTTTTGTTCCTTTACCGCTCGAAAAGCTATCTTGATCAACCCCGTTCTTCCAAAGCATCAAGTATCTCTTCGGCAATATCAGCGACAGACTTTCCCTTTATATGAATACGAATATCACCATACCGGTAGTAAAGAGGCTCTCTCTGCATATAGATCCTGAGAAGTCTCGAACTGCCGGCGGAGGAGCCTTCATCGCCGGACTCTTCATATGCCAGTCCGCGACTGCTCGCATTCCATAATCGCTTCTTGAGCAAGGGCAGATCTGCATCGAGGAAGACAACCTTCCCCAAGGACTTAAGATGCTTCATAGCATCGTCATAAAGAACGGCGCTTCCGCCTGTTGCTATAACCTGCGGCTTATCCGGGACATAGTTCAACAGTATATCGGATTCAAGGCGCATAAAGGCATCCAGTCCGTCCTCTTCTATGATCTCCTGAAGTGACTTCCCGCTCTTTGCTCTTATCAGATCGTCCGTATCCGTAAAGCCCGCGTTGACCTTATCTGCTACATACTTGCCTATCGTTGTCTTACCGGATCCGGGCATCCCTATCAGTATCAAGGATCCTGCCAGCATAACCCAAACCTCACCACGTTCTCTTATATCAGTATATCCCATCACACGGCCATATACCACATGGGTGATAATCTGTCTGCACCCTTATAGTCAAGCTTGTCCATGCTCTTAATATGTTCCCCGCGGGAGAAATATGTCCATAACCTGCGATACCGCTCAGCTCTTGATGCAGCAGACTGCTCCTCCGCCGACAGATCAACGCAGCTTATATCGACGATCCGGTCGACCTGCCCGCTCCGCATGAATAGCATCTTATGCCGGTCATCGTAGACCAGGAAATCCTGAAGAGCGGGATCATCAAGAACCTTAAGTCTCATTATCGGAAGGACGCGATTCTTAGGACAGATATCAGCAACTGCCAATCTCCCCTCACGCTCAAAAGCCAGATCGCACATGATCGACTGAGCCTCGCGGTACAGTTCCCTTACGGCATTATGTATCCGCTGCATGACGGGATTGGAATAGTCTTCGCCGACAGGAGCACCGAAGCGGATCGCACGGCATATAAGGATGTAGAGATCCTTCTCACGGCATGGAAGTCCCGTAAGGAAGCAGTCGAGTGCGAGCTGCTGCACATTAACGGAAGAACATGACCCGATATAACGGTACATCCGATCTGCAACAGACCGGTCGGTACGCACGAACAGATAATCATCCGGCAAAGCATGTATGGCTCCGACCGCCTTGATGTCCCGCGGCACGATTCTCATGCTGATGCATCTGACAACTGCGCAGAGGAATCCTTCAAACGTTCCGTCGTAAGAAAATGACTTGTCGCTGAACTTCATATGTCCGTCCTCCCCTTAGAATGTGAGAACATTCTAACACCGCGAACATACGTTTGTAAACGCTATTAATGGGACATTAATGTCTTTTCGAGATAAAAAGTCTCTCCGGATCAACCCTTAATCCGGATATCCGAGTTCGTCACACAGATCTGATACCTTGTCCACAGAGCTGCTGTCGCTTCCGTATACGACCATATAAACATACACGTTATCACGGAAGTAGACATGGAGTGTGTAGTAGATCAGCGATTCAGCGGAATCGGGCTTAACAACTACATAACCGTAGTTATCCGTCTTATCCAGATCGTATTCTTCATCATGTGTACCTGCCATTGCAGCCTTCTGGATCACCGTATTATAGTCCTCGTCAAATGCAGCTGCAGCGGAAGCGGTATCGGTATATTCCGTCCTGATGATGAACGTACTGCTGTCGCTGCCCATAAAATAGGTTACCTGGTTCGGTTCGAGCTGGACTCTGTCACTGCAGTAGTAGTACTGCCCGGGCTCGGCCGTAAGAGTGTAGCTTCTTGTCCATCCGAGGGACTCTTCACACTGAGCCATAAACGTGTCGGCATCGACCGTCGGGACCTTGGTACCGTTCTTTTTGGAACAACCCGTGAACTGCGCCGCCGTTATGGCCGTCAGCAACAGTATCGCGGCCACATGGATCCGTATCCTCTTATTTGCTGTCTTCAAGTTCGTCCCCTCCCCGCTCCAGTGTATTATCGTAGAAATATCTGATGACTGCTCTCCTGGTAACGATACCGATGAGCATATCACGATCGTCAACTACCGGAATAAAGTTCCGGCTCATGACCATCATCAGGAGTTCATCGATGTCGGCGGATATCCTGATCGGCGGATTATCCCTGGATACGAAGTCGATATCGCTTAGTTTCAGTCGCTCAAGCTCCTCGATCCCGATGGTGCGCGGTGTGTCACCCTCACCCTGAACGATATACCAGAGAAAATCACCTTCGCTCACCGTGCCCACATACGTTCCGTCCCTGTTGATGACCGGAATAGCCGAGTAGCCGTGATGGTGCATCTTCTCGAGTGCCTGTCTGACCGTGAAGTCACTATAAAGAAATGCCACATTGGCTTTGGGCTGCATAAAAAAAGCAATATTCATATCTGTCTCCTTAAATCATCAATAGTAACTGCTGATCCCTTCATCTATCCCTGCTTCAAAAGGCGCAGCAGCAAGCCCTGTATCGCACGTCAGTGCCGCGGATCCGTAACTGAAATAAGCATAGCGGACCCTGGCAGGACTCTTGACCTGCGGGCAGCTCAGGATGACCGTTTTACCGTCAAAATCGATCTCGGCCCGGGCCTTATAGAATACATTATCATCGCCGGCAACTTCGAATCCGGAATCCGCGCCGTCGAACGTAGTCAAGAGCTTGAGCTGCTCAAAATCCCCGTCGAAAACGATCTCCACACACTCGCCGCGTCTGACATTTGTCGCATAAGGCGCGACTGCCGGCACCTTCTTGTAGCCGTAAACAAAGTGAAGCGCCAGCTTCGCCAGCCTCTCTCCCGGAGTCTTCTTGTCCGACGGATGGATATTATCGAATTCACCGCAGTCAGTCAGGACCGCCATGTAGGTATTGGGAACCGTAAGGGCAGTCTCGGCCTGACATTTACGGAGCCTCGGCCAATGCATATCATCGTAATCCATATATTTACGATCTCTCGAGATATACATGGGCAACTGACAGAACAGGAAAGGCAGATCGTCCTCACAGAACATCACACGCCATTCTTCGATGAGCGTCCTGAATACCGCTCCGTACTCTGCGCTGTGCTCCTCGCAGTCCTCTTCACCCTGATAGAAGATCACGCCCTTAAGGGACAGGGGAACCAGCCTCAGGATCATCGTGTTGAACAATGCTCCCGGGCGTCTCGGGTCGGAAGGTCCCGGCGGAGGCGGCCACGGGAAATTGCCTATGACGCGTTCCCCCTCGAGATATGTGGCATACGGATTATCCTTAAGATAATCTCTCAGGCGCTTATCATATCTGGCACAGGCCCTGCCGTATTCTTCGAGTTCGGCTTCATAGCTCGCGCGCGTCTTGCCCTTCGATTCGGCATCATAAGCATCGAGATATCTCCGGCCTTCCTGTGTTCTCGAGAGCGATTCGGCGCTCTGCCAGCAGGATACGGATGTACCCCCGAGATAACATCCGATGATGCCGATATGAACATCATTCTTCCTGGAATGCTTCTTCATATAAGTACGGAGCGTCTTGGCAAAATAATATCCGATACCGGTGACATCCGCGCAGTTCTTCGGATCCAAGACCTTCCACTCGGTCGCATCTTCATCCGCTCTCTGCTGCTCGTCACAGTCACCTGCCGCGGGAACATTATAGAAATGGATACAATCCTTGGGGCATCTGACCATCTCAGCCTTGGCACCCTCGGATCTGCCGAGAGGATACTCGATATTGCTCTGCCCCGATGCGAGCCAGAGATCTCCCGTAAATACACCGGATAACCTTACGGAATCCTTGCCGGACTTGACATCGATCGCGTAAGGGCCGCCTGCGGGAAGAGACTCCAAGGAAACGATGAAGAATCCACCGTCATATATCTCGTCCGTCTCGCCTGTCCTTATGGTATTGCCGTCATGATCGATGATCTTTGCCGCGACAGGAGCAGTGCTCCCGGGGGCGACCTCGCCGAAGATCCTGATCTCCTTGTCCCGCTGAAGCACCATATTATCTTTGAAAACGCCGTTTAATCTGATTGCCATTACCAAGGTCCTTCCGGGAAGCTTACCTGACTATTATACAACGTTAAGCCCCTGCTTAGTAGTGGCGATTCCTCGGCAATCCGTTCACGTTACAGGTTCTCGACGCGCCACTCCATATAATCGTCGTAGGACATTCTCTTGTCGATTATCCCGTCAGGCACGATCTCGATTATGCGGTTAGCGACCGTGTTTACAAGCTCTCTGTCGTGTGAATAGAACACGATAGAGCCCGGGAACTTCTTTATGCCTTCGTTAAGTGCCGTAATGGCTTCGAGATCCAGGTGGTTCGTCGGATCGTCAAAGATCAGGACATTGGCACCGACCATCATCTGGCGGCTCAACATACAGCGGACCTTCTCGCCTCCTGACAGGACAGAAGCTTTCTTGAGAGCCTCATCGCCGGAGAAGAGCATTCTTCCCAGGAAGCCTCTTACATAGCTCTCGGTCTGATCCTTGGAGAACTGTCTGAGCCAGTCGGTCAGCGGCAGATCACACCCGTCAAAGAATTCGGAATTATCCTTGGGCAGATATGATCTTGATGTGGTAACGCCCCACTTGATCTCACCCTCGTACGAATCTTCCGGCACTGCCTCCGCGATTATGTCGAGGAGCTGTGTTATGGCTACCTCATCCTGCGAGATGATACCGATACGATCGCCCTTTTCCATAGTAAACGAGATGTTATTGAGTGTCGTGCGGCCGCTGGACTGAGCAGTAAGTCCGTTCACGAACAGAACGTCATTACCGATCTCGCGATCCTGCGCAAAAGCAATAAACGGATATCTTCTCGACGACTGCAGCACCTCCGGCAGTTCCATGTTCTCGAGGAGTTTCTTACGCGATGTAGCCTGGCGTGACTTCGAAGCATTGGCGGAGAACCTGGCGATAAACTCCTGAAGTTCCTTGCGGCGGGCCTCGATCTTCTTTGTCTGATCCTTGAGCTGACGGAGCGAGAGCTGAGTATACTCATACCAGAAGTCATAGTTTCCGGCAAAGAGCGTTACCTTGGCAAAATCGATATCCACGATATGCGTGCAGACCTTGTTCAGGAAGTGACGGTCATGCGATACGACCAGCACGCAGTTCTCATAATCCATCAGATAGTTCTCGAGCCAACGGCACGAATTAAGATCCAGGTGGTTCGTAGGCTCGTCGAGCAGCAGGTAATCGGGGCTTCCGAACAGCGCCTGTGCGAGGAGCACCTTCACCTTCTGTCCTCCCGTTAAGTCCTTCATGGGCCTCTCGTAGAATTCCTCCCCGAGCCCCAGACCCTGAAGAAGGATCTCCGCATTACTCTCGGCCGACCAGCCGTCGAGCTCGGCAAACTCACCCTCGAGCTCACCGAGTTTGATCCCGTCATCGTCATTGAAGTCAGGCTTAGAATAGAGCGCTTCCTTCTCGCGCATGATCTCATAGAGCCTCTTATGACCCATAATGACCGTATCTCTTACGGAATATTCGTCATATTTGAAGTGATCCTGCTCGAGGACTGTCAGCCGCTCGTTCTTCGGGATGTTGACAAAGCCCTTCTGTGGCTCGATCTCCCCGGATATGATCTTCAGGAATGTGGACTTGCCGGCACCGTTGGCACCGATGATGCCGTAGCAGCAGCCCTTATTGAAGGTTATATTTACATTTTCGAAAAGCTTACGCGCGCCGTAGCGCAGTCCGACATTGGAAACGTCTATCATAAATACTCATTACCTCATATATCTTCTTCAAAACAAACATATGAGACTATAAGCAATAATCCGTCTGATTGCAAGTATCGAGGGCTCGTCAACAGGATCAGTTACCGAGTATTCTCCTTGCGTCATCGGAGTCACCGTCAACTGCGGGGACTGCTTCGACCGGTTCTTCAGGAGCTTCAGCCATATCTCCTATCTCCGTCGTGATCGCGACAGGGGCATCGGGGGTTGCCTGTACGCCCTCAGCAGCAGGCTCGGAAGGGATCAGCGGTGCAACATCATCACTCGGTACGATCCCTGCTACCGGAGCACCGGTATTATCGCCCAGAGTTATAGGATCATACATATTGGATCCTGCAGGAGCATAAGGGTGTGACAGTTCGTATTCCGAGGGAACATAGGAGAACTTGTTCTCAAGCCATATTATCCAGTAGGTCGGAACGATCTTGGACATGACATGCAGAGCCTTCTGCGAGAATCCGTAGACCAAAAGATGACGGCCGCGGCGAGATGCCTTGAGAGACTTACGGGCAAGCTTCACGGGATCAGCTGCCACAACTGCACGGAATCCGGAGAATTCAGACTGCTTACCGTCGGTCGCAAGGCTCTGGAATTCAGTCTTTACGGGACCGGGGCATACAGTAGTAACCGCTATATGATATCTCATGAGCTCGATGTCGATCGCTCTGGAGAAAGATACGACATAAGCCTTGGATGCCGCATAAGCAGCGAATCCGGGCTGCGGTGTAAATGCCGCAGAAGAAGCGATGTTGATGATACGCGGACCGTCTCCGCGTTTGAAGATCGGCAGTCTGTCGATCATATAAGGCAGGCACATGCAGACCATCTTAGACAGACATGTGCAATTGATGTCGACAGTATCCTCTATAACCTGAGCGTCCTTATCCTCGACCAGACCGCGCTTGCCGATACCGGCACAGTTGACGATGAGTCCGACTCTGATATCATCTGCCGCCTCAGCAAGACGCTCCTCAAGGACCTTCATATCAGAAGGTTCGGCAAGATCTATGGGAAGTACAACGATCCTCTCGGGGTCAAGTTCGTCTCTGAGCTTATTGAGCCTGTCCTCTCTCCTGGCGATTATCCATATCTCCTGGAAAGGAATGCTTCCGTAAACACTCCGTTCGTTGACTATCTCCCTGACGAAAGCCTCTCCTATACCGGAAGACGCTCCTGTTACGATCGCTATATTACGCATCTTATCCTCCTGTATCCGACCTCAGATCCGACCGGTATCTTACCTGTTACGGAAGAATCTGCCGATACCCGGTATACCGCCTCTCTTGCCTTCGGAATTGCCGTTGACGACCTTGGGCTCAGCCTCATCCGCTGCCTCGGCCTCTTCCATCGCACGAAGTTCCTTCATGGCGGCAGCCGTGTTAAACGGTCTGTTCTGAGAAGCGCTTCCCGAAGCCTTCGGCGGCGGTGTGTACTTGGGCTTAAACGGATTTGCATCAGATCCCGGCCTCGTCGTACGGGCCTTACGGGCAGCCTCTTCTGCTGCCTTCTTAGCTTCTTCCGCTGCCTTTACGGCATCGTGGTCGGTCGCACCGGCACCGACTGCAGCAGACTTCGCCGCATGTATCTTATCAAGTGCCGACTGATTCCTGTCACTCTCAGCCTGCATTGCCGCTGCTCTGTTTACAGACGCACTTGCAGGTCTCTTGATCGGGGGCTTAAGACCCGGAGCCATATCTTCTTCCTCACCGTGGATCGGCTTGAACGGAGAAGCTGCCTCCTCCTTAACGGGGATCGGTGTAAACAGCGCGATCGGCGGAACATGCTCCGAACTTGAAGCAGTATGTACATTGGACGAACCTGAGGCAGCCGCACTGTTAAGCGGTGTAGGTGCTACAGGCTTAAAAGGCGACGGTCTGTCATCGACCTTCTCCTCGATCACGGGAGGAACAAACCCTGTCGCTATTGCAGGTGCGAGCTTCTGCTCGGACTGTTGCTTAAGGAAAGCCTCCTGGGCTGCCGTCTGGGGGTGGTTATCAAGCGAATTGACATTGTACATGTTGTCTGATCCCCTCGGCTTCGATGCCTTGGAAGGAGCCGGCTTACGTGCTGCAGGTGCAGGTCTCTCGGCAGCCTTCTCTACGGGTCTGTCGACAGAAGCGGCACTCTTCTTTGCAAATGGACTGTCTCCATGCTTCGCGAAAGGACTCTGGCTTGTCTGAACGGGAGCTTCCGTCTTTGTCTCGACAGGCTTGGGTTCAACCTTAGGTTCAGACACAGGTGCGGGCTTCGGCTCGATCTTATCAAATGTGCCGTTGGCAATAGCTGCTTCAACTGCCTCAGCTTCTCTTCTGGCGGCCTCGGCTGCTGCGAGAGCTGCCGCTGCTGCCTTCCTCTTCTCCTCAGCCCGAGCCGCAGCTGCCGCTGCTGCCTTGGATGCATTCTCGGCTGCCTCAGCAACAGCCTTTTTCTCAGCTTCGATAGCCGCGCTTCTGTTAGACGAATACTGGGCCGGACGCTTGATGGGAGCTCTCTGCTGAAGCGGAGGCTTCTGCTCGGTCTTAGGCGCAGGCTTCGATGCAGCTGCTGTCGTAGCAGCAGCCGCTACTGCTGCACCGGCCGCTGCAGGAGCAACATGTGCTGTCTTTGCAGCAGGTTCCGTCTTGGCTGCTGCCGCTGCGGCAGCATGATTGACCGATGCGCTCGCAGGTCTCTTGATCGGCGGCTTAAGGCCGGGCGCCGGTGTGGCGGATGCCGCTGTTGCTGCCGCTGCCTTATCGGCAGTCTCTGCCTTGGCTGCGGCTGCTGCGGCAGCGTGATTGACCGATGCACTTGCAGGTCTCTTGATGGGAGCCTTAAGTGCCGGTGCAGGTGCAGCCTCGGGGGCTGCCATAGCCTTTGCTTCCGCCGCTCTTGCGGCCGGTGTATTAGAATACATGGGTCTTATCGACCTTGTATTTGATGTCTGGAGATATCCGTTGACTACCTTGGGTGCTGCTGCACCGGCTGCAACGGTAGGTGTCGGTGAATAAGGTCTCATTCCGGTTACCTTACGGACGATACCGCCGGGGATGATATCTATCACGGCATCCTTACGCGGGAATCCCTTACGGTCGCGGAGGTACTTATATCTTCCGCCGGCGAGTAACAGGATAAGGGCGACGGCAATGATCCACCACGGGAAATTGTTGCTCTTCTTGGAAGAAGTAGTAGCCGCTACTGCAACCTTAACAGTAGGCGTAGGAGTGTCTGTGACAGTCTCCGTCTCTTCAGGTTCTGTCTCATCGGGCTGGCTCTCCTGGATGACGGGAGCCACTACAAGGACCGTAGGCGTAGGCGTAGGTGTCTCGGAGACCTCGGGCGTCGGAGTAGGAGTGTTAGTAGGAGTAGGTGTAGCCTCTTCTGTCTGAACAACAACTACGGGATCTGTCTCTGCAGGCACAGGCGTGGCCGTAGCAGGCACGGGTGTAGGTGTATCCTGTGCAGGGATCGGTGTAGCCGTAGGCTTAGGTGTATTCGTTGCCGTAGGCTTGGGGGTGTTAGTTGCATTCGGCTTGGGTGTAGCCGTAGGCTTAGGTGTGTTGGTAGCTTCCGGCTTAGGAGTAGGGGTAGCCGTATTTGTTGCTACCGGCTTGGGAGTAGGCGTGGGCGGATCAGTCGGTTCAGGAGAGGGGGAAGGAGTAGGTGTTATGACTACAATTGATGTATTCATTATAATCAAATCATTTTTTTCGTAACTAAATCCATATCCATTTATTCCAACAATAAAACTGAAATCCGCTCCATTGGGAGTAATCGTAACAGTTATTACGCCGTAATCGTTCATTATCGCAGTAGCACGGCTGTCTTCAGTCCAGGTGCTCCATATACCCATATCAATTCCAGCAGCCGCATAAGGAGGATTGGCAACTCCGGCACGCCAGATAGAGTAGCCACCGCTTGGTCTGCTACCCAAAGAAAAACTAACCTTTACGGTCTCGTTAGAATAACCACTTACAGAAATCCTTACACTAGCAGCACCATGTGGATCATCAAGTTGAACCGTTGTTGTTCCCTCTGCCATAACAATCTCGCCACGATTAATAAAACCAAACATGGAAACAACCAGGCAAACAGCAAAAAGAACCGCAATGGCGCGGAAGCCTCTTCTCTGATACACATTCGTCATAATCAACGACAACCCCCGTTATCTGATCTGTTCTGCCACCACACAGAACCTCTTTTGATTATATACCCTCCGGGGAGTTTTTTCATCTTTTTATATTAATAATAATTGATAAGTGACCGTCGTCAGCGTTTTCGAGAAGCAAACCGGATAGAGAATCGACAAAAAAT
>JAEEGL016779257.1_pt1 | contig 13305 bp, 15 predicted proteins | sample 9134231 | NCBI WGS metagenome assembly JAEEGL01 (sample SAMN16246548, study PRJNA631951) | gut metagenome | biome: gut microbiome; feature: rumen; material: fiber-attached | host: Bos | place: Iran: Karaj | collected 2018-10 | reverse complement strand
GGTTACTTCACTTTTGACTACAAGGCTATCGAAAGGAAATTCAAGAGCGGAAAGATCAGAATGCTGATGCTGTGCTCACCGCACAATCCTGTCGGCCGCGTCTTCAAGAAAGGCGAACTGGAAGAACTGTTCGATCTGTGTCATAAGTATCATGTACTGATTCTTTCCGATGAAGTCCATTCCGACATCATCATGCCTGACCAGAAGTTCATTCCATCTCTTTCATTGAAGAAATATCAGAATGATATCATCTCGCTGGTTGCAGCTTCCAAGAGTTTCTCACTGGCAGTCTTCTCGCATTGCCATGTGATCATTCCAAACAAGAAACTTTACAACAGGTTTGTTTCCTACCAGCAGAATCATCATACGGGATCGGTCAATGTCTTTAACGCTCTTCCTACCTACTACAATTACATCTATGGAGAGGAATGGCTTGATTGTCTGTGCAATGTCGTATTTGAAAACTATCAGTATTTCTATAAGGAACTGAGTCCGTATTTTGAGATAAGCAATCTTGAAGGCTCATATCTGATATTTGTGAATATCGGCAAATACAACAAGGAAGAATCAGCGGCCAAGTATCTGATCGATAAATGTTCACTACTGTGTAATGAAGGTGAGACCTTCGATCCTGAATACAACAACTGGGTCAGGATCAACCTGGCTACTTCCATGAAGAATATCAGAAAAGCAGTTAAAGCACTGAAAGGAATAATCGAATAATGATCTATTTTGATTTTAAGGATTTAAAACTATCGAAACTGGGACTGGGATGCATGAGGCTTCCGGTCAAGGAAGACAATAGCATCGATGAAGATGAAGTATTTAGAATGGTGGACTATGCCCTTGAAAACGGCATCAACTACTTTGATACAGCCTATCCCTATCATGAAGGGAAATCCGAGATCGTCATCGGCAAGGCTCTAAACAGATATCCACGTGATTCGTTCTATCTCGCCGATAAGTATCCCGGACATCAGATAGCCAGCGAATATCATCCCGATGAAATCTTTGAAAAGCAGCTTAAAAAGACCGGTGTTGATTATTTTGATTTCTATCTGCTGCACAACGTCTACGAAAATTCAATCAACGTCTATGAAGACCCTAAATGGGGAATCATCGACTACTTTGTAAAGCAGAAGGAAGAAGGAAGAATAAAATATCTCGGCTTCTCAAGCCATGCCAAGGCCGAGAATCTTGAAAAGTTCCTTGATGATCATCCGGGACTGTTTGATTTCTGCCAGATCCAGCTCAATTATCTTGACTGGTCTTTGCAGGAAGCTGATAAGAAGGTCGAGATCTTAAGAAAGCACAATCTGCCATTCATGGTCATGGAACCGTTAAGAGGCGGCAAACTGGCTTCCCTAGACGCACAGGATGAAGAAAAACTCAGAAATTGCAGACCTGATGACACACCGGTTGACTGGGCTTTCAATTTCCTTTTAAGCAAGCCTGGTTCAGCAGTGATTCTTTCGGGAATGTCCAATTTCAAACAACTGAAAGAAAACATCGATACATTCAATAGAAACAGGCCTTTAGATGACAAGGAATGTGAACTGCTCTATGAGATAGCTGAAAAGCTTAAGGATTCGGTGCCTTGCACAAAGTGCCGCTATTGCACGGCAGGTTGTCCGATGTCTATTTCCATTCCGGAAATGATCGCAACCTACAATGAGATCAAGATGATGCCTAGCACCAATGCAATCATGTGGCTCGACACAGTCGATGAAAACTCTCTGCCATCTGCCTGCATCGGCTGCGGGGCCTGTGCCGCAATCTGTCCGCAGAAGATCGACATACCGTTCATCATGAAAGATATGGTCAGGATCATTGAAACGATCCCGTCCTGGAAAGATATCTCCAGACAAAGAGAAGAAGCAGCAAAAAGAGCGGACTGATGTTCCGCTCTTTCTTTTATTGTTGAGATGTTTTTCTAGGCTTTCTTCTTTTTTATCAGCGGGTAGAAGCAGATGCCTGTAAGGACAACCGCCAGAACGACAACGATCACCATGTAGATATACCAGTGTGTCATCGTAGTCATTTTGATATTCAAAGGATTATTGTAGGTAAAGAAGAAGTTTGGCCAGAAGTCGACCGAAATGAGTTTTCCATCAACATAGGTCGGTGATGCCAGCATGGAGTTGATATAGATAGAACCGAAGCCCATGAGGAACAGATATTTCAAGGCGTTGAAATAGTGCTTTGTTTCCCACTTGATCTCTTTGGACATGACGATGAAGGCTGAAAGAGAGCCGATCATCGTATGGTAGATAAAGAACTGATAAGCCATCGGATGACTGAATGCCTGATCTACACTGATACTGGTAGTAAAGATCGAAGGCATAGCCAAAGCAAGCAGAGAACCATACAGGCATGTCGGATAGAGATAAGCCAGAAGCTTTTCTCTGGTTTCCATATTCTTTGTATGACGGGCAAGATAGATAAGGATGATATCGATCGAGCACATATGAAGAGGCAGATGATTCATCGGAATATAAGGCCTCATGATCTCGCCGTTAGCTGAAGGAACCATTTCCAGTACACGCATTACCTTGGTTACTTCCGACATGACACAGATAATGATACAGATGTCAAGAACTTTGTTCAGACTAGGTTTCTTTTTCTGATAAAACATAATCGCACAGATAAACATGATGAGACATATACCCAGCCAGATAAAATGTTGAACAGAAAACATATTTTTATTCTCCCCTTGAATAACTACCTTGTAATAATTATAAACTCAGTTATGCAAAGAATTGAATATGATTCGCGATCTTTTCTCTTCTTCAGCATACAAAAAGCAGGATCAGTCCTGCTTCGTTGTGATATCTGTACCAAAGTATTTTTCTGATAAAGCCTTTAAAGTTCCATCAGTTCTGGCCTTGGCAATCGCTTCATTCACGACCTTGACCAGTTCACTTGACCCCTTCTTCATCGGGATCGCGATATCCTGCGTGATGCCTGTATAGCAGGCGATCTTCACTTCATTGTCGCCGGTTGTTTTGACGTAATCGCCATAGACAACTTCCGCATTCAGCGTGGCATCAACTCTGCCCTGCTTGAGCAGTTCGATAGTCTGAGTCAGATCATCGACACCCTGAACAGTTGCGCCGTGTTCTTCAGCGATAGCGGCATAAGTTGAAGAAATCGTATTAGCGGTAACTTTACCGTTTAAGTCATCCAGAGACTTGATATCTTCATTGTCAGCCTTGACCATGACGACTGATCTGTCATAGGCATAGGCATCAGAGAAGTCGTAGGTTTCTTTTCTTTCATCAGTAGCACCGACACCGTTTACCAGCATGTCATATCTTCCTGATGCGACACCCATTAATAAGCCGTCCCATTCACCTTCGACATATTCAACTTCAACGCCGATGTAGTCAGCGATATACTTCGCAACTTCAACATCGAAACCAACCAGTTCGCCCTGTTCGTTATGATAGGTAAACGGCTGCCATGTGCCTTCCATCGCGACGATGATCTTGCCTTTTTCTTTGATCAGATCAAGTTCGGATTTGCTTTCTTCGGCAGGTTTTTCATTGCCTCCTGAACAGGCACATAAGATAAATAAGCAAAGTAATACTGTAATAATCTTTTTCATTTCTGTTCTCCTTTATGTTCGATACTCTTAATAAAATTCCTTATTCTGTCATTCTTCTGTTCATTGAAGAACTGTTCTGTCGGCATTGAGGCAATGATGTTTCCTTCATCCATGAAGATTACTTTCTTGGAAACATGTTTCGCAAAATTCATCTCATGGGTCACCACCAGCATCGTCATCCCTTCATCGGCCAGTTCCTTGATGACGGCCAGTACTTCACCGATCAGTTCCGGATCCAGGGCACTGGTCGGTTCATCAAAGTAGATGATCTCCGGATCGGTAGCCAAAGCCCGGGCGATGCCGACGCGCTGCTGCTGACCGCCGGAAAGCTGATTGGGATAGGCTTTATACTTATCGGAGAGTCCGACCTTGTCCAGAAGATTCTTTCCGATCTCTTCAGCCTTGTGCTTATCCATCTTTCTGGCAACTGTCAGACCCAGCGTGACATTGTCCAAGACGGTCTTATTGGAAAAAAGATTGAACTGCTGAAAGACGAAAGATGTCTTGTTTCTGATTTCATGGATCGTCTTGCGGGATGCGAAATGCAGATCGATTTCCTGATTATCAAAAATCATTTTTCCTTCATCAGCCTTTTCCAGGAAGTTGAGACATCTAAGCAGAGTCGTCTTGCCCGATCCCGAAGGACCAAGTATTGCGACAACATCACCTTTTTCAATATTCAGATCAAGACCCTTGAGGACCTCAAGATCTCCGAAACTCTTTTTTATGCCTTTTATCTCGATCATCATCAAGCACCTCTGTAATTCATCCTTTTTTCAATAAAGGTCTGCAGTCTAGTAAGGACCGTCGAAAACATCAGATAGATAAATGCCAGTTCAAGATACAGAGCCAGAGCTTCATAGGTCCTGGCAACGATCTGCTGGGTGACCATGAACATCTCCATGACCGTGATATTGGCGGCTAAAGATGTGCTCTTGACCATCGCGATCAGGGCGTTGGCCAAGGACGGGAAAGCCATCCTTAAAGCCTGCGGCAAAACGATGTGCCACATGATCTGGATGAAATTTAGTCCTGAACAGTATCCGGCTTCGATCTGACCTTTCGGTACAGCTTCCAAAGCTCCTCTGATCGTTTCGGCAGAATAGGCTCCTTCATTTACGGAGAAGACGATGACTGCTGCCGGAAACGGATCGATGATGACGCCGACACTAGGCAAACCGTAGAATACGACAAACAGCTGTATCAGCAGCGGTGTTCCTCTGATGACCCAGATATAGAAACGGGCCAGATGCTTGAGAACTCTGATATTCGCGAACTGGACAATGGCGACCAGGATTCCGATGGCCATGGCCAAAGAAAAACTGATGATCGTCAGCGGGATCGTCACCTTTATTCCGGGAAGCAGAATCTTCAAAAAAGAATCTGTAAGCAGATTGATAATTTTCATAGAAGTTATTATATATCAAAAAGATTTATTGTTGGGCTGATTTGCTCCGGTTGTAGAAAAATGCCAGAGCCATCGGGAGCCCGAACATGCCGATCGCACCAAACATCCTTAAACCGACGATCATCGATATGAGTGTAGCCAGAGGATGTAAACCCAGGTTTGCACCTACCATGTGCGGTTCAATGATCTGTCTGATGATCGTGATGATCACATACAGTACCAGCAATTCAATGCCCATTGCAACCTTGCCGGTGATGAGTGAAGTGATGCCCCAGGGAATAAGGACTGTACCGACACCCAATACCGGAAGGATATCCAGAAAGGCGATCAGGAAGGCCCACATCGGAGAATTCGAGACACCGATTATCGTCAGGCCGATGCACAGCTCCACAAATGTTATGCCTAAGATCGCTGAATAGGCGCTTAATATCTTGAGCAGGACATTATTAATGAAGTCCCTGATCTCAGTAAAGATCGGCATTGCCTTTTCCGGGATATTATCCATGACCCAGTTTGTAAGATTGTCGTAATCGGCAATGATATAGAATGAAGTGATAACCGTAAGCAGAACAGAGACCAGAAAGCCCGGTACACTGGTAAGAGTCGATTTCGTGATATTGACGATGACGCCCGCGAATGATGAAAGGATCGTACGCAGATTGTTAAACAGATTGTCAGTCAGACTGTCAATATAAGATGAGATATCGACCGGCAGATTATGATTGAGCTGATAGAGACTCTGTTCGATGCTTTCAAGATAAGGCTCAAAGGTATTCTTGTAGAAGTTAGGCAGATTGCTGAAGAAATCACCCAGTTTATTCACTCCAAGTCCCACCAGCAGGCTTATGACAAGAATGATCAGAATGTAGATCAGGATCAAAGTCAAAACGCGATGCAGCTTCTTGTCATCCTTGAAGAACCTTTTGTTTATCCTTACGGAAGCAGTGGCGAAAATGAAGCCCATGATAAAAGGAAACAGCAGTCCGATCAGATAATTGACGCAGAAATACACGATCGCAAAGATCACGGCAATATAGGCAACATTTATGATGAATTCTTTTTTCTTTTCCATATTCATTTATATTCTAAAACAAAAAGTAGTCCTAGACTACTCCGTTTCGCCCCATGAAGGTATCTGTTTTCCTCTTTTGATAAGAACAGTCTTCTGATAATCCGTACAGTTGAGGAAGTGGAGCACTTCTTCAAGTTCTTCTTCACTCAAACCGACCATGGTCTTGACTTCAAAGCGCTTGTTTATGATATCGGCGCAGACAGCGATCGAATCGACGGTGTTGCCATTATTCGATTTGAATACTTCCATTGATGATTCGCTTTCATCACTGAGTGATTCCACATAGCCATAATCACACGGATAAGTTAATGACGGATAGTGTTTATGGGCACTGCCTTTTTTGTGTTTAACCTTGAAATCTCCGGAAGAGTATAAAGTATCTACTTTCTGCCAGAAATAGGCATTATTTTCAAATTCCTTCATCTTAAAACCTCAACAACATTTTCTACATTATATGACTTTACATTTTCTTTGTAAACAATTTCATAAAATGTAAATTCTTACAAATTTGTTCTGAGATTCAGATTGAGTTTTTCCAGCAGTTTATCAAGCTCATAGATATCATATTTCTCCATGGCTCTTAGAAGGATCATCAGACAGCCCATCGCATCGGATTTGCCATTGTGATGAGAAAGATCGATCTGCAGATAGGCACAAACCGTATTGAGTTTATGATTGTACAGTTCAGGATATACCCTTCGGGATAAGGTTACGGTATCAAGGTAGCTGTTGGTGAAGTGATTCAAACCATAGACATCACACATTGAATTCAGGACGGTTATATCAAACATCGCATTATGGGCAATGATGACGGCATCCTTAAGAATTACTGAAAGTTCTTCATAATAGAAGACAAATTCGTTCTCATCCTGAACGTCCTCATAGCTGATGCCGTGGATATGAGTATTAGTAAAATAGTTGTAACGGTGATATGGCTTGAAGTACCATTCAAAGTTATCAACTATCTCTCCTTCTTCATATATGGCGATACCAAGGGAACAGGCGGAAGCCATGGACTGGTTCGCAGTTTCAAAATCAAGGGCTACTATTCTCATTGCTTTTTGTGTTTGTTTCTTAGGAATCTGTTCATATGACTCTCAAAAAGGGTCTTGGAGAAAGCTTCAATGATCTCCTCATTGCCGTCGGTCATCTCTACAAGCAGAAAATCGCGGTTGGCTCCCCAGACATAGTTCCAGGAGAGCACTTCATCATAATAGATGAGGGCGCAATTGCTTTTATCGGCCTTGTTGTACATGACCATGTAATCCTGATAAAACTCCATCATCACGACTCTGGGCATATAGATCATCGCAATGATCGATACCAGTGTCATGAAGATTCCGTAAGGGTTGGTATGATCATATATAAATAAGGCCAGACCCATGCAGACCATGATCACAAAAAGGAAATTCGGTTTCGCATCGATCTGCGATAAAGCCTGATTTTCATTAGGCAGATTATAGGTCTTCAATTCCTTTGATCTCATAAAATTAGTATAACACGTATATGTTATGATAATAAGGTATGGAAAATAACGGATTCAGATATAAACTTGTTCATCAGGACAGAAACTGCAAGGCCCGTCTGGGAAAACTGGAAGTCTTTGGCAGGATGGTCGATACTCCTGTTTTCATGCCGGTAGGAACCCAGGCGACCGTCAAGTTTCTTTCCAGTGATGACATCAGAAATATACATGCCTCGATCATACTGGGCAATACCTATCATTTATGGCTGCGGCCGGGTCCTGAAACGCTGATAAAGGCCGGGGGCATCCACAAATTCATGAACTATGACGGACCGATCTTGACTGATTCGGGCGGCTTCCAGGTCTTTTCGCTGGCCGACAGCCGCAAGATCTCCGAAGAAGGTGTTTCGTTCAAATCACATCTGGACGGTTCAAAGCTCTTCATGTCTCCGGAAGATTCGATTCACATCCAGGAAGCAATCGGTTCTGATATTGCGATCTCCTTTGATGAGTGCATTCCTTATCCGAGCTCCTATGACTATGTCAAGGATTCAGTCGACAGGACTCTGCGCTGGGCAAAAAGGGGCAAGGATGCCCATACAAGAGAAAACCAGGCCCTATTCGGTGTGGTTCAGGGAAGCGAATATCCCGACTTGAGAAAATACTGTGCCGAAAAGCTTGTGGAAATGGATTTCGATGGCTATTCGATCGGCGGTACCTCGGTCGGTGAAAGCAAGAAGACCCACTACGAGATGCTGGACTATACGATCCCCTATCTTCCTGAAGACAAACCGCGCTACGAGATGGGCATCGGTGCCATCAACGACATCCTTGAAGCGGTGGAAAGAGGGGTCGACATGTTCGACTGCGTTCTGCCGACCCGTATCGCAAGACATGGCACTTTAATGACTTCACAAGGCCGCATCAACATCAAGAAGAATATCTACAAGGAAGATTTTTCCCCGCTTGATCCCGAGTGCGATTGCGAATGCTGCACAAAATACACTAAAGCCTATCTCAATCACCTCTTCAGAAACGATGAGGGTCTGGGAAACAGACTGATGTCGATCCATAACCTGCGCTTTCTGATCAGACTCATGGAAGGCATCAGAGCAGCCATCGCTGAAGACAGATTCCTTGATTACAAGGAAGAAATACTGAAGAAATACGGTTTTGATGAAAGAGGATTCTGATGAAACTTTCTGATTTTGATTTTGAATTACCTGAGGAGCTGATCGCTCAGCACCCCACTGATAAAAGAGATCAATCCCGCCTGCTGGTTCTGCATAAGAATACAGGTGAGATCGAACATAAGCACTTCTATGACATCATCGATTACCTTAAACCGGGTGATGTTTTGGTCAGAAACAATTCCAAGGTCATTCCGGCCAGACTCTATGGTACCAAGAAGGATACCGGAGCCAGGGTCGAAGTGCTCATCTTAAAGATTGAAGGCAGTCTGTGCGAGTGCCTGTGCGGTAATGCCAAGGCCATCAAGACCGGGACAGTCATTGAGTTCTCGGATAAGCTCTATGGCGAGTGTGTCGAAAGAAGAGATGAAGGCATCAGAGTCTTTCTGATGCACTATGAAGGAATCTTCCTTGAAGTATTGAATGAAGTAGGCATGATGCCTACCCCTCCCTATATCCATGAGAAACTCAAGGACAGCAAGCGCTACAACAACGTCTATGCTTCCATAGACGGTTCAGCTGCCTGTCCGACCGCCGGGCTGCATTTTACAAACGAACTGCTTGAAAGGATTAAAGAAAAAGGCATCGAAATTCTTGATGTAACGCTTCATGTCGGACTGGGAACCTTCAAGCCGGTCAAGGAGGACAACATCGAAGATCACAAGATGCATTCGGAATACTATACGATGTCCAAATACACCGCTGATCGTCTCAATCTGGCCAAGAAAGAAGGAAGAAGGATCATTGCGATCGGAACAACCTCCACCAGAACTTTAGAAACGATCATCACTAAATACGGGGAATTCAAGGAGTGTTCAGGTGACACTTCAATATTCATCTATCCGCCTTACGAGTTCAAAAGCATTGATTGTCAGATAACCAATTTCCATCTGCCTAAATCGACGCTGATCATGATGATCGCCGCCCAATGTTCCAGGGAGATGATCCTCAATGCCTACAAGGTCGCCATTGAAAACCGCTATCGTTTCTTCTCCTTTGGCGATTCCATGTTTTTGACAAATGAATAATCTGCAGAAGCACTACAGACAGATAAGCGAGCTGAAAGGCCGGCCCGAACTTCTGATCCACATCTGCTGCGGAGTCTGTTCGGTCTATCCTTTGCAATACCTGAGAAAATACTTCAGGATCACGATCTTCTTTTCCAATTCCAACATCTATCCCTATGAAGAATTTGAAAGAAGGCTTGACGCTCTGAAGTGCTATCTTGACTATCTCGATGATCCGGAAATCAGGCTCATCGTTGATGGCTATGACAACGAAAGCTACACCGGAAAACTTGCGCAGTTCAAGGATGAACCGGAAGGCGGCAGAAGATGCAGAATCTGCTACAAGCTCAGGATGGAAGAGACTTTCAGATATGCCAGTCAGCATAAGTATGCATACTGTACGACTGTCATGTCGATATCAAACCGCAAAAACGCCGATTGGCTCAATGAGATCGGTGAGGATCTTCAGAAGAAGTATCCCGATACGACTTATCTCTACGCCGATTTCAAAAAGGATGACGGCATCATCAGAAATGATGAACTCAACAGAAAGCTGAACCTGTATCATCAGAATTACTGCGGTTGCATCTATTCCCTTGCCCAAAGAAACAATGAGCGATAAGAAACAGTTAAGAAAGATCTGTCTGAAGAAAAGAAATGAACTTTCAGAAGATGTACGAATAGAAAAATCAGGGATCATCTGCAGGAAACTTCTGCCCTATCTGGAAGGAAAGATGATCCTTTCATATTGTCCTTTCAACAGTGAAGTCGATGTCTCGATCATCAATAAGACATTTAAGGTAGCCTTACCCGTTATCAAAAGAGACAGAACCATGGAAGCGTATATTTCAATTGATGATCAGCTTATCAATAACTTCTATGGCATTAAAGAGCCGGATATCCGTAAATCGATTCCGGTAAAGAAGGAAGAAATCGATGTGATAATCGTTCCTCTGCTGGGATTTGACAAACATTTAAACCGCCTTGGCTACGGAGGCGGATACTATGACCGCTATCTTAAAGATTATCATGGTCAAAAGATCGGTGTAGCCTTTATGGAACAGGAGCTGGATGACATCACGACAAATAAAAATGATATCCGTCTGGACATCATTATTACTGATACAGAAATTATTACTTAGCTGTTACTCTGGCCCACAGCTCATCAGAGAGTTTTTCATTCAAAGGTCTTTCCAGCAGCAGCGGTTCCTCCAGGAACAGTTTCAGCATGGCGATTGATCTTGAGAAGTAGAAGCCGTCGGCAATCCTTTCATCAATCGTAAAGCCTAATCTGACACCATCCTTGAAGACGACCTGATCATTCTCGAAGAAAGGCATCTTGCCGCTTTTGCCAATGACAACAAACATCGAAGTCGTGCCCCAGTTGGTCAGATGATGGAAACCATCAGGCAGACCGATCGAACCAAGGTTCGCAAAAACGACTGTTGAATGGTACGGATCTGTCTCGATCAGAGCTTTAGGACAAAGCGAATGCTTCTCGAGCCAGCAGACAAAGCGCAGAGCCGGACGGGAAATGAATTTTGGAAGTCTGTTGAACTTATCCATAAAGTCTGATGATTCATCACGATATTCCCTGTTCTTGAGTTTCAGCAGCTGTCTTCTGATCTCATTATGGACATCATCGATATTCCATTCAGGTTTCGCATGAATGAAAGCCAGCACCTCACCGCCGTCATCCTTGAATTCCTGCTTGACCGTAAAGGCCGTGCTTACTTCGTTGCGTTTATAAAGCTTGTAGTCATGAATAAAATGTGAAAGCTTGCTGCGAAGCGTGATGGTCTTAAGTGTAGCGGTGATGATGCACTGGAACAGGTTATACCTGTAGTCCGGATTATCCGCATTCTTCATCCTGATATACTCATCAAGCTTGCTCAGATCTATCTGAAAAGAAAAGAATACTTCATTGTCACAGCGCTGCGGCATCATATAAGGCATTATAAAATGCATTGGATCAATATCTTTTAAATACTTGGCGTCAAATCTGTCTCCCATAATTGCCCCCTTGAAATACCATTACATTCTACTATAGTTTATATTTATGCTCAATCAAACCTTGTACACTCGACTTGCTATTTTGTAAACTCTTCAATCATATCCCTGATGCTGTCTTTGGCATCTCTGGTTTTATAAGCGAATTCCCTGCTGGCCTTGTCGTGAGAAAAATGGCCGTTGGTATTAAGAACCGCCAAAGAGTAAGGCGTGATGAGCGGCTTTGTTGAAAACAGCGAGATGACTTTCTCCATCAGTGGCGCAAACGGCTTTACGATTCTATATGGCAGACACAGGCTGATCTTTCGGCGGCCTGAGAGCTCATTGATGCTGTTTATCAGATCCATGACGCTCAGATAATGTCCGCCAAGAATATAGCACTCACCTTTTCGGCCTTTTGCGGCACAAGCGATCATACCCTGGGCTACATCTCTTACATCCGCAAAATCAAAACCGCCTTCGATCCCTATTGGAGTAGGAAACTTTAATAATACTCTGACCGAATTAACGGCATGATTGTTTTTCCGCACATCGCCCGGACCATAGATTCCTGTAGGATGAACGATCGAAACATCGAGTCCTTTTTTGGCATAATCAAGACACAGCATAGCTCCATAGGCCTTGGATCGTCCGTATGGATCGCCAATCTTTTCCGGATAGAACTCTTCCGGTTCACAGGTAATGCCTTCTTCCTTTTCCAGGATCGCATGGACAGATGAAACATAGATCATCTTCTTTATCCCGTATTTAAGGGCCATCTTCAGGATGTTTTCTGTGCCCTCGATATTGACTTTATTCAATAAGGGGTTTTCCTTTGAAGATATCGTGACGATGCCTGCACAATGAAAAAGGATCGCTTCCTTGCCTCTGGCATAATCAAAAAATCTTTCCAGTGATTCTATGTCGTTGACATTGCCTGTCGAAATCTCGACATCCCTGTCGACATAAGCTTCTTCCCCAGGCAAAGTCAAGGCAATGGTCCTGATGCCATCCTTTTTCAGAAGTCTTACCAGTGTTGAGCCAAGATGTCCGCTGGCTCCTGTTACAAGATAGATTTTTTCCATATTTATTTATTTGTTTCCTGTGATTCTTCCCTGATTTCTGTATCTTCCTCTTTGCCTGTTTCAACCTTTTTCCTTGGCAGCATTTCCCTGATCTTTTTACCAGCGCTGCTGCTGAGATCAGACACTTTTTCCTTGACGAGATCTTTCCTGGCAGAGATCGTCTGCTGCAGATCGCTGCTGATATTTCTTGAAAGGATCTTCATCATCTTGCCCGCAAAGATGCGCGATTCATTGTTGTCATCCATGAGTTTCTTCAGGGTACTGTAGATGATGCCGATACCGCGATCAGCGAATTCCGAAAGAGTATTAATATTCTCCATCGCCAGATGATCAAAGAGTTCGTTGACAAAGATCGAACGTTCCTCCTTGGTTGTTTCATGAAGGATGTCGAGAATAACTTCTCTGCTCAGATCGGATTCATATTTGAATCTGTCAGCTTTTACGACCTGATTCCCTTCGACCTGCCAGGTGAACATTGAATG
>JAEEGL015194337.1_pt1 | contig 13305 bp, 12 predicted proteins | sample 9134231 | NCBI WGS metagenome assembly JAEEGL01 (sample SAMN16246548, study PRJNA631951) | gut metagenome | biome: gut microbiome; feature: rumen; material: fiber-attached | host: Bos | place: Iran: Karaj | collected 2018-10 | reverse complement strand
GCCAGTGCCATGCTCTTTGTCGGTGCCAAGGTGAGCCACCTTGCCCTGCTCCCGCAAGGCAAAGTCGAGGCCGCCGACCGCGTCAGGAAGATGGTCATGAAGATGGACGAACTCGGCTTCGGTTCCTGCACCAACACCTATGCCTGCGAGGCTGAATGTCCCAAACAAATCAAGCGTCAGAACATCGCCCGCCTCAACCGTCAGTGGATTGGACAGCTCTTTGGTCGCGACCGCAACAACTAATCGCTGCTCCTTCCTACACGCCCAAAATCTGCATAAAATATTCTAAATGTAGAAGAAAAATTTTGTGGAATAAAAAAATAGTTGTATCTTTGCAGTCTGTTTTGCAGATATAGTATATCGGCAAATGTGCAATAAATCAATTTAATAAACAAAAATAAAACAATGTACGCAATCGTAGAAATCGCAGGAAAGCAATTCAAGGTCGCACAAGATCAGAAGATTTTCGTCAGCCGTCTTCAGAACGATGAGGGTAGCGAAGTTTCTTTTGACACCGTGATGCTTAAAGACAATGACGGCAACGTTGAGGTTGGACAGCCCTACATCGCCGGCGCAAACGTTAAGGCCACCGTCCTGAAACACCTCAAAGGCGAGAAGGTTCTGGTCTTCAAGAAAATCCGCCGCAAGGGTTATCAGAAGATGAATGGTCATCGCGACTATCTGACTCAGATCAAGATTGACAGCATCAACTAAAGAAAAGTATTGTAAAACCTTTTAAAAACAGTATATTATGGCTCACAAAAAAGGTGTAGGTAGTTCCAGTAACGGTCGCGAATCCGAAAGCAAACGCTTGGGTGTTAAAATTTTTGGCGGTCAGCATTGCATCGCCGGTAACATCATCGTCCGCCAGCGTGGCACTGTCCACAATCCTGGCAACAACGTCGGTATGGGCAAAGACCATACGCTGTTTGCCCTCTGCGACGGTACCGTTCAGTTCAAGAAAGGTCGCGAAGACCGTTCCTTTGTGTCGGTTGTTCCCGATGCAGCTGAATAGTCTCGCATAGAACTTTAAGAATGTAATAAAGCGTGTCGAAAGACGCGCTTTTTTTTGTCCCGTAAGTCATGCCGCAGGAAGGCTCTACATACCTCTCTCCTTGTTGCGAATGACGGCCTTTGTTGTATTGTAAGGCATTGCTATTACAGTTTTTCCATGGTTGTATTCAAGTCTTAAAATGCGATACCATTGTTCATCAAGTGTGATGTTGCAGGGCATTGATGGGATGTGGGAGGTTGGTGGCTGCCAGTTGGGGTGTGGGTGTTTTTTCTGTTTATGTGGATTTTTATTTGTATCTTTGCATCGTGAAATAGCGGTGGGTGATGCCTGCCGTGTTATTTAAAAACATGCGTATAGTTGTGAGAGACAGAAAAACGCCATATATTGTTGCCGGGCCTTGCAGTGTGGAAAGCCTCGAGCAGATGGAAGCTGCGGGCAAGGCGCTTGCCTTGTTGCCGCAAGTGGGCATGATTCGTTGCGGGGTGTGGAAACCGCGCACAAGGCCGGGAGGTTTTGAGGGCTACGGCGAGCAGGCGTTGCAATGGATAGCCGGCTGCCGTGGCGAGGTGGACAAGGTGCGGGAGAGCATCGGTGGCGAGAGGCTTCGCTATTGCTGCGAAGTGGCACTGCCTGAGCATGTGGAGTTGGCGTTGCGCTATGGCATGGATGCGGTGTGGATAGGGGCGCGGTCAACTGCCAACCCGTTTGTGGTGCAGGAGTTGACGGCGGCATTGCGTGGCACGGGTTTGTCGGTGCTGGTAAAGAATGCCGTGAGTCCCGATGTGCGTTTGTGGATGGGGGCTATAGAACGTTGCCTCCAGGCAGGAGTGGAGGATGTGTGTGCGGTGCACCGGGGCTTCGATGTTTACCGGAACGGACAGTACCGGAACAGCCCGTTGTGGGAGGTGCCGATAGAGTTGCGGAGGCTGATGCCAGAGATACCCATATTGTGCGACCCGAGCCATATAGCAGGGCGACGCGAGCCGATAGCGGCATTGTCGCAGACGGCACTGGACTTGGGTTTTGACGGGCTAATGATAGAGACTCACCCCGACCCCGAACGGGCGTTGACGGATGCCGGGCAGCAGATTACACCCGGCGAGTTGGGAAGGTTGATAGAGGGGTTGGTGATGAGGAGCACAGAGGGTGTGGCCGCAAGCGAGGAGCTGCGTCTGCTGCGCGAGCAAATTGACCATTTAGACAGGGAGGCGTTGCAGTTGCTGGCGGCGAGGATGGAGGTGGCACGAAGGATTGCCACGGTTAAGCAGGAGGGGAATATGTCGGTTTTTCAACCTAAACGTTGGGATGCCGTGTTGCGTCAGCGAATGGAGACCGCCCGCGAGTTGGGATTGAGCGAGGAGTGTGTGAAGGGGATTTTTGAGAAGGTTCATGCCGAGAGTGTGCGCGTGCAGGAGGATGTGATAGGGGGCGACCGCCATGTTTGACATTGATGTTTTGCCTGCCGGGGCAGGAATCGGGATGGCTGCAAGGCCGTCGGGCTTCGGAAGGTTGATTATAAAAGTAAAATACGATAAGAAATGAAAATACGTTTTTTGAAATTGAAAGATTGGTTGCTCATGTCGGTCATGGGTTTGTTGGGCATGACAGCATGCCACAGTGCCAAAGAGGTTGCCGCCCAGCCTGCTGAGGAGAATGACGGCGACGAGGTGGAGGTGACTCCGCGTAACGAGATGGCGTTGATGTATGGAGTGCCGACCATGGATTTTGTGCTGAAGGGCAGAGTGATTGACGTAGAAGGCAACGGGGTGAGCGGTATGCAGGTGGTGCTTGTGAGCGACCGCGTGGGTATCACACCCGACGCAATGCACGACGACAACGAGGCAGTGCAGGCATATATCCGAGAGTCGGGCGACACGACCGATGCCAACGGTTATTTTGAGTGCCACATGTCTGACTTCCCGAAGGATGTGCAGCATGTGATAGTGCGCGATGTCGACGGCAAGAAGAACGGCTCCTACCAGTCGCAGATGGTGGAGGTGAATTTCGGTTCCGCCAAGGTCGAAGGAGAGCGTAAGGGCTGGTATAACGGCAAGCGGACGCTCGACGTGGATATTACCGTGAAAGAGACAGAATAACAACCGTCGGGGCTGATGAGGAATTTGAAGCAGGAGGTGTGGCGTATGTACCGCCACAATCAGGCGGCGTTGCATCCGTTGCGTACCTTGTTTTGGGAGTGTACGCTGCGGTGCAATATGCATTGCCGTCATTGCGGCAGTGACTGCAAGGTGAGCACCGATACGCCTGACATGCCTGCTGCTGATTTCTTCAGAGTGATTGACGAGATAACACCGCATGTGAATCCGCATGAGGTGTTTGTTATTTTTACTGGAGGTGAAGCGTTGCTGCGTCCTGATTTGGAGGTATGCGGGATGGAGTTGAATAGAAGGGAGTTCCCGTGGGGGGTGGTGAGCAATGGGTATTTGCTCGACGAGCGACGGCTGGAGGGACTCTTGAAGAGTGGCATGCATTCGATAGCCATCAGTCTTGACGGATTGGAGGCGGAACACAACTGGATGCGGCAGACAGCGGGAAGTTTTGACCGTGCCAGCAGGGCTATCGGGTTGCTGGGAAAGACGCGGGGTTTGTTGTGGGATGTAGTGACGTGTGTCAATCCGCGCAATTACGGCCAGTTGGAGGAGATGAAGGAATATTTGATTAGGCTGGGAACCAAGCGTTGGCGGTTGTTTGCCATCTTTCCGATGGGACGGGCTGCGAACGACCCCGAATTGCAGCTGAAGGATGAAATGTTTACGGGAGTGCTGGATTTTGTGAAACGTACCCGCGAGGAGGGACGCATTATTTGCAATTATGCCTGTGAGGGGTATTTAGGACCGTATGAGCGGAAGGTGCGCGACAATTATTTCTATTGCCGGGCGGGAATAGAGGTGGCGTCGGTGCTGTGCGACGGCAGTATTTCGGGCTGCACGAGTATCCGCAGCAATATGCATCAGGGCAATATTTACAAGGATAGTTTCTGGGATGTGTGGGAGAACCGATTCGAGCAGTATCGCGACCGTGGCTGGACCCGGAAGGGACAGTGTGCCAATTGCAAGGTGTGGCGTTATTGCGAGGGGAACGGATTGCATTTATATGACGACAACGGCGATTTGTTGTCATGCAGCCTGCACCGTATTGTTCAGTGACTGGCAGAGAGTAGTTGGGCCAGTTGGTTGAGGTCGGGTTTGTCGGCAGGGAAAATAATATGGGCTTTTTTGTAGAATGGCATTCGTGCGGCGAGTTGCTGACGGATGTATGCGGCGCGTTCTTCTTCGGTCATGCCGGTGAGGATGGGGCGAGGTTTTTTTGATTGTGCGGCGCGGCGCAGGAGGGTTTCGACCGAGACGTCGAAGTAGACGGATTTCCCGTGTGCGTTTATCCAGTCGATGTTGCCGAGGTGGCAGGGGGTTCCGCCTCCGGTGGAGATGACGGTGTTGTCGAGTTCGGCGGTGGTGAGGAGAAGTTTGTGTTCCAGTTGGCGGAAGGCCTCTTCGCCATAGCGTTTAAAGAAGATGGGGATGGCGGTGTGGAATTGGGCTTCGAAGAATTGGTCAAGGTCAAGCCACTGGAAGCCGAGTTTGAGCGCAAGTTTGTGGCCTACGGTGGTTTTGCCGCTGTACATGTAGCCTATGAGGTAGATGTTCATCGTGAGGAGCGGGAGCGTGGAGGACGGTTGTTTTTGGTTGCTGCGGGGCGTGGGGAGGAGGGGTTGGTAAGGGTGTCGGAGAAGAGAGGAAGGGTGTAGGTGTATTTGGCGTTGCCTGCAAAGATGCCAAGGGCTCCGTTGACGTTGCTGAAGGGTGCTGCGGGTTCGGTGATGAGCTGGGTGGGGCTGGTGGTTTGGTTGAGGGACTGGAGGTAGGATAGGCGGTCGGGGGTGATGGTTTCGATGTTGAGTGTATATTGGTGGAGGAAGTATCCTACTTCGTTGGTGTCGCGCAGCTGCATGATGTAGAGGGTGGTGTTGTGCCGTTTGCCGTCAAAGGGTTTGTCGTCGGTGAGGAGTTGGGTGAAGATGTGGGTGCCGAGAATGCTGGCTGTGGTGCCAGAGAAGAAGTCGTCGTTTTGGCTGGTGAGTGCGGTGAGTGCGGGGTCGCTGCACATGAACATGGTAGTGAAGACGGTGTCGATGGTGTCGTAGATTTCGCGGTAGGGGCGGTAGCGGCAGCCGCTGTCGCGCTGAGTTATGGTGATACGGTAGTAGTCGTGGTAGTCGGGATGGTCGTTGATGTTGAAGTTGATGACGCGGAAACGGAAGGAGGCAGAGGTGTCGAAGACGAAGGGTGTGGAGATGTCGGGTTTGCGGGGGACGTAGGTGCTGGCGGTGACGGTGTCGTTGTCGGCAATGATGCGTATGGAGAGGTTGTCGTCTTCCTGGAGGGTATAGTCGAAGAAGTAGTTGCAACGGTTGGTGTAGGCAGGGCGGATGGGGTTGCCGTTGACGTAGACGGTCATGTCGACGTTGTTGACGGGGTGGTAGTTGCTGGTGTCGAGGAAGAGGTGGCTATAAGAGAAGTTGACGAAGAGTTGTTTGTCGGCTGAGGGAACGGCGTTAAGGACGAGTGCGGGTTGGGACATGGAGGGGTCGAAGTCGATGATTTTCTCGCAAGAGGAGAAGGCTATGGGCATCCAAAGCAGGATGAGTGCTGATTGGAGAATGGAGAATGAATGTTTTTTCATGGTGGCGGAATGGTTTTAGAAATATAACGTATAAGCTACCGAGGGGAGGATGGGGAAGATGGAGAGTTGCATGAGGGCTTTGCTATAGCCGCGGTAGGAGTATTGGTTGCTGGTGTAAGTGAGGTAGGGGTTTTGTTTGTTGTATAGGTTATAGACACTGACGTTGATGGTGCGGTGCCAGTTTTTGCGTTTGAATTGGCGGTGGAAGTTTACGCTGATGTCGGCGCGGTGGTAGTTGGGCATGCGGAAGTTGTTGCGTGAGCTGACGTGAGAGAGGGTGTTTGAGAGGTTGGAGTTGAGGTCGTAAGCGTCGGGGTCGTCGGAGGCGACGGGGTATTTTTGCATGGCGAGGGTGGCGGTGTTGCCGGTGCTGAAGACCCATGTGGCACTGGCATCACACCAGTCGTTGATTTTGTAGGTGAGTACGATGGAGAAGTCGTGGCGACGGTCGTATTTGGCAGGGAAGGGGTTGCCGTTGTTGAGTTCCTGTCCAGGGCGGTTGAAGAGGTGGGTGGTGCGGCTCCAGGTGTAGGCGAGCCATCCGGTAAGGCGGCCGAAAGTGCGTTGGGCGAGGAATTCGACGCCGTAGGTCCAGCCGTCGCCGACGCATACGAGGTCTTCCCATCCAGCGGTGGAGCCGAAGGTCGTGGCACCGTCGCGGTATTCAATGATGTTGTGCATGTGTTTGTAGTAGCCTTCCACACTGAGTTCTACAACGAGTGGGATGGAGTAGTTGACGGCGGCGGCTACTTGTTGTGCGGTCATGGGTTTGATGCGTTTGGTGGAGGGAACCCAGAGGTCGGTGGGGAGGCTGACGCTGGTGGTGGAGAGGAGGTGCATGTATTGCGACATGTAGGCGTAGCCGACTTTGACGGAGAGGTTTTCCCCGAGGAGGGCACGGCCGGAGATGCGGGGTTGGAGGGAGGGATAGAATGTGTCTTCAACGCCGAAGGAGCTGAAGTGTAGTCCCATGTTGACTTTGAAGATGTCGTTGATGCTCCAGTCGTCTTCGGCAAAGGCTACGATTTCGTGAGAGCGGGTGGTGTCGTCGCGGAGTTTGGCTTCCATACGAAAGGGATCGTCCATTTGGATTTGGTCAAAGTAGTCGATGCTGCCGCTGGCGACGCTGGGGATGATGGTGTGGTTGGTATAGTAGGTGCCGAATTGGATGTCGTGTTCGGGAGTAGGGATGTAGGAGAAGTCGAGACGGCCGGTGAGGTCGTGGATTTTGGAGATGTAGTCGCCGTTCATAGTGGATTGCTGGACGCTGTCGGGAGTGATGTAAGCAAGTTTGTCGATGGCGGCAATCATTCTGTTGGAGTAGCCGGTGTAGGAGAGTGAGAGGTTCATGAAGAGTTTAGGGTTGAGGACGTAGTTCCAGCGAAGACCGCCGACGGTGTTGCCCCAGTTGTTGCGGAAGTCGAGGTATTGGTCTTCGGCGAGGCTGCTTTCGGTACGGATTCGGGTGTAGACATCGTCGTCGCCCATGTAGAAGGTGGCGTAGAGACGGCTTTTGTCGGAGAATTTGTGAGTGATTTTGGCGTTGGCATCGTAGAAGTAGTAGCCAGCCACGAGTTTGGTTTTGCCGTCGATGTCGGTGGCGAGTTTGCGGATGATGGGACGCATAATGAAGTCGGCATAGGTGCGTCGGGCGGAGATGCAGAAGGTAGTTCTTTCTTTGACGATGGGGCCTTCAAGGTTGAATTTGGCCGAGATGGCGCCGATGGAGACGTTGCCGTGGATTTTTTTGTCGTTGCCGTTGTTGGTGGTAACGTCGAGGACGCTGGAGAGTCGTCCGCCGAAGCGGGCGGGGAAACTGCCTTTGAAGAGGGTGACGTTCTTGACGGCGTCGGCATTGAAAGCGGAGAAGAAGCCGCCGAGATGGTTGACGTTATAGAGCGGGATGCCGTCGAGGAGGAAGAGGTTTTGGTCAGGGCCGCCTCCGCGCACGTACATGCCGCCGGTGCCTTCGTTGCCGGATTGGACGCCGGGGAGGAGCTGGATGGCTTTGATGATGTCGGCTTCGCCAAAGAGGACGGGGACGGCTTTGAGTTGTTCGACGGGCATTTCGAGGGCACTCATTTGTGAAGATTCGCGGGAGTTGACGCGTTCGGCGGTGACAACGATTTCGCTGAGGGTGATGCTGGGCTTGAGAACGTAGTTTCGTATAGTGTTGGAGGATAGGGAGATGGTGTCGTAGATAGGTTCGTAACCGACGAAGGTGATGCGCAGTACGGCTTCGGAGCCTTTGAGGGTGAGCGTGTAGCGGCCGTTGACATTGGTGGTAGTGCCTTTGCCGCTTCGGGTGTCGAGGATGGTGGCACCGATAAGGGTCTCACCGGAAGTTTGGTCGGTGATGGTTCCGCTGACGGTGTGTTGAGCCCAAAGACAGGCGGGGCTCAGCAATAGCAGGAACAGGAACAAGGGTCTGTACATTCGGAAAGGAGTGTGTTTAATGTTTTGTTGAATAATGGGTGAATATAATCGGGTGCGATGTCGCACAGGGGTTTCAAAACAAAGCGTCGGAGGTGCATGCGGGGGTGTGGGAGAGTGAGTGTGGGGGTGTTGATGACGAGGTTGCCAAAGAAGATAAGGTCGATGTCGATAGGGCGTGAGGAGTAGGTGCGGAGGTTGCTGGATGAAGGGAGGTCGATGCGTTGGCGGCCGAGTTCTTTTTCGATGAGGAGGGCTGAGGAGAGGGCTTGGAGGGGGGTAAGGTTGGTGTGTACAAGGAGGGCGATGTTGAGGAACGGTTGGGTATTGGGGTCTTGGAAGTCGCCCCAGGGTTCGGTTTCGTAGATGTGAGAAGAAACAGCGACAAACCCGATACGTTGTTGTATCAGGTTTGTCGCATTGTTTATTATCTGTTGGCGGTTGCCTTGGTTACCGCCGATAAGCAGATAGAGGGGTGACATTATTTCACTTCGTTGAAAACCAACTCGATAGTGAAGGTTTCGCCATCCTCGTCGACTTGGGTCTCGGACATTTTGATGGTGTTGTCTTTCTTGTTGTAGGTGAAAGGAATGGTTTCGGGCTTGCCAGTTTCTTCATCTACGCCGGTGAGAGTTCCTTTTTCGCCATCAAAGGTGTAGGTTGCGTCAGATGTAATGGTGCCATTCATGTCAGGAATAGGTATGGTCTGGCCGCCCATGGTGGCGGTGGCACTGGAGGTCATAGTCATGGAAGCTTTGGAGGCATCGATGAATTTGAGTGTGAAGTCAAGGGTGGTGGTGAGGGTGGCTTCCATTTGGTCCTCTCCCATGTCTTCAGTGGTAACGATTTGGGCCTTCCAGGTGGTGCCGTTCAAGGTTTTTTCTTTTTTGCATGACACAAACATCATGGTAATGCAGGCCAAAAAGGCCACAAACAATGTTTTTTTCATTTTTTTTTAGTTTTTGTTGATTAATAAATGAGTTAGTTAAAATGGATTTGTTTTTTTCAGTGAAGTTGGATTAACCGCAGTGGATGAATGATTCGACGAGTTCGAGAATTTTTTGTGGGTTGGTGCCAATTTCTGCACGGAGGGTGCGGTCGTTGTAGGAGCGGAGGTCTTTGATAATGCCGTCGATGAGAGCAGGGGCGAAGATGCCTTTTTCTTCGTAGATGGCACGGTCGCGTTCCAGGAGGTCGGCGCTTGCAGCGCAGCTGTCGGGCAGAACGTCGAGGCGCTTGAGGACATCTTCGTGTTCGAAGATGTTGACGCTAACATAGCGGTCTTTGGCATACTGGACGGCGTTTTCCATCTCGAAGCCGTGACGTGCGGCAACGGTCATGCCGGCGAGGAGCAGATAGACGTTGGCACTGCCGTCGGGGGTGCGAAGTTCGATGGTTTGTTTGTAGCTGAAGTCGACGTCGGAGTTTTTCTCGAGGGGGTTGCAGTGAGCCATCATATTGCCGCTGCCTTTGGTCCAGCCGAGGGGTACGCGAACCATGGCACTGCGGTTACGGTCGCCCCAGCAGATGTTGGTAGGAGCTTCCTGGTGAGGAACCAGGCGGAAATAGCTGGTGGGGTTGGTGTCGCCGAAGGCGGTGAGAGAGCCGGCAAGGCTAAGGATACCGGCGATGGCTTTGTGGGCGACTTCGGTAAGGCCGTTTTCGCCGACGTACATGTTCTTACCGTCCTTGCTGATGCGGGTATGGATGTGCATACCGCTGCCTGCTTTGCCGACAGTGATTTTTGGGGCAAAGGTTACGGTGATGCCGTATTGGTAGCCTAAGGTACGCATAATCCATTTAGCGATAACCAGTTGGTCGGCAGCATCCTCGAGGGTGGTGGGGAGGAATTCGATTTCGTTTTGTTCGTACATAAGGTCGCCGACACAGAAGTTGCCTACTTCGCTGTGGCCGTATTTAATAAGGCCGCCGCTTTCGGCGATGAGTTTCATGGCTTCGGTGCGGTAATTCTCAAATTTGCAGAAAGGGGAAGAGGCGTGGTAACCGCGTTGGTCGGCGGTGAGATACTGGTCTTCCTTGGGGGCGATGACGTAGTATTCGAGTTCGCCCATGACTTCGAATTCCATGCCGCCGGTGGTTTTGCGGAATTCATTGCCGGCTTTGGCGAGGGTGTATTCGGGAGCCATGTCGAAAGGTTCGCCGTCTTTGGTGTAGAAGTTGCAAAGGATGTCGAGGGTGGGGATGTCGGCAAATGGGTCGATGAAAGCGGTACGGAAACGTGGGATAACATATAAATCGCTGCTACCGGCTTCCAAGAAGGGGAAGAGGCTGCTGCCGTCGACGCGCTCGCCGCTTGTGAGGATTTCGTCGGCATGTTCCATGCTGTTGATGACGAAGTTTAGCGTTTTGAGACGCCCGTCGTTCGCCATGTAGCGGAACTTGATCATCTCGATTTCAAATTCCTCGATGACCTTGAGGATATCTGCCTTGGTGAATTCGCACATGGGTTTTTGCAGGAATTGCACCAGACGGTTTGGGTTGTGTTTTAATTGGTCTTGTTTCATATAGAAATATTTTTTTAATTGGGCTGCAAAGATACGAAAAATTTTCGTATCTTTGCATTTTCAAATAAAATATAACGATATGTTTAGAAAAGAAACTTATATTGCTCGTCGTGAGCAGTTACGAAAAGACGTTGGACATGGTCTGATAATCATTCAAGGAAACCATGAAGCACCATGTAATTATCCCGATAACACCTATTGGTTCAGACAGGATAGTACGTTCCTGTATTTCTTTGGTCTTCAGAGGGAAGACCTCGTTGGAGTGCTTGACTGTGACAACGGCGTGGATTATATTTTCGCCAATGATTATGACATTGACGATGTTATCTGGACAGGTCCACTGCCCAGTGTCAAGGAGCTTGCTGCTTCGGTAGGCGTGACAGAGAGTGGAGACCTTGCCGCTCTTCAAAAACTCTGCACCAAAACCATAGGTGAGACCCGGAGAATTCATTATCTTCCTCCTTACCGTGCAGATAATCAAAGACAGCTGAGTCTGCTGCTCGGCTATAAGTTTGATGCCGTGATGAAGTATTCTTCGATGGAGCTCATCCTTGCTTGTGTGAAACAGCGCAGTATAAAGAGCGACGAGGAAATTGCAGAAATTGAAAAGGCTATTGCCACTGCATACAATATGCATGTAGGGGCAATGAAGATGGCTATGCCGGGACGTTATGAGTATGAGTTGGCGGGATTTATGCAGGGAGAGGCATGGAAAGGGAACGGGCCTGTTTCGTTTCCTGTTATTATGACAATACACGGGGAAACCCTCCACAACCACAACCACAATCACAAACTTGAACTTGGACGAATGCTGGTGATGGATGCGGGATGCGAAACAGAGATGAGTTATTGCTCGGATATTACCCGTTCGGTTCCTGTAGGTGGACGTTTCTCAGACAGGCAGAAGTCAATATACGAGATAGTTCTGAATGCCAACCTGGAAGCGATACGTGTAACACGTCCCGGGATTACCTATCAGGAGGTGCATACTGCGGCCAGCCGTGTACTTGCCCAGGGATATAAAGACCTCGGTATACTTCGTGGCAATGTTGATGATATTGTTGCAAACGGTGCACACAGTTTGCTTATGCCTCACGGGCTTGGCCACATGATGGGTCTTGATGTCCACGACATGGAGAACTATGGTCAGATTAATGTAGGCTATGACGAAGAGACTCGTCCGAGTACTCAGTTTGGCCTTGGCAGCTTGCGTTGCGGTCGTCGTTTGCAGCCGGGTTTTGTTATCACCGACGAGCCCGGATGTTATTTCATACCTGCTCTCATTGACCAATGGCGTGGACAGGGCACCAACAAAGATTTCATTAATTTCGATGAACTCGAGAAGTGGAAAGACTTCGGTGGTATCCGCATTGAAGATGACGTGTTGGTTACAGCCGATGGCTGTCGTGTTCTTGGCAAGCCTATTCCGAAGACAGTGGCAGAGATAGAGCAGACCATGAGTGAAAATTGAGAAGTGAAAGATTAGGGCAACCTCTAATAATTGTCACTGAAAGGGACATTCATGATAATCAATACTGAATATTAAACATGAATTCAATTAAATGTACTTAGTTATGAAAAATAAAATAAATAAATATGCAATTAATCTAATTGTTCTGACGATATTAGGGGCAGGTTCGGCATCAGCACAGAGATTTATAGATTACTCCTGTCCGGATTATTTGATTTGGGACTTTCCTTGTGATACTCATCATTCTGATCCTGCATGTATGATTCCTTTACATGATTCAATTTTTGTTGCGTTTCCATTCTTTCACAAGCAGTCAGACGCGAACAAGTCCTGTACTGTATATGGTGTGGCAATACCATTCTATTTTTGTCCAACATATGGGAATCCTGGAGGAGCTCCAGTAGAGATGACGGAGACTCTCAACTTTGAGTTATCCCTGTATAAAGCCACAATAGGAGATTCCATATTGAGACTGTTGCGCAGTGAGACTTTTCGGGTAGACAGCGGTCAGGCTCCGGATGTCATTGTTAACCACTTGGAAGCGTTATTTGAATTCTATTTTAGTGAGCCAGTGCAAGTGACTGGCACATTTCTTGTAGGTATAAGTGATGGTAGTTTATCAATACATCTTCAGTATCAGGATACCGTGCTTATTAATCATCTTTTTACTAGCGATTATGATACAGCTCTTGATACCAACTGCTGGTTCTATGGATACGAAGGGCTTATTAATAAAAAGAGCCAGAAATTTTGTGGTTACAGACGCCATTCAGGTTTTACGCCCACAGATCAAATTTATTCTACTACCCCGAGTAGAATCAGTGGTGGCTATCCAGTGCCGGATGTAGAAGCTTTGAATCTTAGACAGTTTGGTTATTCGCCGTTTATCCCGATAATCCATCCGAGGCATACGGGGATAGAACTGGTGGAGCGGGGTGCGGAGTCGGTGCGGCTGACACCTACCCCGGCGGAAGAGCGAGTGGCAGTGCAGTCGGAGGTCGGCATACGCAGTGTGGAGGTGACGGATATGGCAGGGCGGCGTGTTGCCGGAAAGAGATGCAACGGGCAAGAGCTGCGCACCGAGTTGGATGTAAGGCCGTTGCCAAGCGGAATCTACATAGTGAAAGTGGAGACGGTACAGGGCATGTCCACCCTGAAATTGG
>JAEEGL014739241.1_pt1 | contig 13305 bp, 8 predicted proteins | sample 9134231 | NCBI WGS metagenome assembly JAEEGL01 (sample SAMN16246548, study PRJNA631951) | gut metagenome | biome: gut microbiome; feature: rumen; material: fiber-attached | host: Bos | place: Iran: Karaj | collected 2018-10 | reverse complement strand
AGTTTCTTTTAATATATCTTTTAAAGATTCATCATAATATGTTATTTTTTCTTTACCATCTTTTCTTTTAATATATGTATCTAATTCTTCAGATGGCCCAGGTCTTACTAATGCAATAGCTGCTACTAATTCATGAAAATTATTTGGTTTAAATCTAGATAGCACATTTTTAAATGTAATAGTTTCAAATTGAAATATACCATCAGTATCACTATTACAAAATAATTTATAAGTATCTTTATCATCAAGCGGTATATCTTGTAATTTAAAATTATCTATTTTATTAATTATATTAGCAATTGTATTAAGATTTTTTAATGCCAAAAAATCCATTTTTAATAATCCTATATCTTCTAAGTATGGCATTTCAATACCAGTTAAATATACCTGCTCTTTTTTATACATAGGTATTATTTCATCTAATGGTCTATCACCAATCACTATTCCAGCTGCATGGGTTGAAATATTTTTCTTTAATCCTTCTAATTTTAAAGCAACTTTATATACATTATTTAATTCTTTATAACTATCTAGATATTTTTTAACATTATCTTTTTTTAAATTGTCTTTTAATGAACTATTTCTATCAATTACTTTTAAAAACTTATTTAATAATCTATCATCTATATTATATAGTTTTGCAATATCTCTTAATACTAATCTAGTTTTAAAAGTAGTAAAAGTAATACCTCCAGATACACAATCACTACCATATTTACTTTTAACATAATTAATTACTTCTTCTCTTTTAGTATTTTCAAAATCTATATCTATATCTGGCATAGTTACTCTCTCATAGTTTAAGAATCTTTCAAATAATAAATTATATTTAATTGGATCTATATCAGTTATACCAATAACATAAGAAACTAATGAGCCAGCCGCACTGCCTCTTCCTGGCCCAACTAATATATTATTCTTTTTGGCATATAAAACATAATCATATACTATTAAGAAATAATCAACAAATCCCATTTTATTAATAACATTTAATTCATATTTTAATCTATTTAAATAAATATCAGAAACATTATTATTTAATCTTTTCTTTAATCCCTTTATACATAAATTAGATAAATATTTATATGAATCAATATCTTTCTTATATTTTGGAATATATCTATTATTTTTAGGCATTTCAATATTAATTAGATTTATAAATTCATTTATTTTTTTATTATCAAATTCATTTAATATATCATTATAATAAACATTATCATATTCTTTTATTTCTCTTTCATCTAATTTATCTAATACTTTTAAATATAATAAATCTCCTTTATTAAAGCATTTAATATCATTTACAAATACTACATTATCAGTAATAATCAATGCATTTTTTAATTCACTATTATTTTCATAACTAATATATACAGTATCAAACATATTTAAATCATCTATTATTTTATTATATTTATAAGGAATTACTAAAATAATATTATCTTTATATTTAGATAATTCATATATAGTTATTTCTCTTTCACATATAATAGTATTTATTTTAAGTAAATTTTTATATCCATCATAATTCTTACAATATAGATATACTATACTATTATTAATATTTATTTCTAAGCCTATAATTGGTTTAATATTATTACTTTTACATTTGTTATAGAACTCTACTACTCCAAATAAATGATCATCACATATACCACATGTATCTATTTTTTTAGAAATACAAAAATTAATTAAATCATCTACTTTAATTAAACTTTTTAAAAGTGAATAATCAGTTGTTACTTTAAGTGGTATATACATATTAACTCCCTAAAATTATTATAATACAATTAAAAGGTAAAACAAAGAATTTTATTTGACATTATAAGGTATTTATAGTAAAATCTTTAAAGAAAAAGGAGATGCTATTATGGCAAGAAAAATGACTGTAAAAAAACCTTTAACAGGAAATAGAAGATCTCATGCATTAAACGCTACTAAGATGAAACAAAAACCAAATCTACAAAAGAAAACAATTGATGGTAAAAAAGTTAGAATTAGTGCTAGAGAATTAAGAAACATGAAATAAAAACTTCAGATATTCTGAAGTTTTTTTATTACATTGCTATTTGATAAGGATTTGCTTCTGTTCCTTCTCCGCTTAGTACGTATACTGTTGAATTTAGATATACTACTGGGCGATATGCTGATAATCTTGCCACTTCAGTACAGAATAAATTACCTTCATGATCTACACTTTGAGTTTGATTAGTATTTGATGTACAATTATTTATTAATTGCTCTCTTCCTATACCATATAACCAATTTGTGCTTGATATTTGAGCAGTGTTATAAGAACTTAATACTGCTGTATGATTAGGAGTAGCATAAGCATAATCTGATGAACTTAATAATCCGATTCTTGCTTGTACTGTTTGAGTTCCTGTTTCTGATTGATATATTTGAGCAGGAGTTTGTGATATATCACCATCACCTGTATTCCAGAAAATATTTTCTACCATACTTCCAAAATATCCAGATGGATTAATTCCTACTAAACTATAATTACAATCAGGTTTAGATGAAGATGATGCAACACATATAGATTCATTAGTAGCATTTAGCCTTCCCCAATAATATGAATTTAATAAGTTAAATGCATTACTGCTATTCCATGTTGGTGCTGGTGCTGCAGTATGATAACCTGCTGCATTTATTGGCTGTTTTCTAATTATCTTTACTAAATTTTCTGAAGAAGAACATCCACTTGCAGTACATGTTGGTACACTTCCTATTATTCTCCACATCTCATTATTAAACCAAACATAATTATTTGGGTTTTTTCCTTCATATCTATAACCTATACTATTAGATGTTTCATTAGTAGCTGATGCTTCTACTATGTCTTTTAATGTATCAGGATTAGAAGTAAACTCTACTTCACAAGTTACATTACTAGTCATATTTTTTAATGCAAATTTGAAATTACTAGATGCTTCATCATAGAAGTATATTCCATCTCCATTATCACAGTCAATATCTACATGATACTTCCCGCTTGTTGGAAAGGAACTAGCTTTCACACCATCAATTTTAAGAGCAAACATTATACCATCTTGCATGAATGTTTCATTGGAATTAGAAGATGTCAAGATAATTATAACTATGCTAGTTATAATTATGCCAATAAAACATATTACTATTTCTTTTTTCTTCATGTTTGCTCCTTTCTACATTGCTATTTGGTATGGATTTGCACTAGTTCCATTCCCTGCCACTATATATACAGATGAATCTAGATACACAACCGGTCTTGTAGCATTAGTTCTATAATTATAGTTAGAATTAATGCCTCCGTTATGATCTATTTTCATATTACTCTCTGCTTCTTCTTCTTTTGGATTTATAACCCAATCATTCGATTGACTAAAAATCCAAGTTAAACTTGATACTGCAGTATTTTTATAATTTTCTAATGTTTCTGTATGAGTTGATGCTGAATATCCATAGTCTGCTGCACTCATTAATCCTATATATCCTTGATATGTTTGAGTAAATAACTCATCACCATAAGCGCCTTCTGCAGTCTCTGTCATTACTGTAGCGCCTGTATTCCAATAAACATTTTTAATCATTCTTCCATAATAACTAGGTGGCTTAATACCTATTACTGTGTAATCACAATTACCAACAATATCGTAATTAGATCCATTTTTACATCCGTTTTGACTTGTGCCATCTAATGCTCCATAATAATAACTATTTAACATAGTATACATAGACATACTAGTCCAAGTATAATTAGTATTATTTTGATTCCAAGCCAATCCTCCAATTGATTCGTTTCTCATTATTTTAACAAGATTTTCTGATGTATCACAATTAGCAGAAGTACATACTGGTACTTCACCAATTATTCTCCACATTTCATCATTAAACCAAATATAATTATTTGGATTTTTACCTTGATAACGATATCCAACTGAAGCACTCTTAGTTCCAATGTATTCTTTTAAATGGAATTTAACTTGAGCCATTTGATTTTGAGGTCTAATTGATATATTTAAATAGTCAGTTGTTAATGCTCCATTTAAATCAATACAGCCAGTTCGTTGTTGAGAGTTACTTGCAGCTATATAAGTTGAACCAGTTATAGCACTCGCATTATTTTTATATACAAAGAATCTATTATTAGCATTACCAGTACCAATTGTATAACATAATTTAAAGTTACCGTTTTTAGGGAAATTAAATTTTAAATGGTAGTATGTTTTATTAGACATATTAGCGGTTTGTGATTCCCATTCATTAGTAGTACTATTAAATGTAAACGCATTTGTTATATTAGTTCCAGAAGTTGATCCATAAGATGTTGATGAGAATTGTGAATAAGTATTATTTAAATAATCATTTTCTGTATTAAAACGATATTTTTCTTTTGTAACTGCTGGACTAGATTCATTAGTAGCATTGGCTTCAACTACACTTTTTAAAGTTCCTTGACTAGTTTCATTTGCAGATGTTAGTGAGCATGTTACACCATATCCACCAAAGTTAGAAAACTCCATTCTTCTATATAGTGGATTCCATGTTCCAGTAGTATCTTTATCACAAGATACTGTTTGTTTATATTTAAGCATACCTGATGATGTTACTCCATTTAATACAAGTGATGGTAATTCAACTTGATCAAAATATAAATAACAATAAACTGTTTTTTTAATTCTTAGTGATGCTACTCCATTATTAAATGATAATACATTTTCTAAAACATTACCTTGTTTATCAATACAATTAGATAAAGTAGCATTATATTGATATCCAGAATCAGGCCAAGCATTTCCATTATAATCTTCATACTCGCCTTCATCATTTTCAACTTTAATCGCAAACATACTACCTCTATTACCATTAATAAGTTTTACTTCATCAAGTAGTACATCATTCTTTTTATTAGAAAACGCCAAAAAGTCTATACAAAGTATAGCAAAAATAATAACTAATAGTTTGTGATTCTTGACATCTTCTAATTTCATGAAATCATTTCCCTATTATCATCTTTTATTATATAATAATTCAATAATTATAACAACACTTTACAAGCTTTTTAAATAAAAAATATATAACAAAAAAAGACTTTATTATTAATAAAGTCTTTAATTAGGTAAACTAGCTATCCAAGGATCAGACATAGTACCTGTTCCTTCATTAAATACAACATTATGATTTAATGATAGAGATGGGCGAACGCCATAAGAAGCCAAAAAGGATTGACTAGGAATATTCCCTGAATCGCTAACATAATAATTTTGTGCGATGTTAGTATTATAGCTAGGCGTCATAAGCCAATAACTTTTGGAAACATTATATGGAGATCTTCTGACATTTGAAGATATATTTGATAAAGATAGAAGATACATTTCGCTATATGATGGTAATCCTATCGGATATAACAATGCTCTATTACCCGAATCGACACTGAATTCGTCCACTATTCTTTCAATATTATTCTTATCTAAACAAGACACCCTAGTGTTGTAAGAAGAATTATAACCCAAAAAATATAAATATGATCTTGTATCTCCAGTTTGACTCCACCCGCCTAAATCATTAATTGATCTATTGTTACAAAAAATCTCATTAGTATCTAAATATGAAGAATAATAATTGTGATTTATATCCTCTTTGTTTAAAATATGTTCTTTATACCATAAATCAGCAAAATCTTTTATCATAGAATTGTTAGTATTAACGCTATTATTATTTAGCATTTCATCAATTACATCATCTATTTGTTTTCCAGAAGGAATATCTATATAATCTAGAGTACTATTACTTGTATAAACTACAAAATTAACAGTATCGCAAATTCCATCTTCATTAAAGCAGGTATAATGAGCATTATTTAATAAATAAAAACTTATTCTCCAATCATTAACCATTTTTAATGAATTTGATATATTATTGTCTCCAACTATTTTATACCTACCTTTTCCATCTAATTGTTCAGTTGCTGTTCTTTCTTCGTATGAGTACCCATATTTTACATTTACCTTAATACCCGAAAAATGTTTCGAATTAATAGAAACTACAGAGTAAACACTAGAGCAAGTCCATTCATCATTAATAGCATCATAATTATATGTTTCTGGTTCGCAATAGTAATTTCCGGATGTGACTTCGTTATATCTTGTAAGCCAATCTTTTTTGCTTATTTCTTTCGCTCCAGTAATTGTTACTGTTCCATCGCCATTTGAGGTAAAACCTGTCCCAAATAAGTATTTATTTGCTGCAGAATCTTTTGTTGTATTATTGCTAAATATTGAATAATACAATACTGGCGTCGAGTCATTTGTAACCTCAACTATATAGGCAGAATTGGAATTTGTATACGATTGATTGAAACCGCGAAGTGTATATTTGTCTTTCCAGCTTTGTGGATATCCGGTTATACTTAAGCCCAATACTGAATTATATAAATTGGAATCTCCTTCTGTTCTATCTCCATAATAATATTGTCCCCATGTATTTAAAGTGCTACTATTAAGACTTACACTCGTGAGAACAGTTTCGTTTATTATGGAAGAATTTACAACACCTTTATAATTATTCATATATCCAATACTTGCCATATTATTACCGACATAATAATCAAATTCTGAATCACCTATTCTATCATATATTATTCCTCTAGAAATCACTAAAGCATTTGCATTTACTGTTGAACTTCCTCTTGTAATATAGTAAATAGATCCAAGGGAACAATCAGCATTTGCGGTTGTATTCTTACATGTATACATTCCTATTATTTGATTAAAATCAGAGTATGTATTGTATGGACCAACCTCTCCTGACAATTTATACGCACCTGATATTTCATCATAATAGTACCCTGTTCCAAAATAATAAGTACCAGATCCCGTGTATTGAATGTTGTTGCCATTAATGGAAGTTACATATGCTATAGGCATTGTTGTAGTAGTATATCCTATATGATTGGTGTTTGTTCTACTATTATCACATGTGTATTTATCATTTACTGAATCATATGCTGGTTCTCCATTATATATCATTTTTATTGAATCATTCTTTGTTGTCCTAAATATTTGCCAACATGTATCTGCATATATTACATTTCTTTTTCCATCATATGCTCCACTATACCTATAAAATGTTCCTGCAGGCAAATTAGCTTCAGTATCATATAATGTATAATCTCCACTACGAAGTACTATTCCTAATGCCCCTGGTACTAAATCAAAATATAAATAACAGAATACTGTCTTTTTAGTGGTTACCTTAACTACTCCATTTGTATACTGTAATACGTTATTTATTATTTCCCCATTTTTAGTTGTACACTTTGATTCATCTTCATTAAAAGTATACCCTATACCTGGCCATGTATTACCCTCATAATCTATATAATCTCCATTTGAGTCTTCTATTTTAATTGCAAATCTTTCCTTATCTTCTTTAGATAGTTTAACACTATCTAATGGTATTCCATTAGATAATGATTTATAAGACAATGCTAAAAAGAAAGTACATAGTACTACTAATATAACTATTAATACGTTTTTCTTTCTATTATTACTCATATCATAATTATAATATAAAAGAGAAAGAAATTCTATCTTGAATTTCTTCCTCTTTTTAATTTATTTAATTGCTTTATTATTTCTTCATCTAATCCATATTTAAATAATTCACCATTAGAATCTATTTTATCTGGATATTTTATTAATATATTTTCAAAATTAATAAAATCATTATAACAATTATTTATATAAATATTATTAACTGGATTTTCTATATAATCTAGAAAACTTACTAATATTTCTGTAAATTGAATTGGGCAAACAAAATCATAATTCATTATATCTTCATATAATATTTTTATAAAATGTAAGTTTTCATAACCAATATATAAATATTTAATATTATCTTTTAAATCTTCTAAATTATGAAATTTATTAATAATATCTATTGCTAATATACTTAGCTCTTCTTTTTCTTCTTTTGATATATTACTATCTAATATAGTAGATAATTCATTAAAAATTGTCTTATATTCATTTATATCTAATTTTTCTTTTTTTAATAATTCAAATAATTTATTCTTCATTTAAACTATCCACTACTTTCTTAAATGCTTCTTCATTCCATATAGTAATACCTAATTCTTTCGCTTTATCGTATTTACTACCCGGATTTTCTCCTACTATAACAACATCAGTCTTCTTACTAACGGAATCTGAAAAAGTACCTGAATATTCTTCAATTAAAGATTTAATATCATCTCTTGCCATAAATGATATAGTACCAGTCATAACAAATTTCATTCCTGTTATATTAACATTAGTTTTCTTTTTTGCTCCTAGATAATTCATATTAATGTCTAACATTTTTAATTTATATATTAAATCTTTATTATTATTAAAGTAATTAACTATATTATTAGCAAGTATTTCTCCAATATCTTTTATACTAGTTAACTCTTCTAAAGAAGCATTCATTAAATTATCAATATTACCATAATATTCACTTAATAATTTAGCAGTTTTACTGCCTATACCACTTATACCTAGTCCAAATAATAGTTTATCTAAACTATTATTTTTACTATTTTCTATAGCTTCAATAATATTATTGAAGCTCTTATTACCAAATCCCTCTAATAATAATATTTCATCTTTATGTTTATATAAATTATAGAAATCAGGTATATCTTTTATAAATCCTGCATTGAAGAAATCTTCAATGATTTCTTCTCCTAAACCATCTATATTCATAGCATCTCTAGATGCAAAGTGAATTAGTTTTTCAATGTTTCTTGCTTGACAATTAGTATTTGGACAATAGTAATCTACTTGTCCTTCTTTTTTAATTAATTTTGTATTACAAATAGGACAATTTGTTATCATCTTAAATGGTATTTCAGTACCATTTCTTCTTTCTTCTTTATATCCTCTTACTTCTGGTATTACATCTCCTGCTTTATGTACTAATACAGTATCATTTATCATTAATCCTAAATTGTTAATATAATCTTCATTATGCAAAGTTGCTCTAGTAATAGTAGATCCCATTACTAATACTGGCTCTAATACAGCATTTGGGGTTATTTTACCAGTTCTACCTACAGTAAATATTATATCTGTTAATTTAGTTAAAGCATCTTCATGAGGGAATTTATAAGCAGTTGCCCATCTAGGATATTTTGCAGTAAAACCTAGTTTTTGTTGATCTAATACATCATTTAATTTAATAACTATACCATCTATTTCATAAGGTAATTCGTCTCTTTTTTTTGTATATTCATCTATAAAATCAATTACTTCATCAATATTCTTGCATATTTTATTTAAAGGATTTACTTTAAAACCTAAATTCTTCATATATTCTAAAGCATCATAATGCTTATATATATTATAATCAAGAGGGTTTGGTAAATGATAAATAAAATTATTTAAATTTCTTTCACTAGCTACTTTAGAATCTAGCTGTCTTACACTTCCTGCAGCAGCATTTCTAACGTTTTGTAATAGCGGTAATCCCATTTCCTCTCTTTTTTTATTTATTTTAGTAAGAGTTTCTTTTTCCATATAGATTTCTCCTCTTACTTCTATATCTATTTCTTCTTTTAATTTTAACGGGATTACTTTAATTGTTTTAACATTATGGGTAATATCTTCACCAACTACTCCATCTCCACGAGTAGCTCCTCTTACTAAAATACCTTTTTCATATAAAAGAGAGACACTTAATCCATCTATTTTAAGTTCACAAACATATTCTGGATTATCAATTACTTTTCTGATTCTTAAGTCAAAATCTCTTACTTCTTCTTCATTAAAAACATTACCTAGACTTAGCATTGGAATTTTATGAGTAACTTTATCAAACTTATCTAATACTTCTCCCCCAACTCTTTTAGTTGGACTATCAATTAAAACATACTCTGGATATTTACTTTCTAAGTTAACTAACTCTCTTAAATATTTATCATATTCTTCATCTTCAATAGTTGGATTATCTAAAACATGATAGTTATAATTAGCTTCATTTAATATTTTAGTTAATTCTTCAATTCTTTTTTTTGGATCCATATTTACCCCCATAAATTATTATTATAATTTCCTTTTTCTATTTCATCTTTAATACCATTTTTTAAATCTTCTAAATCTTCTCTATAAGTCATACCATAGAACTTACTATTAGCTTTGATTACTCTAACAAATGAATTATTAGCTTTAGCACTTTCAATTAATACATTTGGTATTAAATATTCAATAGTATTTAAATCAATTCCATCTTTATTAAAATAATTTGTTATATCATTTATTAAATATTCAAATACTTTAGGAGTAAAACATAGTAAGTTCATTGATACAGGTGTATCTTTTTCTACATAAAATGGTTTATCTTCATATAGAGGAGTAGCTTTTATTAAATCATTTTCATATTCACAAACACATTCAATTAAATCAGTTAATATTCCATTATTATCGTATACTACTCCTCTTTTAACTGATCCATTTTTACTCATAGTATTTCCTAGTTCATATACAACATTTCCATATTCTAAATCAGTACTACGTAAAAACTCTGCTGCTTTTATAAAACCATCTTTACCATAAAAATCATCTGCATTTATTATTGCAAAGTTTTCATGTATTAAATTTCTAGCAGCATATACTGCATGAGCAGTACCTAATGGCTTTATTCTTCCTTCTGGTATATGTACTGTATCTGGAACATCTTCAATTTTTTGGAAAGCATACTCTACTTTTATTTTATCTTCAATACGTGCTCCGATTGTTTCTTTAAATACATCATAGTTTTCTTCTTTAATAACAAACACTACTTTAGTGAATCCTGCTCTAATAGCATCATATACCGAATAATCAATAATAAATTCATCATTTGGTCCAACTGGTTCTATTTGCTTTAAGCCTCCAAATCTTGAACCCATACCTGCTGCAAGTACTAATAAAGTTAAATCTTTTTTCATTTTTTTACTCCTTTTTTAAACCTTTATAATTCTTTAAGAATTTTCTTACACCATAATTCTTATTAAACGCTACTGTTACAAAACGATCATCTACAGATATTATAACACCTTTTCCATATGTTATGTGGTTAACTATATCACCACTTTTATATAATACATCATCCTCACTATAGAATTCTTCTTTTTTAACTTTTTTATCATCAATTACATTAGATTCAATTAAATCTTTATCTATTTCATTTATAAATCTAGATGGAGGATTAGCCATATCTTTTCCATATAACATACGATATTTTGAATTAGTTATATATAGTAATTCTTTAGCTCTGGTTATACCTACATAACATAATCTTCTTTCTTCTTCTATTCCATCTTCTTCATCAAATGAATTAACATGAGGCATAATTCCATCTTCCATACCTACTAAGAATACTACTTTAAATTCTAATCCTTTAGCAGAATGAAAAGTCATTAAAGTTATCGCATCATCTACTTCTCTATGTTCTGATATATCAGATATTAAACTAACTTCATCTAAGAAATCTTCTAAATTAACCGATCCTGTAACATTTTGATAGTTTTCAGTAATACTTCTAAATTCCATTAAGTTTTCTTTTCTAAGTTCACTTTCTAAAGTGTTTTCTATATCTAGCTCTCTAATAATTCCACTTTTATCTAATACTTCATCAATTAATTCAGTTAAAGACATACTATTAGATTCATTTGTTAAATCTTCAATTAGTTTTTTAAACTCTAATTCTTTTCCTTTACTAATCACATTGTATATAGAAGTGTTATTATTTAATGCTTCATTTTCTAAGTTCTGAATAGTTTTTTCACCAATACCTCTTTTAGGTTCATTAATAACTCTTTTTAGTGAAATATCATCATCATGATTATTAATTAATTTTAAATAACTTATTAAATCTTTTATTTCTTTTCTTTTATAGAAATAGAATGCTCCTACTACTTTATATGGAAAATTATTCTTTATCATTGCTTCTTCATAAACTCTTGATTCAGCGTTAGTACGATAAAAAATAGCTATATCTTTTTTCTTATATCCACTATCTAATAATTTCTTTATTTCATTTATTACAGATAATACTTCTTCTTTATCATTACCGCTTCTTATATATTTAATCTTTTTGCCTTCTCCTAATTCTGAAAATAAGTTAACTTCTTTTCTTTTTTTATTATTCTTTATTACAGAGTTAGCAGCATTTAATATAGTTTCAGTACTTCTATAATTTTGATTTAAAGTTACTACTAATGCATCTGGATAATCACTTTCAAAATTCACAATATTCTTATAATTAGCTTGTCTAAATCCATATATTGCTTGATTTTGATCCCCTACTACAAATATATTTCTGTATTTTTCAGATAATAACTTAACCATCTTATATTGAACTTCATTTGTATCTTGATACTCATCAACTAAAATATACTGATACTTATCTTGATATTTATCCAAAATATCTTCATTATTTAAAAATAATTCAACTGGTAATTTTAATAAATCATCAAAATCAACAACATTATTCTTTTTTAATGTTTTTTCATATTCAAAATATACTTTTTTAGCAATTATTTCCATATCACTTAAAAAGTATTTATCTATTTCTTTATCACTTAACATTTCATTTTTAATAAAAGAAATTCTATTTCTAATATATTGTGGTGATACTATCTTAGGATCATATCCTAAATTTTTTAATGTTTTTTTAATTACACTTAATACATCATCAGTATCTAAAATAGTAAAGTTTTTAGATAATCCTAATTTTTGATAATTTTCTTTTATTATTCTTAAACCAAATGCATGAAATGTACCAATAAAAGCATAGTTATCACAAACTATTTTACTTATTCTTTCTTTCATTTCTTTGCTTGCTTTATTAGTAAATGTAATAGCAAGAATATTACTACTTTTTATTCCATTAGAAATCAAGTATGCTACTCTTGTAGTTAATACTTTTGTCTTACCAGAACCTGCTCCTGCTACTACTAAACATGGTCCATCTATATGCTTAACGGCTTTTAATTGTTCTTCGTTTAAACTGTCTAAATAATCCATAATGTACCTCATAAATATTATATCATTTTGAATATATTTAGTCATTTAAAAGAAGAATTTTTTATATTATTTTTTTAAAGAAATATTAACAACCCCACTAGTTAACAAATTATATAAATCTTCATATTCAAAATTGCTATCTGCTTTAGCAAGTGCCATTATATAATCATCTTTATTTATTAAATCATAATCTATATAAAAAGGTTCAATATTGTTTCTTTCACATATATATAGTATATATTGTCTTACAAACTCTCTTAATACTCTT
>JAEEGL014099349.1_pt1 | contig 13305 bp, 17 predicted proteins | sample 9134231 | NCBI WGS metagenome assembly JAEEGL01 (sample SAMN16246548, study PRJNA631951) | gut metagenome | biome: gut microbiome; feature: rumen; material: fiber-attached | host: Bos | place: Iran: Karaj | collected 2018-10 | reverse complement strand
TTATTCCCATCTCTCGTAAAAGCATCAATTATATAATCGTTCATTTTTTATTCCTTCTTTCTTTTTATTTAATAATTGTTTTTTTTTAATGTTTGATTATTTTGGCATAAGATCATCTCACTTTCTAGTTCAATAATCTCATTAATTTCTTTGATTAAAAAGTACACCCAATGTACCATTTTGAAATTTTTATAGTTATTTATATTTCATATAAGTATGTACTAAATACCCAAATATCATGTCCATTTAAACACAACCTAGCTGAATTAGTTCTTACATCAATTGCCTGTACGATATAAGCATTTTTATTTAACACATAAGAATGTCCTCCAACTGCAACTTGATCTTGTCCTTTAAACATCTACTTACCTCGTTGTCTTAAGATTAAGAACAACAGAAATAGCGCTTCCTATTGCTCCAGCAATTAGTCCATATAAAGCTATCTTACTTGTTAAGTCTACAGTCATAATGTTCACTGCAATATACGACGAAAATACTTCAATAAAAGTTTTTATAGCTCTTTCAACCTTAGGTTTCTTTAAAAATAATAATAGTTTGTTTTTATTTTTGCTCACATTAATCACCTCTAATTCAATCTAAACTCTATTTTGTCAATTCTATCGTGGGCTTGCTTTGTGCTTTCCTCACATTTTGCAATTCTTTCACTCATTTCATCCAATTTCTTATTCAAATTTTTCATTTCAGCTTTAACTTCTGAAGTACTGGTAATCATCATATCTAATTTTGTTGAAATTTCAGTGTCTCTTTTTACTCGTTCTGTGATGTCTTGATTGTTTCTTAATTTGGAATTATTTCGGTAAGATAAAAAGGCAATAAGCGATGTAAGAATCGTACATCCAATTGTAACTATTGTTGAATAACTAATAATAAAATCCATAATATTCCTTTCCTTTCTTTTTTTATACCAAAATACAATTAATAGTTAACTTTTATCATTCACCTCCGTTCTTATAATCAATCTCTCATACTACAAAACAAAAAAAAAGTACGCGAAGCGTACCTTTTTTATACATTTTTATAAATTTAATCAGTTAGTGGTTCTATACCTATAGATAATAAAAAGTCATTAACATCATTAATACTTAGACTGTACATATTTCTTAATATATAGCAATAAACAAAATTATATATGCCACTATTAGTTTCTATATTAAAACCACCTTTTTTTATTAATTCAAAACTAAACTCTGGTGGTAAATTCATACCTATACATAATGCAACTATAGTTTTAACAGAGTAGCCTCTCTTTGCGTCGTTTTCTATTTGTTTTATAGTTTGAACACTTACATTTGATTTTTCTTCTAATTTTTCTCTTGTATATCCTCTGCATTTACGCAAATATCTTAATCTATTCCTAAAACTATATGGTAAATCATTACATATATCATATATTTTGGTATAATAATTGCTAAATATATCAGGATTGCTCATTAAGTCATCCATAGATTCTAACCAAATTTCATTATTACATTTCATAACCTACATTAATACATTTATTAAATATATTCCCCCCTTATTTGAATTTACATATAATTTAATTATTAATTCAAAATAAATTAACATTATATATAAATTCTAATTTATTATTATATAATAAATATATCTAAAAATTTCTTTCTTTCCGTAAAATGTACTTTTATGACCTTTTTTTGAGCAATATAGTCATTTTTCGACAAAATACGACAAAAAAATATGTAAAATCAATGAATTTAAGTAAAAACTTTTTTACATCCCATTACTCATAACAATTTTTACTTTTCTTTCAAATTTACCAAGAACCAGACCATGTTGCAACTGCAGGCGATATGTTATCATAATAGTTTCCAGTTGTTCCATTAAAAACAATTCCAGAAGTACCTATTGTATAATTCTGACCTTGACTAGAAGTAACATTAGAAGTAGCATGACTATAATCTCCATATGCTGCTTGATATGTTATAGTTGCAGTTGTATTCTTTGCAACGTAATAATAAAATGTTTGTTTTAAAACTGATAAATTACCCTCAGGTAACTTAAAAGTTGCACCACAACCTGTATTTGAAGTTTTTGAATAATAAGAACCAGTAGTAGTACATCCACCACCATTAACACAATAATACTGACTGAAATTAATTCCATGACTATATTTAACGTTGGAAAGATGGCCAATTGCTATAACATCATAACTTCTAACAGATGGAATATTTAACCACTCTAATACAGCTTTATACTGATAATAATTACCACTATTATATATTGAAGTGGTCAATTTTTTATATACTGTAGTAACTACTCCATTTCCCTTAATTCCATTATTATCTTTAGCAGATAAATATTCTTCTTCGCTTACTTCTTCAGTATAATAATTGCTATCTCTTACAGAATTTGTAGATAAGTTATCATTATATGTTGTTTTATAATATTTAACTATTTGTGATTCTAAAACCATATCATTGTCTTCTTTTGCAAACACTGTTGCAGGCAATAAGACTACCATTAATAATAAATAAAATGTTATTTTTTTCATATTATTCCTCCTCTCAACATTTTATTAATTCTAAACTTTACCTCCTTTCTCGAAATAATTATTAACAATTATTTTTATAGAATTGAAGGTATTATTTGGTCATTTTAGGGACTTTTTTGGTCACACACAAAAAAAAAGAGACATTTATGTCTCTTAATAAAATAATTTATTATTTGAATATACAGATACTAACTTTAACGGAATAGAGATTTTATTCAAATCATCATCCTGTGTTATATATTCAACATCAATTTTTAATTTTCTCGTAGTCTTTGAAAATATAAGATCCTTGTTATTAGGTTCATCAATATAAATATTTCTGTCTACTAAATAATCATTTAATTTACTATCATTTTCAATATCATAATTTTTTGTTAAAATCACTTTATTATTTTGTTCAATTCTTATTGATAGATACTTTATTATTTTTTCTTTATTACTACCAATATTATTATCTAAAATATCAATATTATTTATAAACATAATATTTCTTTCCGGATTATAAACTAGTATACCACTAACATCATACTTTTTAGAATCACTACTAATTGAAAATACTTTAAAATTATTGTAATTATTTATTGAAAATAAAAGTAAAAAAAGAAATACAACTATAAAAATAGATACAACAAGTATTCTAATATATTTAATCTTAGTTAGATTATTATAAAATATTAAGCCACCAATTACATTATATGTATTTTCTTTGCTTTCTTCGATATCTTCTGCAGATAATAAACTAACAACATTTACATTAAGCACATCACTTAACTTTTTTAGAATAGAAATATCAGGTGCATTTATTCCACGTTCCCACTTGGAAACAGTTTTTTCTCCAACGTTTAGTAAATTCGAAATTTCTTTTTGTGTATAGCCAAGTTCTTTTCTCTTAGAAGCAATATATCTACCTAATTTTCTTTGATCCATTATTGCTCCTTAAATAAATCACCAATATTTATTTTCATACCATCAGCAATTCTTCCTATCGTAGCAATTGAAGGATGTTTATTACGTTTTTTATTTTCAATATCACACACATATTCTCGTGATAACTCGGCTAAATCAGCAAGCTCTTGCTGTGTCAAATTCTTTTTAGTTCTATATTTTTTAATATTCTTTCTTAAAATGTCATAATAATATTCATCCTTATGTAAAAATGTTTTTTCTTGATGAATATTAACAATATTCTTATTACTCATATATACCACCAGCCTACTTTTATTTTGAGTTAAATTTGTTTATTAATACATAGGCTGGTAGCCACATTAAACGATTAAATAGAGAACCAATTATTTTCATTATAAACATTAATAACTGTAAACCCTACATCTTCTAATATTTCTAAATGATACAATTCTTTCTTTATTCTGTTATTTAATTGTACCCTTTCTCTAGGCGTAATCTTTTTATTTATAACTACTTTCATAAATAGTCTTCCATTCTCTTTATTATATTTAACATGGCATTCATTTTTAAATATTTTATTTAAAATCTCCTCCACACAACTTAATTGATCTTTATCTTGCTGTAATAGTTCATATTCAAATTCTTTTATAGCTTCTTTATTAGCTTCTTTTTCTTGTACTATTTTTATTTTCTCTACTGTGTAATAAGTATAGGATAAATCAATCAATGGCTTGTTTTGTCTTTTTACTTCACCAGGTTTATAACAACTAAACTTTTTATATAAGATTGTCTTTCTATATATTGGATATCCAATTGTTGGAAAGATTATTGTTTTATAATGTAATTGTTTTACTTCTTCAGGTGTCATTAAATCTCTACCAATTAAATTAGTACTTCTATCACCACTATAATTAATTAAAGAAATAGATTGTCTAATACTATTAGATTCAATTGTTTTTTTTCCTAACATTTTTGAAATTGCTTCTGCGGTACTCATTGTATTTGTTTTTAAGTAATAAGTACCTGAATTATCTAGTATTATTTGAGCTATTTCTTTTCCATATACATTATCTAACTGAGAAAAAGATTGAATGAAAAAATGGAAATGCATTCCTCTTGATCTAGCTACAGATACTATAGTTTCAATATCTGCTAGAGGTGGACAATTAGCAAACTCATCTAGAATAAAATCTATCTCTATTGGTAATTTTTTTTCTCTTTGAAGATTAGCAAATTTAACTAATTCTTTATATAAAAGTCCAACTATAATCGTTACTAATTTATAATATGTTTTGTCTTCATCCGGAACAATTATATATAATGCAGTCGGCTCTTTACCTAGTATATTGAAATCAAAATCACTGTCACTAATTACATTGGCAACATTAATATCATCAAATAAACTCATTTTTTCACCGAACACACCTGTTATTGATTTATAAGTATTATCACTAGTAGATAATATACTAGTTAATGAATCTTTTGATTTTTGACCATATTCTTTTTTTGAAATATATTTTTTAAATCTTAAAAAATTAGCTGATTCCATTGAACTATTTTGAAACTTACGAATAGATGTCATAGTAATTTGCTCTCTTTTAATTTTGTTATCTCTATATTCCTCTAGATAAAATCCAATTATTCCTTCTAATAAACTTTGAGCACTATTATTCCAAAAAGGATCATTCTGTTCTACTTTATCTTGCATAATCATATTGGCTAAAGATTTAATTAATCGATTAGTTTCTGCAAGACTACTCATAGCTATATTATTATAATTTAATTTATCCTCTGCAGATATTTTCTTTTTTTTTGATTTTGAAATATTATCTAAATATTTTTCATATTCAACTATTATTGGTTCTAATATATTAAGTTTATTGGATTTTTCAGGATGTCTAAAGTCTATAGTTAAAATATTATATCCATTTTGTTCAAACATTTTTGATGTAGTATGATATATTTCGCCTTTTGGATCAGTTACAAATACACTTCTTTTAATTTTAGCATTTGCTATAAAAGTACATGTAGGTATAACTGCTGTTACAGATTTACCGCTACCAGTACTTCCTAAATAAACATAATGAGGTGTTTCTCTATCAAAATAAATTTTTTTCAAATTCTTACTATAAAAAACAGGAAAACCTGCTTCATTAATATTATTTATATATTCTTCATTAAAGTTTTTCTTGATTTCCTTTATAGTTGCAAATCTTGCACTACCATATTCATTATCATTTTTAACTTTATGTTTCATCAATATAGGTTCTATAAAACTAAAAGTAAAAATAAATATTAAACATAAAATTATAACAATTATATACTCTATACTCATTTTACCTCCTCTGTTTTTTCACTCTAATTTTATCTAAATTAAATATGTATAATATAATTAAAATTAATTTCTTGATATATAGCAATCACATAAATAGTTGCGTTTTTCTATAAAAATTTAAATAAGTCACAAACTATTCTTTGTCCCCATTTTGAATCAATATGACCACTTATTGCAATAGGCATTCCTACTTTACCTTTAAATATCTTATAATCATTTGTTTCAATATTAACTGAAATATTATTTGGCTCTTGATTATAGTCTTCATCATTTGGAACAGATATTACAAAGTTAAGCATATCTTTATTAGCTACTCGAACTTTTCTTCCAATATATCTTATTCTACCAACCAATACTATTTCATTATGAATTGCAACTGGATATTTCATAGTATTCCCCCCTTCTTGGTAAAGGATAATATACTATTTACAAAATTTATGCAAATGATGAATTTTAAAAATTTAAGCAGAAATTTGAATGAATTTTTAATTTTATATTTTAAAATAATTCGAATTTTTATTTTTCACTAAGTAAAATTATATTTTTCTATTTTGAAAAAACAAATTTCATAAATTTTAAAAAAAGCTATAATTCATAATCTTCTTCTAAAAAATATTCATCATATTGTTCTTGAAATAAATAATCCTTTAAATGTTCAGGAAAGATTTGAACTAATTTATAAGTTCCCATATTATATTGTTCTTCCCATAATACATCTGAAACAATTTCTTTATCTATTAATTTGTCTAATACCTCTCTTGGTAAATCTGCAGATAAATAAACTGATTCTTTAGAAGGCTTATATACATCTGGTAAATTAATTGTTATATCACAATATGAGTCATCTTCTGTAACTAATCCTAAATATATATTTCCTTCGGTTGCATATCTTCCTATTGTTATATATAAATAGTTATTATTTTCATCTTTCATTAATGGTTTTTTATCCATAAAATACCTCCTTAATAATTTGTATTGCTATAATCTCTTTCTTCAAATAATTTTGAAAATTCTTTTTCAGCATCCTCTAGTTCTCTATTTATTTTTAAAACCGCTTGATTAATCTTATATCGATTAACGTATCTCATTGGTGTCCTCATAGATAAATAATTTTTTAATATATTATATTTATTAATTTTTTCTTTTTTATAATTGGAATACACCACTTCTTTAATAACATCATTTTCATGAATAGATGTTTTATATTCTTTTAAAGCATGATTAACAATTGTATTAAAAACATAATTATTTAAATACTCAGTTTTCTTCTTTGAATAATCAAAATCATAATTTTTTAGATTGTTAGTTTCTGAAATGCTTTTAAAATAGTTATTCAACTCTTTTATAGACATTTTAAAATCCTGATACTTTGAATTAAGTTCAGGATTTTTTTTAGAAAATACATATTTTTTTATTTTATTGGTTAATTGTTGAATTTCTTTATTATTTATTGAATTATATTTAATTCTAGTATTTTTACCATTTCTTTCTTTATACAACATCTCACCTAATCTCATAATATCTTCTTCTATTTCTAATTCTGGGATGTTCTTTAAAATATAATTTTGGTCATCTTCCCTAAAATATTTCTTTAATTCATCAATCTGTTTATTAGATTTAATTACTAAAGGAGTAAAAATTTTTTCTTTTTCAATTACGTGCTCTACTTCATTTTTTAAAAAATTTAATTCTTTCTGAGAAAATGTTCCCTTAATCCTATATTTAATAGAATTGTCTTTATATCTGAAATTAGGTTTTTTTTCACAAAAAGATATATGAAAATGAAGATTATCAGTATTATTATGAAGTGAAAATTGATAACTCATATTTTTAATATCTACAAATCCACATTTTATAAAGAACTTGGGTAATATTTCTTTAGCTAACTTCTTTTCAAAAACTCTTATATTTATACTAGATTCAAGATAGTTTTCAGGAAATGAAATAATCATTTTATATACATTAGATTTTTCAATATATTTACTATATTGATTTTGTCTTTTTACTTTATCTTCATTTGATATATATTCTCCATCTTCAAAACACATATTCATCTTTTTATCTTTACCAATTGTTCCATCAAAGTAATCAAGCATTGTTATTACTTTCTTTTTTTCGTTTGCATAATAATCAAACATATTCAATACATCTCTTTTTACTTTATCTTTATTATTAAATTTATAAGTTAAATTATTGAAACTAGGTGTATATTGAGCCTTTACTACAACATGTGGACTATTCATCATAACTCTTCTTTACCTTGTCTTGTATTTTTTTTAACCCTATACTGATTTTTGGATCACTTGGTTCATCTATATTAAAATCTGAGTACAACTGTTCCATCAACACTTTTAAATAAAATAATCTTGATAATATTTTTTCTATACCATTTGATAATGATGAAACTCCATTTAATTCTTTAATATTTTGTATACCTTTTAATATTAAAATATTAAGAGTATCACTTAGACCAATATCATTTTCTTTCATATAATTTTTTACAAATGATTCTACTTCATCAGTTAATGTAATATTATGATAATTTTTTCTCATCTCTATCATTCTCCCTATATATAGTCATTAATCCTTTATAAAGCAAATCGATAATCATAGTTCTAATAGTTACTCTTTTATTCTTTGCTTCAGCTACTATTCTATTCCACAATTCATACTCTATTTTAAAATGATAATCATGATACATAATATACCTCCTTTCATGTGTCATTTTCGTTGCAAAACTACTAAATCTTTAATTCTAAAAATAATGGGCATAAGATAAAAGGTACAACAATACATAGTTTTCCTCATAAATTAAAGGAAATATTGTGTACCTTTCTTATTTCGCACTTGCGAAATTGACACAATTTGCGTTGCAAAAATTCATATTTATATAATTATTTCTTTATATATCAACGAAAATTCACGTTGCAACTCTGACACATTATTTAGAAAAGTTAATTAAACTCATTCCATCAACATCTTTCCCTTTGTACTGAACTTGGTAGTGAAGATGGGAGCCAGTTGAGTAACCTGTCGTTCCTACTTCTGCAATTTGCTGTCCAATTGTTACTGAATCGCCTATACTAACTAGATTACTTCCAGGAAAAAGATGAGCATACCAAACAACATATTCTTGACTTCCTACAGGGCAATTAATCTTAATTTGATTTCCACCTGTTGCGGATGTATTAGTTACATTTTGACTTTGAGTAAAACTAACCCATATAACTTTTCCATTGCATGTTGAATATACAGGTGTATGATCCGGTGCTGAAAAATCCCACGCATTATGAACATCATATTTTCCAAACACTATTCTTTGTTCCATAAAAATAGACGTAACATTGTACATCTTATTAAAATCTATTGGTCTTCCAAAAGGCTTAGCTTGAACACTTTTTGATTGATTACTTTTATTAATTTCATTATCTTTACAAGCGCTTAAGAAACTATATTTAGGTTCGTTACATACTGTTGTTATTGGTTTTAATTTATTTGTTTCTTTATTTAAATTATCATCATATAATTCTGAATATGATTTATTCGACTGACTTAAATAGACTATTCTTGTTAGTGGAACATAACCTAACCCTTGATGTAATTTTTCAGTTAATACTGTTCTATATTTTGGTGCATATTCACTATTATTTATGACATAATCATCTGTTAATAATTCACCATCCATATCTGCACTACCAGTTATATCTGATCCAAAAAAATCTAAAACCATTAGACATGGAATTAAAACAATCATAAATGTTATTATCATTCCTGCACTACTACCAAATATTAGTTTCTTAAATAACTTCTTTTTAATTTTATCTTTCATACTTATCCTAACTAAAGCTATCTAACCAATCAGCTAAAGCTTTTTGTTCTGGATTATTCATATCCCATGACTCGGATTCAGGTATTAATTTTCCATTCCAATATTCATTGCCATCTTTATTTACATAATACTTTTCTTCCATAATATCTTTAATAGCAATACTATTTATTTCAGTTACATGAATATAGTTTTGCCTATAACCTTTTTTATCTACATAAGCTTTTGGTATACCTTTAACAACAACATCCATATTTAGACTTAATTTTAAATATTGATTTATCCTTTTAGATACTCTTGCACTAAAATATGTTGGTCGAACTCTATTACTTCCATTACTATCAATGAAGAATTCAAATTTACCTATATCAAAATAAATATATTCTTTATCAACATTATCACGAATATTTGTTACTTTTCCATGATAAGTTATATAATCATGTATTTCACTCTCCATACTATTTTAATTCTCCCATCATAATTACTTCTTCATCAGTTGCTTCAACTTTAAGTCTTAATCTTTGTTTAGAATCAATAGTAAATAAGAATTCTCCTTGAGTACATTCCATTAAGAAAATCTTTTGAGTATCTGTTAATGGATTTTGCTTGAATAATTCAAGATAAGCTAACATATCATCTTCTTTCATCATTCCTACCATTTGATATTGACAGTTATTAAAGATAGCAGTTGCATGTCTTATTATTGTACTATTACCTACAAAATCCTTTATAGATTGAGTTGCTACTACTAAAGCACCAGAATACTTTCTAATTCTTCGTGCAAGTTGACCGAAGTTTCTTAAAATAACTGGATTTTTATCATCAATAAATAAATGAAATTCATCAGCAATTATCATTATATGTTTTCTATCTTTTACCTCTTTTTTATCATTTAATATCTTATTTGAAACAATACTATTATTTAAGAATGTAAGTAGATTTAATGTTTGGGTATTAATAATTCTTTGATTCTCAGAATATAATAATTCTTGTAAATTAAATGCTATTAAGTTATTCTCAAGATTGACTGTTGTATATCCATCAAATAAGAATGAGTCCGTACCAGTTAAAAATCTTGATAATAATATTTCTAATTGATTTATAATTCTAATCTGTTCTTCAGAATTAACTGTCATTTTATATTTTGGTAAGAAATTATATAAATCAGAAAATATCGGATATTCTTCTGGTTTCATATTTTCTAAAGTATTAATAGATGTATTCTTAAATATACCTTTTTCATTGTATAGTTTTTCGACTATTGCAAGTAACATAACTAATTCTTTTTCAGTTATGCTTTCAAAAGCTGTTTTAAAGAAAGCTTCAAGAAAACCTAGATGTTTTGCTAAAGGACAATCTGTTTCCTTATCAGAATGTTCTTCATCGTCACTAGCTATATATCTAATCTGTAATGGATTAATAATTCCTCCACTTTTTGAATAAAGATCAATATATTCTCCTCCATTTGATTCAACAATTGACTTATATTCTCTTTCAGCATCAAATATAAATATTTTTGTATTTCTAGCGAACTCATTAATAATCATTTTCTTCATTGTGAAAGACTTACCTCCGCCAGTTGAAGCAATGATTGCCATATTATGAGACGTCCTAGAACTATTTAAAATAAATTGATCATAGTAAATTGGTAAAGCTGTATGAATATCTCTTCCCATATGATAACCAGTTGAATCATTGAAGTTTGTCATAGTAAAAGGAAATCCAGCACTAATTGTTAATGTAGGTAAGTAAAAAGCATAATCTTTAAAACTTTTATTAGTAATATCATAAACTTGCCATGCCTCCATTTGTCTACATCTTGGAATATCTAATTTTATTTGATATGCATCTGCTATTAATCTTAAATCTCTGATAGTTTCTTCTCTATACTTTTTATTACCTTCAACTACAATTACTAATGAAACCTCTTTAATTTTTTCATTACCATTTTTAATATCTTGCATTAAATACTGAAAGTTTTCTTTTTGAGTATCTAATTCCGTCGCATCACTTAATTTTCTAGTTGTATTTCTATCAGTTAATAAGAATTGATATTGAGCATTTACCCATTTAATTAAATCTTCTTGTGATAAAGAATCTTTTATTGAAATTGATACTCTAACACCTGGATAATTAAATAATTGCTCAAAAAATAACTCCTTAATAAAAGGAGCAATATTCTTTATCGTTAACATTTGAATTTCTTTTCCATCCATTATTAATCTATCAATTCTTTCTGAAAAATTAATAGGACTTGTTAATGAGGGTAAATCAGACCAGACTAATTCATCTACACTATTACTTGATAAATAAACATTACATAAAAACTTATATATTTCTAATTTATTAACTACACTAGTAAGATTAATTCTTGGATTAACATTCATACAAATTTGTTCTACTTCATCTATTTGTTTATTTAATATATTTATATCTTGTGCAATTATAACTAAGAAATATTTTGAAGCTAATGTTTTATTTTCATATTCTAATTGTCTGATCTTTTCTAATTGACATTCAAGTAATTTTAGTTTGCTTTCTTCATTCTTAAACTGCTCTATTCTTTTTTCAAGATTAATTTTATTTTCATTAAGATTTAATCTTTCATCTAATTTATAATATCTAATATTTAATTTTGGTATTTGATAAAATGATTTAAATAATTGAAAAAATATATTTTTCTCATGATTACTTGTTAAAGACAAATCAATTGCACTTACTTCTAATATACAAGCAACTTCACCAGTCTTTAACAATAATAATCCCTCATTATTAATATCTTTAATATTAGACATATAAGTAGAGTTTTTAATTCTCTTTTTCATTTTTCCAACTGATTCATATTTATTTGTTTTTTCATTTACTTTTTTAATTTTTTCTAATTTCTTAATATCATTAGCCATTTGCAATCTCCTCTTTTTCATAAGTAAAATCTTTTACTCTCAAGAGATACATAAATAACATTCCAAAAATTTTATACATTCGATTCTTTTTAGATACAGATATTGGAATCATTAAAAATGCTCCTATTGTAAAAAATACTAATGCAAATATTTTAAATTTAGTAAATGAAAATAATATTAAAAAAATAAAAAGAATTGGTAATCCAACATATAAGTCTTGCATTTCTATATATTTACCTAAAGTCTTTTTAACACTTCTTATAGTTATATACAAAATAATCATCTCCTTCTATGTCTTCCCAAACCAGTAGGAAGTACTGTATTAACTGCAGAACCAATTGAATTAGTTCCTGCAGACATCATATTTGAAGCAAACCTTGATAATTTTTGACTCGAGTTCAAAGTAGACTTTCCTGATGAATCAACTGGATGAGCTCTTCTATAAGCTGAAGCTGACATCACACTACCTATTGCTTGAAGATTTCCTCCAATTCCTGAAATAGTTGGACTTCCAGCATCTCCAATATTTCCACCTATCTTAGAACCAAATGAACTAAGTGCATTACCTATTTTTTGCATCGCAGAGTTTCCAGCAGATGAAGCTACTGAAGCTCCCTTTAGAGTTGCTCCTGCTCCTAATAATCCAGTTCCAGCTGTTGCTAAACCTCCAACACTTGCAACTGCACCCATACTTTGACCGAATCCCATCATAGCCATTAATTGTTCTCTTCCACTATTTGCTGATACATTTCCTCCAATGAAGCGATTAACTACTTGAGATCCTGTTAATAAAAATGAACCACATCCA
>JAEEGL013744617.1_pt1 | contig 13305 bp, 11 predicted proteins | sample 9134231 | NCBI WGS metagenome assembly JAEEGL01 (sample SAMN16246548, study PRJNA631951) | gut metagenome | biome: gut microbiome; feature: rumen; material: fiber-attached | host: Bos | place: Iran: Karaj | collected 2018-10 | reverse complement strand
TATGATGCCAAGGAAGGTATCATGTGTAACTCTGCATCCGCTAAGTTCTCTCTCAATGGTTTGACCGTTAAAGAGGCCATCGCTGCTACCAAGAAATTCGTCACTGAGCAGGGCTTGGGTCGTGTGAAGGTGAACTATCGTCTGCGCGATGCCATCTTCTCCCGTCAGCGCTATTGGGGTGAACCGTTCCCTGTTTACTACAAGGACGATATGCCCTATATGATTCCAAAGGAGTGTCTGCCGCTCGAATTGCCTGAGATCGATGAGTACAAGCCGACAGAGACAGGCGAGCCCCCATTGGGACGTGCGAAGATGTGGGCTTGGGATACGAAGTTCGACAAGGTGGTGAGCAAGGATGAGATTGACAATAAGACCGTCTTCCCATTGGAGCTGAACACGATGCCTGGTTTCGCTGGGTCGTCGGCCTACTACCTCCGCTATATGGATCCGAAGAACGAGAAGGCACTTGTGAGTCGCGATGCCGATGAGTACTGGCGTAATGTCGACCTCTATGTAGGAGGTACAGAGCATGCGACGGGTCACCTGATTTACTCTCGTTTCTGGAATAAGTTCCTCTATGACTCTGGTTACTCCTGCGAGGACGAGCCATTCAAGAAGCTCGTCAATCAGGGTATGATTCAGGGACGCTCTAACTTCGTGTATCGTATTGAAGACGAGGGTGCCGATAAGGGTAAGTTTGTCAGCTTCGGCCTGAAGGATAAATATACGACGACACCTATCCACGTGGATGTGAATATTGTTTCTGCTGATGTGCTCGACATCGAGGCATTTAAAGCTTGGCGTCCTGAGTATGAGAAGGCTGAGTTTATACTTGAGAATGGACAGTATAAGTGTGGTTGGGCAATAGAAAAGATGTCGAAGTCGATGTTTAATGTGGTCAATCCGGATATGATTGTGGAGAAGTATGGTGCTGATACGCTGAGGCTGTATGAGATGTTCTTAGGTCCTGTGGAGCAGAGTAAGCCTTGGGATACGAATGGTATTGATGGTTGTCATAGATTCTTGCGCAAGTTCTGGAATCTTTTCCAGAATATTGATCAGAATGATCAGACCACCCCTGACCCCTCCTACTCAGGAGGGGAAGAGGCTACGCCGGAGAACCTGAAGAGCGTGCATAAGCTGATTAAGAAGGTATCACAGGATATCGAGACATTCAGCTATAATACCTCTATCTCTGCCTTTATGATCTGCGTGAACGAGCTTAGCCAGCAGAAGTGCAAGAATAAAGAGCTGCTGAAGACGCTCGTCGTACTTATCGCTCCATTCGCGCCCCATATCGCTGAAGAACTTTGGGAGATGCTGGGTGAGCAGGGTAGTGTCTGCGATGCCCAGTGGCCGAAGTGGGATGAGCAGTATCTCGTAGAGAGCCAGGTGAAGCTGGGTATCGCCTTCAACGGCAAGAACCGCTTCGAGATGTCGTTCCCTGCCGACGCTGACAACAAGACCATCGAGGAGGCTGTCCTCGCTGATGAGCGCTCTGCAAAATACCTCGATGGCTTCCAGGTGAAGAAGGTCATCATCGTTCCCAAGCGTATGGTGAACATCGTGCTCGGCAAATAAACTATAAATACTATAGACACTATAGTAACTATAGACCCCATCAATTATGACGATACAGCACAAAATTGTCTTGAATGAAGCCAAGGACTATTTCTTCATAGCCCTTGGCCTCGCTATCTATACTGTCGCATTCACCGTTTTCCTGATGCCCTATCAGATTGTGGCTGGTGGTGTGACAGGTCTTTCGGCTATCGTCTATTACGCCACAGGATTCCATCTGGAGAATACCTACTTGATCATCAACGGCATCCTGCTGATAGTTGCCCTGAAGATTCTTGGCGTGAAGTTCCTGATGAAGACTATCTTCGCCATCTTCACGCTCTACTTCATGCTGATGTTCGCGCAGGAGATCATCCCTAAGCAGGACAACGGACTGCCTATCAAACTGATGGGCGAGGGGCAGGACTTCATGTCGATGATTATAGGTTGTGTGCTCACAGGTATCGCTCTGGCCACCGTCTTTATGAACAACGGCTCCACAGGAGGAACGGATATCATCGCTGCTTCAGTGAACAAGTTCCATCCCAATGTGTCGTTAGGCAATGTGCTGATAGCCGTAGATTTCTGTATCATCGGCTCCTGTATGTTCTTCCCTCAGTTCGGCACTTATATGGAGCGCGCCCATAAGGTGATGTTCGGTTTCTGTGTGATGGCGATGGAGAACTATACCCTCGACTACGTGATGAATGCCCGTCGCCAGTCTGTGCAGTTTATGATCTTCACGAAGAAATGGCAGGAGATAGCCAATGCCATAGGAACGGAGATGAATCACGGTGTGACGATACTCGACGGACACGGTTGGTACACAGGCCAGAAAATGAAAGTGCTCTGTATCCTGGCCAAAAAGAATGAGAGCCTTAACATCTTCCGTCTTATCAAGATGATCGACCCGCAGGCCTTTGTTTCGCAGAGTGCCGTTATCGGTGTCTATGGCGAAGGCTTCGACGAGATGAGGGTGAAGATTAAGAAAGAAGTGAAGAGTGAAGAGTGAAATATTTGCTACCGCTGTATGAAGATAGTATTTGCAACAAACAATAAGCATAAGCTCGACGAGATTCGCAGTATTCTTGGCGAGAGTATCGAGGTGCTGTCGTTGAAGGATATCGGCTGCGATGTGGATATCCCAGAGACGGGCACGACGCTCGAAGAGAATGCCCTACAGAAAGCCCAGTACGTCTATGACAACTATCATATCGACTGCTTTGCTGATGATACAGGCCTTGAGGTAGAAGCCCTCAATGGCGCACCAGGCGTCTATTCTGCCCGTTATGCCGCTCTTCCAGACAATCCTGTGAAATCGGAAGGCAACGCCGTATCTCACGATTCTGAGGCAAATATGACCCGTTTGCTCTATGAACTGAATGGTAAGGACAACCGCAAGGCCCGCTTTCGCACTGTCATCGCACTGATACAGAAGAAGAATGTCTGCCCTTGTGGTTGTACCAGCATCAAGGAAATCCATAAGTTCGAGGGAATCGTCGAGGGCGAGATTATCCGAGAGCGTAGGGGAGGGGAGGGCTTCGGCTACGATCCCATCTTCCAGCCCGACGGCTACGACAAGACATTCGCTGAGCTGGGTATGGACATCAAGAACCATATCAGCCATCGCGCCAGAGCCACACAAAAGCTTTGCGAGTTTCTAATTAAGAAATGAGGAAATAAGGAATGAGGAATGTTGATTACTTCTATAGACGAATCATCCGATATATGATGATGAAAGGCAGGTTGTGTGCTTGTCTGGCGATCATCATTTCCCATTTCTCATTACTCACTCCTCATTTTGCTATCGCTCAAGTCGGTACTTGGCGCAACTATCTGGCATATTATAACGTAGAGAATATATGTGCTGCCGATCAATACCTGTTTGTGTTGGCCTCCAATAGTCTTTACCAATACAATCAGAACGACCAGAGCATCACAACATACGACAAAGTAAACGGACTCTCTGATACGTATATCACCCATATCGGCTGGAGCAAGGCAGCCAAGCGTCTGATAGCCATTTACAAGAACTCAAACATCGACCTTATTGATGCCAATGGGAATATCACCAACATATCTTCACTCTACACCAAGTCGATGACTGAGGATAAAACGGTATCGAGGATTACGATAGACGGCGTGTATGCCTGGCTGCATTGTCCGTTTGGATATGTCAAGGTGAATATGCAGAAAGCAGAGATAGCAGAGATATACACACAGAATAATCCTGAATACCCTTCAGAGCTTCCAGATTATGATGAGTATAAAGACTATAATGAATACAAGACATTAGTGTCGACACTCAATCCAGGAGGACCTAAATACAACTATTTCGGCTTTCTGAAATACGACAACGACCGGCTGTATTCCTGTGGTGGGGGTTCGAATAATATAAATCTTCCTGGCTGCGTACAGATACTCAAAGACGGCGACTGGACCATCTATCAGGATGAGGGTATAACAGAAAAGACCGGACTGAACTATATCAATACCAACTGTCTTGACTATGATCCCAACGACATCAGTCATGTGTTTGTCGCCTCAAGATGTGGTGTATATGAATTCAGAAACGAGAAATTCGTGGCTTTCTATAACGATGAGAACAGTCCTATCGAGTCATTTAATGGAACAGACAAATACTACGAACTCATCTATGGTCTGAAGTTTGATAAGAAAGGTAATCTCTGGATGTTGAACAGCAGCGCACCTACCCAGTCCGTAATAGAATATACATCCAGTGGAGAATTTGTTTCCCATTATGTGGAAGGGCTGATGAAATATGAAAGCAACGGCTATAAGAAAAGTAATCCGATGCTTAAAAATATTAGTATAGACAGTCATGGTTATTTTTGGTTTGTAAACAATAACTGGATATTACCTGCTGCCTATCGCTATAATATTGATGACAATTCTATCATAGAATACTCGCATTTCGTCAATCAGGACGGAACCATTATCAATGGAATGTATGGCGTAAGTTGCACAGCTGAAGACAAGAATGGCGATATATGGATAGGAACCGATGTGGGTCCTTTTGTATTGGAAAAGAGCCAGATTGAGAGCAGTAGTCCTGTATACACGCAAGTGAAAGTACCTCGTAATGATGGTTCTAATTATGCCGACTATCTTCTTAATAAGGTGAACATCACTGCTATTGCCATCGATGCAGGCAACAGAAAATGGATAGGCACAAACGGAGATGGTGTCTATCTGATCAGTGCCGACAATATGACCCAGATATACCATTTCAGTGTAGAAAACAGTAAGTTGCTTTCAAATGTGATCCAGTCTATTGCCATCAACGGAAAGAGCGGCGAGGTATTCTTTGGCACAGACAACGGTCTTTGTTCCTTTATGAGCGATGCAACAGCCATCAATGACGAGATGACAAAAGATAACGTCTGGGCATATCCTAATCCTGTAACGCCCGATTATAATGGCCTGATAACGGTCGTAGGACTCAGTTACAATGCTGATGTGAAGATTGTCTCTTCTAACGGTGCCTTGATAGCCGAAGGTCGCAGTAATGGCGGTTCTTTCACCTGGGATGGAAATGACAAAAACGGTAAGCGCGTAGCCTCGGGTGTCTATATGGTTATAACGGCTACAGAAGACGGTAAAAAAGGAACGGTATGCAAAATAGCAATCGTAAATTAATCATTTGTATAGCAGTCATACTATTGTTTAATATAAGCTATGTATATGCCCAAGAGTCTGCCATCAGTATCGAAACGATAAAAGCGATAGGACTAAAGGTAATAGACATAAAAACAACAGACAACGAAGAACCCACATGCGAGTTTGCAGAAGCGCCTGAGGGCAGTATGGGTATGACTATCGTTAATGAGACAAAAGTGCCGTGCAGAGTCATCATAACCTTAATGAATGATACCTTGTATGATAGCGGAGAATACATAAAGTCAGCAAGCGGAGCGACTATAAAGATAAGTGGAAACACGACAGCCTTCTACTCACAAGACGAAAACTATCCATACAAGATCAAACTTCAGAAAAAGGGCAATCTACTTTGTAACAACGATAAAAAATATGAAGATAAAGACTGGCGACTGTTGAAGGACGCCGTCTCACTTAACACGATTATTGGTTTCAAGGTCAATGAATTGATAGGGTTAAGCTGGACGCCAAAATACACACCTTGTAACGTTTTTATGAATGGCGACTATAGAGGATGTTATCTTCTTGTCGAATCAGTTAAACGTAATAAAGACTGTCGCATAAATGTATCAAAGGACAATGGATATATCGTCGAAAGAGATGCTTACTGGTGGAAGGAAAGTAAATACTTTGCAACCAACTATTTCGAAAATTCAAAAAGTTACAGATGGACTTGGAAATATCCTGATGAGGAAGATGTAACTCAGGAACAGGAAGACTATATCAGAGCATACATCAATCAGGCAGAAGAAAGTATCATAAATGGAACCTACAATAATTATATAGACTGCGGGTCGTTTGCTAAATGGATTCTAGCTCACGATATCTTAGGAACAAAAGATTCTGGTGGAAGTAATCTATATGTTTCCAAGTATGATGAAAACAGTCTTCTTGAAATGCCTAATTTGTGGGATTTTGATTCTAATTTTTGTATGGATATAAACGAATTCTCAGCATATCATTATCGTGACTATGATTTCTATTTCCCAAGACTCTTTAATAATAGTAATAATGAATTCAGGAATAGATATAAAGAGTTATGGAATAGCATAAATTCAACGCTTTCAGATAATATCGTCAATTTTGTGAGGGAATATGTTAATTCTGACGAAGGTAAAAAGCTTCAGGCTTCAAGAGAATATCATATCAAAAGATGGAATTTTTGGAAGAAGACAACTGTCGAAGATGATGCTAACGAGGCTATTTCGTGGCTAGAGCCACATATCAAGGCAATGGATAAACTCATTAACAACACAGATAATATATCCGATATAACTGATAAGAAAATTACAGATAGCAGAATATACAGTATATCAGGACTACGTATAGATAAACCTAAGAAAGGACTCTACATTAAAGACAATAAGGTGTATTATAACAAAAATGCTGGAGATTAACTCAACTCCAGCATTTTGTTTATAGGCTTTACAGCGTCTTCCGCTATTTCAGGATCAACCTCTACAGAAGGCCAGCCGTATTTCAGACAATTATATATCTTAAGTAAGGTATTCATCTTCATATACTGGCACTCGTTACAGCTGCATTCCAAGCCGCTCTCGCTGATTTCTGGAGGCACGGGGATAAATTCCTTATCAGGACACGTACGCTGCATCTCGTGCAAAATACCAGCCTCTGTGGCCACAATAAACTGCTTCTGGTCGCTCGCCTGCGCATAGTTAAGCATCGTTGCCGTCGATCCTTTCACATCTGCAAGCGCAAGAACAGGACCCTTACACTCCAAATGAGCCATCACTACTGCATCAGGATATTGCTGCTTAAGCTCAAGAATCTTTGAAACAGAGAAGCGCTCATGCACATGACAACCACCATTCCAAAGCAACATCTCCCGGCCTGTCACCTCATTGATATAATTACCAAGATTATAGTCAGGACCAAAGATAAGCTTTTCGTCCTTTGGCAACTGATCTACCACTTTCTTTGCATTACCGCTCGTTACGACCACATCCGTCAATGCTTTCACGGCAGCAGTCGTATTAACGTATGACACAACCTTATAGCCAGGATGCTCCTCCTTATATTTCTTCAGGTCCTCAGCCTTACAAGAGTCGGCAAGCGAACAGCCGGCATTCAGGTCAGGACAGAGCACAGTCTTTTCTGGCGACAGCAGCTTACACGTCTCAGCCATAAAGTGAACGCCACACATCACCATTACCTTCGCATCTGTCTCTGCAGCTTTACGTGCCAAAGCCAAAGAGTCGCCTACGAAGTCGGCTATATCCTGAATATCGCCAACAGTATAATAGTGCGCCAGAATGATGGCATCCTTTTCCTCACACAGCTTTCTTATCTCAGCCTTAAGGTCTGTACCCTCAGCTACCGGTTCATCGATAAAACCCTGTTCAATCCACTCCGTTTTCAACATCACAATATTATTTTTATTTTTTATTTTTCTTTTTTAAAAATGAAATGAGTAGTATGATGTGCCGTTAATATGTTGGTAACTTTTTGCCGTTTTCCTTGCACATTGAGTTATTCACTATTAATTAATCACTATTCACTCCCTCTGTGGATGCTTTCTAATTGATTATGAATCATTAAAGCTATTTATCCACAATTCTCAATTTTGGTGCAAAATTAATAAGTTTATATCTTTTTTCAGCAAAAATCGGTGGAAAAGTTGCTAAAATCGCGATAATAAACCTGTGGATATCCCGCTGTCATCTGTCAAGCAGGGTATTTTGTTAGTTTTAACCAGGTTATTAACCAAGTTATCCACACAGTTATCAACACTTTTATTTGGGAGTCACCCTTATCCAGTCTGCATCTACCCAACCACGATCGCATTTAGGATCCGTCTCTACGCTCACGAAGCCAAACTTTGCGCCGATCCACTTGCCCTGTCGCATGATGAAAGTGTCTCCGCAGTCGGTGAATTTCTTACCATCCATACTATAGGAGAAACGCACCTGAGGTTTGCCGTCGAATCCCTGTTTATTATTCTTCAGCTTATCTGCATTAGGGAGCGTCACCTTTAGACGGAGGTAAATATCCTCATGGATACCAGGCTTATAGTCTGTCTTATCCTCAGCTGTGGGTTTCAGGGTTGTAATCAACTGTTCCGTTTGAGCATTACCCTTGTCAGCTCCCTTGCAGGTCAGTTGAAGCAACTGGAACGTCTTGCCCACACGCTTCACTACCAAAGCCGAATAGTCGAGTCCCATCATAATCAAGCCACCCATCTGCCCATCCGACTTCGAAGTCATGCGAATTTTAGTAGTTACAGTAAACTCGTCAGCAGGCGTCTTCTGAAGCAACATGTTGGGAACCTCCCAGAAGTTTTTCCAATGCTCAGACAGCTTATAGGTGTAGATACGATAAGTACCGAATGCAGTAGCAGTACCAAATTTCTCATCATAGTTGGCGTGCCACTCCCATTGTTTGCCAAGTGTAGGTGCATTGAACTCATCACTCTCCACAGGATTGTTTATTGGATATTTGTTATTTGTTATCGGTTTTTTATAGGTAGTAACGGGTTCGCCCTTCTTACCCATAATAGGCCAACCTGTGCTCCAGTCAACGGGATTCAGATGAACCACACGACCGTATGCCTCTTTATCTTGGAAATGCAGGAACCAGTCTTCACCGTATTTCGTATGTACCCATCCGCCCTGGTGAGGACCGTTAATATTTGTTTTGCCTTGAGCCAGTACAATCTTGGACTCGTAGGGACCATAGGGCGACTTTGAGCGCATAGCAAGCTGGAAACCTGTCGGTACACCTCCAGCAGGACACATTATCCAGTACCAGCCGTCGCGCTTGTAGAACTTTGGTCCCTCGCAGGTGCGATTCTCGGTGCCATTGCCATCGAACACGATGACAGGTGCTCCAATAGGCTTTGTGCCATCAGGCGATAGCTCACGAACGGTGAGTACTGAAGCAAATTTCGAGCGGCTATTGGCCCAGCCATTAACCAGATAACAACGGCCGTCGTCATCCCAGAGTGGGGTAGTGTCGATATACCCCTGACCCTTAATCACACAGACGGGCTTTTCCCACTTGCCAGCAGGATCCTGCGTCTTCACCATATACACACCATAATCGGGGTCGCCCCAATAGATGTAATACCAACCATCGTGGAATCGGATAGAGGGTGCCCACACACCAGCACCGTGCTGAGGCGTACTGAAGTGCTCCAGAAGTTTGCAATCGCCCTCGTAGAGATTACCTAAGGCGTGGTTGATAATCTCCCAGTTCACCAAGTCCTTCGAGTGCAGGATGGGTAATCCTGGTACACATTGGAACGATGAGGCTGTCATATAATAATCCTCACCGCTCGCTCCCACACAGACATCCGGGTCGCTATAATCAGCATTAATCACGGGGTTGGTATAAGTCCCGTCGCCATTATCAGAACACCATACTTGCGATTTATACTGTGCCGATGCCACCAAAGGCAATCCTATGGCAATACTAAGAATCAATCTTTTCATACTCTTTATTTTATATGTTTTTTAAGCCATAACATTTGTCCGTAATTGGTTTCTGTTGTTGTCCAATGTTCATTTATAGGGGTTATCAAACTCTCCTTAGGAGCCGTGATGAGATTCCATACAATAAAGCTCGTCGTTGGAGGGCACGTATTGTCATTGTAACCCCAAGTCAAATAGACAGGACAGGTGATACGACGAGCAAAGTTCACAACATCGTAATAAGCCATCGTCTCTACTTTTTGGGGTGTGAGCATATTCTTCAAGTGATTAAAGTGTGGGTAGCCACCTGTTCGATTGTCGAGATAGCCTGCCATATCGGAGAGTGCAGGATGATTAGCCACACAGGCAGATACACGAGGGTCAAGACCTGCGGTAATCAGTGAGAGTGCACCTCCCTGGCTACCACCTTGTACAAAAACATGTTTTCCATCCCAATCAGGCAGTGAACAGAGATAGTCGACAGCACGAACACAAGCCAAGTAGACATGCTTCATATAGTAGTTGTCCTTACTATCGAGACCATTGGTTAGATAGCCATTCTCATAATCGAAAGCACTTGTTATTTCTTTAAACTGCTCTTCCGTCATCTCAGGATTCAATCCATGAATCTCCATCTCCATGCGGATAAATCCATTCTTGGCATAATAGAGGTTGCGCATGGGCTCTTTAATGGTTTTGATACCTGCTCCTGGTGGACAAAGCACAACGGGGTATTTGCCTTCTTTCTTTGGCTTTGAGAGGTAGGCATAAATACTATGACGCTGGTCGTATTTGATTTTCAGAAGGTACATATCCGTTTCGTCTGTACAGTAATCATCCACTTTCTTACAGTCTACATGTAATGGTGTCTTCCTTGCCTCATCGAGATTTGCTTTCCAGAAAGCATCAAAGTCTTGGGGATTCTTTGTATAGGGTTTCAACTGCTCTGGCGAGAAACCAACTTTCACATGATGTTGGTATTTGATTTTCCTCCTGAGTAGGAGGGGTGCCGAAGGCGGGGTGGTCTGATCACCCTCAATGGTCAGTCTCAAGTCCAGAAATCCCGGCTTCTTCATAGTCCCCATGTCAATGACGGCCCTGCCGTTCTTCAGCTTCACCTTACCTGTGGAGGTCGCAGGCATCATGTCGGGTCCAATCTCATAACTTACCTCCACATCCTGAGGTATGCCGTATAGACAGAACGTCACTTCTACCTTAGCTTTCTCGCCAACTTTATAAAGCCAATCAGCATGATCAGGTATTGTTAGCCACAAATAATCTGAACGATAAGGATAATTTTCAGCCTGAGCTGCTAACCCAATTATCAGGAGGAACAGCGTACAGGTCAGTTTCAAAGTAGTTTGTTTCAACATTTTTAAATGTAATTTGTTCTCGGCTGCAAAATTAAGCATTTTTTTCCATTTATAGAAATATAAATCCATTCATTTTAAGTGTACCTTAGGTCATATCGGCTCAAATATTAGTGTTGCTGAATCGTTTTTTAGCGTAAAATGAACCGATAATTTGGAATAATCGAAACCTGTGCCTTGTTTTTGCATAGGTTTTTTGTATCTTTGCAGCATCTAAATAATAAAGGTATGGCAAAGAATCTGTTAAACAAGTATGTCTGGCTGGTGGAGACCATCTACAAAGCCAAGAAAATTACATTCGATGAGATTAATCGTCGTTGGCTCGACAATGATTTGAGCGAGGGTAAGGAACTACCCAAAAAAACATTCCACACATGGCGTAGAATCATTGAGGAAATGTTTGGCCTCATCATTGAAAATGAGAATTGCGGACAATACCGTTTCTATATTGAGAATTCTGATGAATTAGACCCTAAAAAGGGATCATTACGAAGTTGGTTATTCAGAACCCTTTCAGTGAGTAACCTGATGATGGATAGTGTCAGTATCAAAGATAAAATTCTAATAGAGGAAGTTCATGATGGTAGAGAGTATCTTCCAGTTATTCTCGAGGCATTGAAAAAGAATACCGTGCTTGAAATGACCTATCAGAGTTTCTGGCGCGATGAGGCCAACACCTTCGAAGTGGAGCCTTATTGTCTGAAGGCTTTTAAGCAGCGTTGGTACTTGGTGGCTCGCAGTCCATATTATGATAAGATTATGATCTATGCGCTGGATCGCATTCATGAGTTAGAACCCACAGCTCTCCACTTCGATTACCCAGAGGATTTTGTGCCAGAAGACTATTTCGAGGATTGTTTTGGCATCATCGCCGCTCAGGATGTCAATGTCGAGACCGTCAAACTCAAAGTATCAGCAGGTCAGGCCAACTATCTCCGTTCACTTTGGCTTCACCAGACGCAGAATGAGATTGAGCGCAATGATGAATACAGCATCTTCACTGTCCGCCTGCGCCCAACATTCGATTTCCGTCAGGAGATTCTTTCGATGGGCAGCGATATTGAGGTGCTATCGCCAAAATGGTTCCGCAAAGAGCTGGCAGAGATTTCAAAGCGCATGTGGGACAAATATAAGGAGGACAAACGATGAGAGATTTTGCAGCAATAGACTTTGAGACGGCCAATAACGAGCGTACCAGCGTCTGTTCTGTTGGCGTAGTGATTGTCAGGGATGGTGAGATCGTGGATTCGTTCTATTCGCTGATTCAGCCTGAGCCCAACTATTATAATTATTGGTGCAGCCAGGTGCATGGGCTTACTCGTGAGGACACAGAAGACGCTCCGATATTCCCAAAAGTGTGGAAGCAGATAGAGCCGCTCATCGAAGGTCTGCCATTGGTGGCCCACAACAAAGCCTTCGACGAGAGCTGCCTGAAAGCCGTCTTCCGTTGCTATCAGATGGACTATCCTGACTATGAATTTCTGTGTACATGTGTTGCATCTCGCAAGGCTTTTCCACAAGCCGAGAATCATCAGCTCCACACGATTTCAAAACTCTGCGGTTATCAACTCGATAATCACCATCATGCCCTCGCCGATGCTGAGGCCTGCGCCTGGATAGCAAGGGAAATCCTATAGTTATGAACCATATCAACGTCATATCATTATATTCATAAAAATAGAAGAAGAAAAGAAAAATAAAGATAATGATAATGTTTTCTTGATTATTCCAATAAAAACTTGTATATTTGCAAACGTATTTGAAACTAAGAACTGATAATTAAGGTATATAGACTAATTAATAAATAAGTTATGGCTGATTTTGACATTGAATTCTGTCCACATTGTGGCGATGAGATTAATTACACGGCAAATACCTGCTCTGAATGTGGAGAAGACTTGCCCAATGGGAGTTGCTGCTTACAACAATATCCGTATCAAAGATATGCTACCTACCCAAGAGCAACTGAAGGAACGTATGGAACTACTACAGAAGGAGATTAGAGCTACTAAGCGACTGATGAAAAAATCAAGTGAATAATTCCTAGAAAATCTTTGATAATGTAACGCACATCGGGCCCGCATCCCTGCGAGTCAGATGTGCATCATTACTAACTAAAAGCGAATAATTGCGGCAGATATGGTAAGCCATGCCATATCTGTCGCAAATCTTCAAATCTTCAATTCTCCTCTATATTTTGTAGGTCAGCTCCACGAGCAGCCAGCGTCCCTGCTGCGGCAGGTTGTAAATGATGCTTTTTCCTGACT
>JAEEGL011338279.1_pt1 | contig 13305 bp, 14 predicted proteins | sample 9134231 | NCBI WGS metagenome assembly JAEEGL01 (sample SAMN16246548, study PRJNA631951) | gut metagenome | biome: gut microbiome; feature: rumen; material: fiber-attached | host: Bos | place: Iran: Karaj | collected 2018-10 | reverse complement strand
TGCACCTTACTGACTGACAAATCCTGATTGTGGAACAATGCCTGTTGCAGCAATGAAAAAGCAATATAGAACAGCGTGGCATATAGTGTAATTTTTGCAATATGCAGCACTTTCTTTTTGATTATCAGCGAGTTATACCCCCCCCTCCTACAAATACAACATTTTTGCTATCAGCCAGTTGCATCAATGGACGGAAACAGAAATAGCCTGATACCATGAAAAAGAACGGGACACAGAACCGGCTGATCGCCTGCACGGCCACGCCTGTCACGCCAGGAAACTCGCAGTGCATAAGTACCACAAAAATACAGGCAAGTCCTTTTATGAAATCAAGGCAGTAGTTGTATTGCTTCATTATGGCTACTCTCGCTTATTTGCGTTTTTTAAGTTCTGTTTCGATATAATCTATCACTTCATCTGTGTATTCACCATATACCGGCCCGGATGAATACTGGTACAACCATGCCGTACAAGCATCTACATTATACTCGATCAATCGTGGCTTATTGTTCTCATCCAACATCACATCTAAATCCAAACTCCTGTTATGATAAATCTGCTCGCCTACAGCCTTGGAAAAGTCCAATATATCCTGCATATATGGAACCTTGTATTCTTTCGAGAAGTCTATGCCATTAAAGGTTGTGTATTTCTTGCCGTTGTGGTCAAAGACATTTGGATTAAGGAAACGACCGTCGTGCGATACTCCAATAAAAGTTCCGCCAGCATCACAATTATCCACAAACGTGTTTGTTTTGCCCATTCTAAACACAATTCCCAACACATGCACTTCATTCGTCTTGACAGACTTATAGGTAAAAACCCTGAAAGTATTGACCGAAGTCGGATTAAAAAATGCAGTAAAGGAGGACTGCTTCAAACATTCTTGAATCACAAAATTCCCATTGTAATACTCTTTAAAAAACTGCATCGAAAAAGGCTTATCGTGACCCATAGGTACAAATCCATCGTTCTTTCGCTCAAACAGCAAGATGGAATTGCCATGACCTGTATTATGTGTGGGTTTTACAATAACTTTTTCATGTCTTTTACACTTTTCAAGCATAAGACTATCATTTGCATTAGTTATCGGCTGATAGTCGCCGTCACAATACACGCCCTCAATACACCTGAACATTGACTCTGCCAAGAATGACTTTGGCAAAAGTTTATCGTACATGTTTTTATCATTGTAGAACTGCTGATATTCCGATGGGTGGAAATATGGCTCTATTACTTTGCGCAAAACCAACTCTGGCACAATGCGTGGGTCTTTTCCTATGTATTGAGAATAATACCTATATGCAGCAGGAGAAACAAACTTGGAAATTCTTCTCCATTTCTTCAAGTATTCAGCCTCTCCTTCTCTGGGCTGTGCCAATGAGATACCTGTTATTTTGGACTTATCTTTATAGATTTTCTCATAGACTTTATATCTATGCCGTAAATAGAAATTCTTAGATAATCCATTTACGAGTTGATAAACGCGTTTTACAATCTGTGCCATATACTATGTTTAATTAAAATAAACTCTATTGTTTGATTATTCTCGCTTTCTGAAGAAGCAAGAGAGCCTGCCCAGCATGCCTTGTCGGTTGTTCCAAGAATACAATATTCAATTGAGGTATTATTCCCTGTTAAACTTGATTCCACGAAACAAACTCCAAATCATACTTTTTAAGCAATTCAATTTGTTCAGCCATCGACTTCTTCTCGTGTTCGAAATATGAAATGCTGTTATCCATCAGAACATCTTCTTTGCCTGCCATATAATCTGGATGGCAATATAATTCAAACTTTGTTTCTTTTTCAAACCATTCAGGATGCGTCAAATAACCATCAATGTTGCTTGAACGGTAGAACTTTACAAATGGATTCCAAAGAAGTAGCCTATATAATCGAAGCCTTCTGCTTTTTTCTTGGTGAACGCCTATATATCTAACTGACGTAATACGATGTGTCCAAGTAAAAAAGTTCAGTGCTATTGACACCGACCATGTCAGATTGTACCATAAGTGGAAATCAACATGACGACGATTGCCCTTACCCTCAGTCACATGTAAGAACTTGTTGTATTGCGCACACAGTTCTTTGTAAACTTTCCACCATTTGAATACTTCTTTAGGCCTATTGGGAAGTTTTTTGTAAGGTTTAAACAAACCATCAGCACAAAACGATTTGTCATTTACCATTCTCTCCGTCAACGGCTTATCATACGAATCCTCACCATTTATATTGCCAGAAACATTAAAATGACAATGCACATCTTCGACATACCCACCAACCCTCATCATATTCACAGCATCTTGCAAATATTGTCCCGTCATTATCAATCCTGCTGACTTGATGAAACCTTTTTTGAACGACTTATCAATTGCCAAGTTTCTTTTATGGCTGCGACCAAAGTCATCTGCTGATAAAAACACTTGCTTCATAACCAATCATTTGTCAATTTTGGCAATATAGAGACATTAATTCACTTCTGGTTGTGATTCCATATTTCTGTATTGCCCCAGTGACGTTTATATCCTTTCCACAAAGCTTCCCATTTTCATACCAATCAAGTCCCATATAATCAGCATACCAGTTCAACAGTTTATCCATTACAGGAGCTTTTATGTCAAAAAACTCGAAATAGGAACGGATGACAAGCAAGCCCCAGGGGAAATCCTCTGTAAACATACGTGAATCGGTATCAGCAACAAACTTCCCATTCTGCTCTTTCATAGGAGCATAAACCGATTGGAACGTGGCAATACTGTTTATCTTAGCCGTCATCCTCTGTATGGTTGGCGATTCATAATGTTCAGAAAGCCTTTTAATCGCTGATGTGTCTATACCCTGCATTGCATCCAATAAAGTGTGCAACTCATTATCCATAGCAAACATAGTTTCTGAAGCGGCGTCTGTCCAACCGACATAGAACTTTGACTTTTCTGCAAACTCATACCCTTTGTCATACTTTCCGAACAATTCGAATGTTCTTGAAGTGTGCAAAATGGGGTTAGTCGGCGTAAGTGCCACTTCCAAAAAGTTGGAGGCCTTCTGCGTTTTCAAGCCACATTTTTCAATCAAATTGCAAGCATCATCAATTCTGCCTCTTTGCAAAGTACCTACAACACTATAGGGTTTCCAACTCTTCAGGTTCGTTTCCTTGCCGTATTCCTGGACTTTCGCTGTGAATGGTACTCGCTGAAAGCCAAATAATGTCTTATTGTGGTCAAAATACTTCCCAAAGAAAAACTCGCAACCACCGCCGCCCGGAATCACTCCTATCATTGCCCTATCTGAAACGAATGGGGCAATATCAAGGAAAGCCTTTTCAACAGCAAAATGTGGAAGCGCAATAAAAACAATATCCGCATCCCCAGCCGCCGCTCTCGCATCTTTGCTGATACAATCAGGCTTTACATCATATGAAAAGTTTCCTTCAATATCATTGCATTTGAGGGTCTCCGTAAAACGCTCAGGTTTACGAGTGAATAATGAAACCCAGTATTCAGGATAAGTGTGCTTGATGTAGCACAACAGGGTGGTACCGATATGACCGCCACCCACTATACAAACATTCATCTTTTCAGTGTTTTTAAAGCTTTGACTAATTTCTCGTTGTCTTTTTTGCCTCTGACGGCAACGCGTATGTAGCAGTCGCCCTCCAAACCCTTCTTTGCCCGGCAATTGCTCATCAAGATATTATGGCCCTTCAACATTCGCATTACAATTTCCGATGCTGTAAATGGTGGCATTACTTCGCAAAACACGTAGTTGGCCTGAGTGGGCATCACGTGCAAGAATCTTATCTCTTTCAAATCAGAGATAAAACGATTACGCTCTTCAATAAACTTTGAACAGGCCTTGTAATAGTCCTTTTCATATTTGGTGAAGATCTGCATAAAGAACTCGGCAAACGAGTTGATATTCCAAATGCTCACTTTCTTCTTCAAGTTTGCAATAAGCTCGGTATTGGCTGAAGCCAAAATTCCCAATCGCAGACCTGGTACGCCAAAACTCTTCGATATGCTCTTCATCACCACCATATGGGGATAGGCTTCAAGCAACTCATCGTGGAGCATCGATCCCGTCTCCCAATTTTCGCTGAAATCAACAAAACTTTCATCTAGTATCAGACGTATGCCCTTCGTCTCACACCATTTGGCGAGTACCAGCACCCCTTGGAGCGGAATAAAATTGCCAGTTGGATTATCAGGATTAATGAGTAATAGCGTTTCAACAGGATTCTTCTCAAAGAACTCCATCAGGTCGTTTTCATCGTAACGGAAATCCTTATGGTCAGAAATATAAGTCACCACCCTATCGGCCTCCATGCGGTTCGGGTACTCCTCAAAAGTGGGACGTATAACACCAAGTTTTCCTTCAAGGCTTTCCATAAGCGCCTTGATTAATTCAGCTGCTCCATTGCCGGGTATGATGTAACTCTCTTTCACTCCCCAGCATTTGCTGGCAAGCAGTGTGTTCACTTTCATACCCGACGGGTACTCGGTGAGCAGTGTGCGGAAGTTCGACTGCATCTCGTCAAGCAACCTCTCCGATGGAAAAAATGGATTGACAAGATAACAATAGTCGAGCATCTGCGGGAAACGCCAAAAGCCGCCATAACGCCCAAAGTAACGTTGCAAGATATGCTCCTCATCGGCAAACAAAGCCTCGGCAATGTCCAAATCTTGCTTGTCGTCAATCTCATACCATTTTTCGCCCTCGTTAAGAGGCAAAGCTTTCAGGTCGTGCGAACTCAGGAAAGAAATGATTCGCAAAACGTTCTCGTAATACTCATTATTGCCAACAGCCTTGCTGTACGCTTCGAGGAACGGGATATATTTCGTGGCCGAAAAATCCTTGGACAATTTGTAGATATTGACCGTCTTGTAATAGAACTCAATGTCTGAATATTTGAACGCTGCTTTTGGCACAAAGTTCAAAATCTCATTGTCCTCATTGATACGTACCATGGTTCCATCCATCCAAGTCTCGTATTTAGCCACAAGTGCAAGGTTTGGAAATGACGCATTGACCAATTTGGTAATCACCGCCTCATCATAAATCAAATCCGATTCCAAAAGAATGGTGTCTTCTTCCTTCAAGTAATCTTTGGCAAGATAGAGCGAGTATATGTTGTTGGTCTTGTCGTAAATGGGGTTTGTAACATATTCGACCTTCATCCCTTTGTAGTCAGGGCCAACGTAGTCGATTACGTTTTGTGCTTTATAACCCACTACAAGTATCACACGTGAAACATGTGACTTATAAAGGTATTCCAATGCCCTGTCAACGAGCTTCACCCCGTTTACTTCGAGCATGCATTTGGTGTTGTCTTGGGTATATTCGCCCAAACGGCGCCCCATTCCTGCTGCGAGAATAATAGCTTGCATAGTTATTTATTATTTCTTAATTCTGCCAAGACTTCCTTATATGGCCGTTCGCAGTCAATTGCAACGATTGAATGTGTTTGAGATCCTCTTACAGGTTTCATATAATCGCCAAACAAATCGGTTAATAATTCATGGTATCTTTTGGGTGCAGGTATTTGCATATCATGAAAAGGAAGCCATATTGTTTCATCATAATAATGTTTGTTTCTCCGTTTGAATTTAGACAAATCATATCCTACAATTGAATAAAACTCTATTAATCCACAATAATCATTATCAGATATAGAATTACTAGACAGTAATTGATCTATTTTACGTTGCAAACGGTATGGATTTCTCAGCATAACATAAGTATTTATTATAGCATGCCTTATCTTAACTTTTAATGGATAAGCTTTCGGGTTCAACATTCTATAATTCTGCAATAAACGTCCATAAGTCTTAATCTTATGATACTTTTTTCCAAACCCTTCCAAATCATTTGGAATACCATCCATCACCAACACATCAATAAAAACACCTCGGTTAAAATCCTTATGAAAACTATAACCTTCTTCGATCATAGCCGTATCAGAACGTCGTATTTTTACGATTCCTTCCCAAGAATGAGGATCTGTGTAAAAAGATTGAAAAAAATATGGTTCTTGGAATTCTTTGGGGCCTATTTCCATCAATTTATTATAATCATCCCTCATCATGCAAAAATCTATATCGTCATCCCAAGGAATGAAACCCTTATGTCGAACCGCTCCTATAAGCGTTCCTCCTGTGGCCCAAATATTAAGATTATGTTTCTTACATACAGACAGAAGTTTTTCTGCCAAATCCATTTCAACTGCCCATAGTTTTTTTGTTTCTGCAGTGACTTGATGGCCGCATATTATTTCTTCAGATAAGTTGAAACTCATTTTACAATTATTTTTGATCATCAAAACCCTTCCAGTTACGATACTTCCGAGGCACTCTGCCTCTTAGCCAATAACGTTTAGTTAAAGTAACGTCTGCTTTGTAGTTCAAAAAACGGCCCTGATCAAGACTATCTATAACACCCATTTCTTCTGAAGTCAATTCAAAATCGAAAATAGAAATATTCTCTTTTAGGCGTTCTTTATTACTTGATTTAGGAATTACCGTTACACCCTGTTGAACCAACCAACGGAGTATCACCTGAGGAATACTCTTTCCATACCGTTCCGCTATCGGAGCTATTGTTTCATTTCCGATAATATCCTTTCTCGTTTCTGTGGAATGATGGTGAGAAAAAGTAGACATTGCCTCAACGCTTATTCCGCGTTCCTGACAGTATTTAATCAATTTTTTCTGAGTGTTAAGAGGACTTATCTCAAACTGATTCACTGCCGGAACGATCCCTGTGGCATCAACAAAAGCATCTAGATGTGGTGGGAGTGAAGAACAAACACCCACTGCACGTATCCTTCCATCTTTTTGCATACGTACTAATTCAGCATATATTTCTTGTGCTAAGGGAATAGGCCATGGCCAATGTACAAGGAATAAATCGACATAATCTGTTTTTAGATTGTTGAAGGATTCAAGTATGACTTTTTTAACAGATTTAAAATTCCGTATGTCTAACCATCCTCTTTTCCCAGCATGAAGACCATTGGCGAAAAAAAACTCAACGTCACATTTTGTTGTAATAAAGACATCCTCTCGTTTTATCCCATTTTTCTTTAACGCAGAAGCAATGTACGATTCATTGCCATATTTCAGGGCAGTATCAAACATCCGATATCCATCTGAATATGCCCAATCTATAACATCATTCATTTTTTCTATCGGGATTTTATAAGTCCCCAGTCCGACCATTGGCATCTTAACGCCGTTGTTTAAAGTAACGTATTCCATAGCTAAACAACAAAATGTTTTTTAACATATTCCAAGACCGGTTTGGTCATATCGCCAAACACAGGGCCTGCAGCGATTTGGACAGAACCGGCAAAATTGAGATTGGCTTCTATGATAACCGGATTACCCTTTTCATCAATGGTCAAATCCCAACCAATAAAGCGGGATATTCCGGCAAACCTTGGCGACAAGTCTTTTACCAACGAGACACACTTGTCGTAATTGGGGATGGTCACACTGGAAAAAGCGACACCATTCGGATGGGTGTCATATCTATTCAGTTTACCATCGAACGCAGTATTCAGCAACTGTCCGTTTGGTTTGATACCGCAAACCACACCACCAGAATGCAGATGATTGGTCTTGGCATCTTTCCCTCCCATAATTACTACAGAAGACACAACATAAACTTCGTTTTCAAAAAGTAGCGTTATCAATCTCAAAGTATTCACACAACTGTTACAGAAAGACGCTAATAATTCATGTTGATTGATGAATTCCTGAACTACAATATTTTTCTCTTTAGAAAAAATACTTCTAAGTTCATTTCTGTCACTCTTCTTTTCGTCCCATACATGGACACCTGCTCCAGCCTCAGAATTCACCGATACTTTAATAATCACACGCCCTCTATCCACACACTTGTTGAGCAACACCTCTTCCGAAATCAAATGATACCCATCATCCATATACATACCATTGATTTTTCTACCTATCGTTTGTGGTTGCGGTGCATCATAGAAAAATAGGTCATACAAATTTTTGTCATCTATGACTTTTGACTTGGCCACATCGGAAAAGAAAGGATCGACAATACGATAATAATATCCATCTGGTATATAGTTCTTCAAATCAAAACCAAACACATTTGTTCTGTTATATACATCGAACCAACGGATATCGAATGATTTCTTGGCATACTTGTTGAAAAGGAATGGCTGCCAAAATTCATTTATTTCTTTTTTTTGTGCTTCTGTAATTGGACAACCATTGGGCAAGCTTTTTTGCAGTTCCTTTTCACCAAAAAAGTATCGGCTACGCAATCGCCTATCTGCCATATAGGCCAACATCTTTTTCCTTACTATGTTCATATTAGAATCGTTTAATTAGTTTTTGATATCACTAGTGATTCTTGGTTCTTTTGAACTACATAATCACCATATTTGTATATCCAAAACGCAGCCGCCATAAGTTTGGATTACAAGCATCTTTGAGTAGTTTCTTCTTATCCTTTAGACCTATATAGTAAATACCTCTCTGAACAAAGCCTAGTTTCTTTAATCGACTTCCTGTACCAGATTCACAAGCCAAAGTAAGTATCAAATCAACCTTCTTCGAAAATGTTTGAAGCGCCAATAGATTAATATCAGCTTCACTTAATACACTTTTATCGCATGATTCCCATTCTACAACTGTTCCTGTAATAAAACCATGTTTGGGGCCAGAGTATGAAATATACCGTTCCTTTGTCATAAAGAAACCCAATGGTCTGTTATTCTTGTCATATACACTATAGAAGGATTGTATGTCTTCATCATAACCATTTGTGTTGTGGTCAAGATTCCACTGAAACCATTCCCTGTCATGCACTTCCATATATTTATGACCATCGTTTGCCGTCATCTCACTAACCCAATTTGGAACAATGGTCTCTTTTTTAATAACAATTCTTTTATTTATTTTACGTAGCCTAATTATATTAGGAATATCCATAATTTTTAACAAACAATTACCTAATCCAGAAACCACCTTCAGAATTGTTCCTTTTAGGGAATAACGTTTTAATGCATATTTGGAGTTTTGAATCTTAACATATTGTGGAACTTCAAATAGATGGTACCTCAATTTACGATACATTGGTAGAATCATTTGTGAGATTCCTGCAGCTATTGTAAAATTGTACTCGTCATTACACGATAAAAACAACAATAATTCAGCACCTATACTCTCGCCACGATACTCCTCAATGACTTCAAGTCCACAACCTGTTTGTGCGCCATAAATTGTATCTCCTCCTCTAATACGCGTACCAAAAAGGAAAACCCGACCGATTTCTTTATTACTTTCGTCAACAAATACATACAAAAAAGTTTTTGAATCATCATCATTATCCGGCCATCCTATCAAAGCATTTAAAAAAGATGATGTCAAATGTCCCGTAACAGGAAACTTATCATCTTGAGAAATATAGGCATCTTTATAAGTGCCGGCTTTTAATTCTTTATAAGTAATTCTCTTGGAGGTAATATTTATCATTTTACGATTGCAATTAATGTTATGTATTTCAATTCATTTCTTTTAACATAAAAACTTCACCGTGACCAGGATATATCTTAGTATCCACCGAATACGTTTCCTTTATCTTTCTAACACTTTCAAAATACAACTCTTTACAGCCATTGCGTTTGTTAATATAAGGTTTTGACTGCATGATGGCATCGCCCGTGAACAACCGCCCCTCCAATTCCACACAAATCGAGCCCAAACTATGTCCAGGAGCAGGAATAAAAACTATTTTACAACCATTCCAAAACAGAATCCCTTCCAAGTCCTCTGTGGTTTCATCAATCTTACATACTGAATAATGGTAATCAGGATTATCGTAATAAAGCATGAAATATGCCTGAAATTCTTTGGCTAGATTTTGCTTACATATTTCTGAACATATCACCTTAACCTCAGGAAAACTATTGACCAGAGCATTTACCCCCCAAGTATGATCGGTATGCTCATGGGTGAGAATAATATAGTCGATGGTAAGGCCACGGCCTTTAATAAAAGCTATTTCACGCTCTGATTTCTCCGATGCTGGGTCTATACAGATACAGTGTCCAGATGTCTTGTCAATCACCAAGTAGCAATTAGAAGACATCAATTCATTAATAAAACGTTCTATTTGCACCATTTAGAAGAAGAGAACCATACCACCCCAAGTATAACCCAAACCCTGTGCTATAGACAACACATTCATACCCTTGGTCAATTTACCTTCATTCATGGCTTCGCAAAGTGCGATAGGAATAGTTGAACTTACGGTATTACCCGTGTTTTCAATACTCACGTAGTATTTCTCTGCCGGAATGCGCAACGTCTTGCGTTCCAGATTAGCTAAGAAAATATTAGCCTGATGATAAACATGTAGATCAATGTCGTCTTTTGATAATCCATTCTTTTCTAATACATCCTTAAACAGCGCAGGAATACTTTCCAACGAATAGTTCAAGATGGCGGGACCATCCATATATAGGTTATCGGATGAACGGGGATTTCCGAACTCGTCAAATTCCAAATCGTTGGCAGGTTTTAAGTGGCGCGCACCACCTGTTTTGACAATCAGGTTTTTCGCACCTTCTCCGTCTGTTCCAATTACAAACTCTCCAATCTCAGCCATACCTTCGGTACTGACCACAGTAGCACTGGCACCATCACCGAAGATGGTTCTATTGCTCTTGTCTTTCTCGTGCATGTATTTTGAATAAGTTTCACCTGTCAAAAGAAGCACATTCTTGGCTTGGCCTGCCAGAATGACCGCTTTGGCTAAAGACAAACCAACGATGTAGCCATTACATCCTAAGTTCACGTCAATAGCAGTCAGGTTATGACTCAGCCCTAGCTTCTTTTGAATGACACAAGCTGTAGTTGGCAAATGATAGTCGGCACTCTGGGTAACGAAGACGAGATAGTCAATCTCATTTTTGTCAATACCGCTCGTTTCAAACAATTTCACAGCAGCTTCGATGGCTATGTCACTCGCCGTCTCGTTTTCAGCCGTGACGTGGCGCTGCTTTATGCCAAGTTTTTTCTCAATTTTCTCCACTGTCCACTCAGGAAACATAGTCGCCACCTGTTCATTAGTCAGTACACCTTCTGGCAAGGCGTAATTGATTGCTTTTATATATGCTTTCATTTTAGAGTTATTTTAATGTGAAACCGCCATCTATAAGGATATTAGAGCCTGTCATCCAGCTAGACGCATCACTAAGCAAATAAACCGCACAATTGGCTACATCCTCGGGTTTACCGAAACGTTTCAAAGGATATTTCTGTCGCAAAGCTTCAAGTTCTTCTCCCCCAAAAGTGCCATTGCTTACTTCAAGCAGAGGTGTCTCTATAACTCCAGGGTGGATGGTATTCACTCTAATACCTTGATTTGAGAGTTCAAGTGCAAGACTTTTCACATAGCCAGTAAGAGCCGCTTTCGTTGCGCCATAGCCACCCTCCCCAATCTGACTACGAAATACACCAGAAATTGAAGATATGAATATGATGGATGAATTCTTTTGAATTCTCTTTCTCTTAATCAAAAGGGCGTTTAGCATTAGTGGAGAAAATACATTTGTATGGAATACACTTTCTAATGATGGCAAATCCATAAACTTTGCCATCTGAATTTGAGATACACCAGCACAATGCACGATGCCGTTCAGCATGGGCATCTTTTCGACTATTATTTTGCGTGTATCTTCAGAGTTCAAATCACCACACAATACCAAATGCCCCACTCCCGTCATAGATGCTAAAGTCTCTTGCAACCTCGTTTCGTTGCGACCAGAAAGAACAACTTTTGCTCCCATTTTGGCACACGCAACGGCAATGCCTCGTCCTATACCAGACGAGGCTCCCGTCACAAGTATGCATTTCCTTTCTAGAGAAAAAGGATTTTCCATCTCAATTTTTACTTAGTCTGAATCAGATTGTATAATTCTTCGATAGTATTACAAGCACGCAAATCGGCACCGGTAATTTTCTTATTGAAACTTTCCATGGTCAAAGCAATGATGGAGAGTGCAGTCAGAGAGCCCCACTCTTCAAGTTCTCTGTACACTGTTGCAGGAGCAAAACTTTCAGCAGGAGTTTCATCAAATTCTTCAGCAAATGCGGTTACAAATTCATCTAATGACATAATTCTAATTTTTAATTGTTAAACTTATATTACCTGTCTTTATTTTTTATTCTTTCATTATCTTAAAATTCTTAATCTTACCTTGGTATGTTGGTACATCAAGTAATGATTGTTGGTGCAAATTGGGATACATTCGACGAACTATTTTCTCAAGTGTATCGTCCGTTCCCACTTCGTAGAATTCCGTAACGCCATCCTTCGCCATATTATGTGTCATAGTAGTCCATAGAACCGGATGAGTAATGTGCTGAATCAAATTAGCACGAATCTCTTCAGGATCAGTATGCGGCAGGGCATCCACACATTGGTAAATAGGTATAATCGGTGCATTAAACGTTGTCTTCTTTATAATCTCTCCTAATTCCTCACGAGCCTCGTCCATATAAGGTGTGTGAAACGAGCCTCCAATGGCCAACGGAACGGCCTTTTTGGCACCTTCTTTGCGAAAAGCCTTACATGCTTTCATAACACCTTTCATTGAGCCACTAATCACTACTTGACCAGGACCATTGTAGTTGGCAAAATAGATAGGTTCTCCTATCTCATCCCAAATTTCCTTTATTCTAGTAGCCACATATTCGTCGGAGAGGCCTATCACTGCGCCCATACCAGTAGGGTACTTTTCACATATTTTTTGACCTATCAAAGCGCGGTGTAGAACCAAGTTCAGGCCATCTTCAAAACTGATAGTACCGTTTATCACCAATGCGGCAAATTCACCAAGCGAATGTCCAGCTACCACATCGGGGGTTACGTCGTTTTGACAAAAGGCTAATATAGTTTCATAAACAAAAATAGAGGGCTGGGTGTTTTTTGTCTCCATCAATTCCTCTTCCTTGCCGTGAAACATTATGTCGGTTATTTTATAGCCCAAGAAATTGTTTGCTCTTTCAAACAACTCACGGGCTTGAGGAAATTGCTCATATAAGTCAATTCCCATTCCCTCTTTCTGACAGCCTTGACCAGGAAAAATGAATGCTTTCATATTCTTAATGTTTATTAAACTACCCGATCTTTGGTCTTGTACAATTTTAGATTGTATTTGTTATCCCTAAATGGATAATGGCACTCGATAAACTGCCCATGGCTATTGATTTCCAAGACGGAGAAACCTTCATTGGTCGGAATAACATCAATGTCGAGCTG
>JAEEGL017385518.1_pt1 | contig 13306 bp, 9 predicted proteins | sample 9134231 | NCBI WGS metagenome assembly JAEEGL01 (sample SAMN16246548, study PRJNA631951) | gut metagenome | biome: gut microbiome; feature: rumen; material: fiber-attached | host: Bos | place: Iran: Karaj | collected 2018-10 | reverse complement strand
TTCTTGGACAATGCCCAAGAACATATGACAAATAGGCCATTCCAGTGCGACTACGTCGCAGGGCCTATTTGCACTCGTATCATGTTTTCACGAAATGCGCAGCGTAGTGCGCATTTCTGCAATTTAGTCCAATAATACATAATAAAGCTCTGCACTCACAATATCTGGTAATTATTGGAGCAAATGAACTCCCCAAACAAGCACTATATGACATCTTTCGTCTCCTTGAATAGTTCCCCAAAGCTATGTATGATGGAACTAACCTCACACGCTAATTATGTGAGATTGTTGTGGATGGTAATGACAATAGAATTGTAGATATATGATCTTGAGAAAGGCTTAACATGACAAAGAAAAAACTGGCACTTGAAGTTATAGACCGCTTAAAGAAAGAATATCCCGACGCAGTGTGCACCCTTGCATACGACAAAGCGTGGCAGCTGCTTGTAAGTGTACGCCTTGCTGCTCAATGTACTGACGCAAGAGTTGACATGATTACTCCGCTTCTTTATGAGAAGTTCCCTACAGTCGAGGCACTTGCGGGGGCAGAGGTCTCTGAGATTGAAGAAATAGTGCGTCCCTGCGGACTTGGAAATTCAAAGGCCAGAGACATTTCTGCCTGCATGAAGGTAATACATGAAAAGTATGATGGAGGCGTACCTGACACAATGGAGGAGCTTCTTGCACTTCCGGGAGTCGGGAGAAAGAGTGCGAATCTTATTCTCGGAGATGTATTTGGAAAGCCCGCTATTGTAACTGATACTCACTGCATAAGGCTCTGCAACCTGATTGGGCTTGTTGATAATATCAAAGATCCCGCCAAGGTGGAAAAAGAGCTATGGAAGATAATTCCACCTGAGGAAGGAAACTCTCTTTGCCACCGATTTGTTGTCCATGGCAGGGCAGTATGCGTTGCCAGAAGACCTGATTGTGAAAGGTGTTGCCTGAAAGATATCTGTAAAACCGGCAAAAAAATCTAACAAAAAAGATAATGTATATTTGTATACAATTGTGTTTTGGTATGATATACTACCTAAAACAAGGGCGTTTCGATGTATTTCGTGCGCCCTTTTTCTTTTGAATCAGGATTTTCTGCACGAAGTATCCAATCTAATGTTTTTTCTCACAATGGGGAAGGCGGGAAAATCGATTATGTTCTGAAAAATTTTATACTAAGGAGGAGTTTTTGTATGGAGAGTTTTGTAGGTCGCATTGAGAGTATCAACAATGCAGTCAATGGGTTTGTGTGGGGACTTCCCATGCTGATTCTTTTGGTAGGAACCGGCATATTGATGACCGTTCTTACTAAAGTCTTTCAGATTTCACACTTTAAGCACTGGGTAAAAAATACCATCGGTGGAATTTTCAAGGACAAGCACGTAACAGCTCATACCGGAAAAGAGGATATGCAGATCTCTCAGTTCCAGAGTCTGTGTACAGCACTGGCAGCTACAATTGGTACAGGTAATATCGCAGGTGTTGCTGCAGCAATTTTGTCAGGTGGTCCGGGCGCTATTTTCTGGATGTGGATTGTTGCATTCTTTGGCATGATGACAAACTTCTCTGAGAATGTCCTTGGTATTTATTACAGAAGAAGAAATGAGAAAAACGAGTGGTGCGGCGGAGCAATGTACTATCTTAAAGACGGCCTTGGTTCCAAGAAGGGCTGTAAGGAGATTGGTGCAGCTTTGGCAGTATTATTCAGTGTTTTCTGTGTACTCGCTTCTTTTGGTATCGGCAATATGAGCCAGATTAATTCCATTGCTGTAAACATGAACACAGCATTCGGAATTCCAAGCTTTGTGACAGGTATCATTCTTATGCTTCTTGCAGGTCTTGTTATAGTTGGCGGACTTAAGAGAATCGCATCTGTTACAGAAAGACTTGTACCTTTCATGGCAGTTATCTATCTTGCATGCTCAGTTGTTATTTTGATCGTGAACTTTGATCAGCTCGGAGCTGTCTTTACTTCCATCATAAAGGGCGCATTTGGTATGAAGGCTGTTGGCGGAGGAATAGTAGGAAGCGGTGTTGCCTATGCTGTTCAGTGGGGAATGAAGAGAGGTGTGTTCTCAAACGAGGCAGGTCTTGGTTCTTCAGTTATGGTTCACTCAAGTTCAAATGTAAGAGAGCCTGTTGTTCAGGGAATGTGGGGAATCTTCGAGGTATTTGCTGACACAATTATCGTATGCTCACTTACTGCTTTTGTAGTTCTTTCAAGCGGAATTGTTGATCTTGAAACAGGAAAGGTTATTTCATCAAGCGTATCCACAGCACTTGTTGCAGAAGCTTTCTCAACAGTATACGGCAAGTTCGGTTCAGCCTTTATCGCAATCGCAATCCTGTTCTTTGCTTTCTCAACAGTACTTGGCTGGAGCCAGTACGGCAGCAAGGGCTTTGAGTACCTCTTCGGAACAAAAGCTGTTAAGGGTTATCAGTCAGTATTCGTACTCTTTATCCTTATCGGTGCAACAATGGACCTTACACTTGCCTGGGACCTTTCCGATACCTTCAACGGAATGATGGCCATCCCGAACCTTATCGGTGTAATCGCTCTCAGCGGAACAGTTGTTAAGATCACTCAAAACTATGTAGCCCGCAAGATCAAGGGCCAGAAAATTGAACCAATGCTTTCCGCAATCGACGAGATTCAGGAAATCCATCAGAGAGAAATTTCATAAACCATTTCATCCTTTTATTTACAAAGATAAGCGACACATTTTCAGAATGTGTCGCTTATTTTATGGTCATTTTTATCGAAAGTGTTTGATAAATCCCCTTGTGTGTTTTGGCTGCTTCTTTTGTGTGATAGCTTTAGAGTCAGTTAACGTTGATGGATTCAAAGGGGAGGAGATATGGAAAAATTATATTCGCTTACGGCAGCGCAGAATATGCATTATCAGTGGATAAGGCAGTATCACACTCAGCAGGTTTCGGGAGTCAGTGTAGCTGTGGCAGTGCAGCTTGAACTTGATTTTTCACTTCTTAATAAGTGTATCAATGAGGAGACCAAGAGATACGGATGCCTTAACCTGAGGTTTACAGCGGAAGATAAAAAGGGTGAGATAAAGCAGTACTTTAAACGAAAAATACATAGGAATATAAAGGTTCTTAATATGTCTGATATGAGCTTTGAAGAGGCTGAAGCAGTCATGCAGAATATGGCTTATGAAACCTTTGATGGTGATGACATTCCTATGTATCAGTTTTTAATGATCAGGCTCTCTGACGGTTTTAACGGCTTTTTTGTGCATCTCGATCACAGGCTTATTGATTCCTGCGGTATTGCCGTAATGATAAAGGACATTATGGCACTCTATGCACATTATAAGTACGGAAAAAAGTATCCTGATGAGCTGGCGGATTTTGAAAAGGTACTTGAAGAAGACCTTTCCAAAGCAGCAAACCCAAAGCGTTTTGAGAGAGATAAAAACTACTGGGAGGAGCAGCTGGATAAATACGGAGAGCCTTTGTACTCAGATATTAAGGGACCTTTTGTTCTTGAAGAAACAAGGAGGCGCCATAATAATCCGGGGCTTCGAAGTGCTGACATAGAGCGGAACAATCTTTTTGTAACAGTTAAAGATTATGTTCTGGAAAAAGATGCAGCCGAAAGGCTTTTTGATTACTGCCTGAAAAAAAGAATTTCTTTTAACAATCTAATGCTTCTTGCTATGAGGACATATCTATCCAAGGTTAATGAAGGCCAGGAGGATATCACAATTGAAAACTTTATAGCAAGAAGATCTACACATGAGGAATGGACATCCGGTGGCAGCCGGACAATAATGTTCCCCTGCAGAACGATAATAGAGCAGTCTGTGAGTTTTTTGGATGCAGCGCTTACGGTTCAGAATACTCAGAATAAAAACTATCTTCACAGCAGCTACGATCCAGAGCTTATAAGAGAATCCATCAGAAATAGATTTAAAACTCCAAAGGACACTTCCTACGAGAGCTGTTATCTGACTTATCAGCCGCTGCAGGTGACTTCCGATAACCTTGATCTATCCGGAATTCCCGTTTATTTCAAGTGGTTTGCAAACGGAGCTGCGACAAAGAAGGTATATCTTACTATCACGCATCTGCCCGGTGGAGGTCTCAATTTTTCCTATCACTATCAGACAGCAAATCTTGATGAGAAAGATATTGAACTATTTTATTACTACATGATGCGCATAGTTTTTGCAGGTATAGAAAATGATGAAAAGACTATTGGGGAAATCATGAGAAGTGTTTAATAAAACTATGAGAGGAGAAGAATTATGAAAAACGAGAAGAAATTTAAAGAATTTTTGTCACAGTACTGCGATGTAAAACCGGGAGATATGACAGAGAATATGAGACTATGCGAGGACCTGGGGCTTAGTTCTTTTGATCTTATGTCACTTCTTGGAGACATGGAGGATAATTTCGACATTGAAATTAACGTTGATAACATTGGCAGTGTCATGACAATCGGCGAGGCTCTTGCACTTATTGAATCAAAGTAAATCTGCATTGGGGAAAGGGTAGAAAAGATGAATAGCATAAGAGAACTTCTTGAACATTGCCTGGCAGAATATGGGAATCTTCCGGCGATAAAGTGGCCTGAAAATCAAGGCGTAGCAGAGAAAAAGTATGATGAACTATGCGAGGATGCCTCCGCCATAAGGAAAGGACTTAAGGCATCGGGACTTTGCGGCAGCCATATTGCTATTGTGGGACACAGCTCGGTAGAGTGGATTGAAACATTTTTTGGAATCACATCGGGGGATAACGTGGCGGTGCTTCTTGACATGCTGCTTCCTGACGAAGAACTTGCAGACCTGATAGCAAGGTCTGATTCAAAGGCGGTATTTATTGATTCTTCGAAGTTTTCACTGATAGATGTGATAAAAGAAAAATGTCCGCTTGTCACACATGTTTTTGTTTTAGATGATGAGAGCGCAGATGCAGACTCTTTTGACTTAGGCCCAAAGATTTCCTGCAGCAGCTTAAAGAAGATTATTGAACTGGGAGCCGGTGCAACAGAGGCAGATAGTAATGAAGGTGATAAACTCGCCATGATAATCTTTACATCGGGAACTACCGGTAAGAGCAAGGGAGTTATGCTTACACAAAAAAATCTCATCAGCAACGTCGAGGCTGTTGAATATGATGCTGCTCCGGGCAAGGTAGTACTTAGCGTACTTCCCATCCATCACGCCTATTGCCTTGTCATGGATTTTTTGAAATGTCTTTCTCTTGGAGCGACCGTATGCATCAATGACTCATTCCTTCACATGGTAAAAAACATGCAGCTCTTTAGACCGGATGTAATGCTGATGGTTCCGATGATGATAGAGACGATTTATAAGAGGCTTGTCGGTGCCGGCAAAATTTTGCCCAAGAAGCTTGTGGCCGCAAAAGTTTTTGGAGGTAATTTGACAACAGTCTTTTCCGGAGGCGCACATCTTGATCCATTCTATATCGACAAGTTCAAGGAATATGGTGTTGATATCTATCAGGGATATGGAATGAGCGAATGCTCACCGGTCATAAGCTCCAACACGCCTTTGGCAAATAAGCCAGGCTCTGTTGGCAAGATACTTAAAAACGCATCAGTCAAAATAGAAAATGGGGAGATACTTGTAAAGAGCAGCAGCGTAATGGCAGGCTACTACAAGATGCCCGATGAGACAAAAGAAACTCTTGAAGGCGGATGGCTACATACTGGAGATAAAGGGTATGTAGACGAGGATGGATATCTTTTTATAAATGGCCGTGTAAAGAACCTTATTATTCTTTCTAACGGTGAAAATATATCACCTGAGGAAATAGAGAATAAGCTGTCTCTCTATCCACTAATAGATGAAGTGGTTGTCACCGGAGATGGAAATGGACTTACAGCCAGAATCTACCCTGACCAGGATCTAATCATCAAAAAGAAGATGAACGGAGAAAAGCTTGAAGCTGAACTGCAAAGGATTCTTGATGATTACAATAAATCTCAACCAACCTATCGGAGGATAGTGCACCTTGTAATCAGAGAAAATCCTTTCCGCAGAAACACAACCCGCAAGATTCTCCGCCAATACGCTTTAGATGATCTTCCTGCTTAATGTTTGGAACAGATCAGCCATGGCTTAAGCCGGGAAGTACTCCTTTGATGAAGACTTCGGCCATGATATCTGCAACCTGGTCAGCAGGAACGTTAAAGCCCGAGGAAGTCCATTTGTGAAGAACACCAACGGTGCTGCCTATTCCCGATGCGATGTAGTAGGCAGCACTTTTTTTGTCCTGAATATGATAGGATTCATTATCAGTGACCTGGCGCATATACCTGTCAAACATCATAAGCATTTTTTCAAAAAACAGATCAGATCTTTTGCTCTCCAAAAGAGTTGAAAGAAAGTGATTTTCTTTTGTGTAATTACAGATTGCGAGGAAGAAAGACTTGCAGATTGCCTTGTCATCCTTTGGATGGAAGCTTTCCATAAGCCTGAAGATGTTATCAATAGTCTTTTCTTCGGCGGCATCGACAAGAGCAGGTATGTTTTCGTAGTGATTATAGAATGTGCTGCGGACCAGACCGGCTTTTTTTACTACGTCTGCAACTGTGATCTTGTCTATATCTTTTTCTTTAAGAAGCAGAAAGAAAGAATCGAAGATTGCTTCCTCTGCGGTGCTGTATCTTTCATCTGTTTCATTCATATTCGAAGTTTCCCCCACGTTAATGACATTTTTACAATCCAAAGACCATTATAACACTATATTTATACTTTTTTTACAAAAGAAATGTACGGAAAATGGTAGAATTAATACTGAGTAACTATATGGTATTGGTTGAGGGAGAAGGTCCTTTTCAATGAATATTTGGGAGCATTTCGACAAAGAAGAAAGGTATATACCGTTTTCGGATGGGCAGGAGGAGACAAATGCGTATCTGAGATGGCTTGATATGTTTCTTTTGGCGGCAAAAGAGCTTAAGGAAGATGAAAATGCAGAGGTGCTAAGGAAAGAGCTGCGAGAGGCTTCGGTTCTTTTGGGGACAAGGGTTGAGGCGTCAAAGGAGCGCGAGGTATCGGCTTTAAACGGAATAGGAATTACGAATATAGCTGCTCAGTATGGGCTGTATGATTTTTCTTTTTTCTGCCTTCTGATGGCTGTAGCGGTTGAGATGGATGCCCATTATCTCATGGCCTACAAGGAGCTTTCGGATTACAGCAGCGATTACCTGACCTTTGCGCTTGCGGAGGATATTTTTTCGGAGTACGCAGAGCCGGAGGAACTTCCGGGGATTCGCCAGTATAGAAACATTATAGAAAAGTGCCCTCTTTTTAACATAATCCCATCGAAGGATGGAGAGGGAAGCCTTTTTGACGGCATTACCATAAACAGACAGCTGGCATCCATAATTAAGGGCGATTACGAGATAGAGTCGGGTCTAAACGAGATCATAAGTGAAAGAGCAGCAATCGGCTCCGAAGATGAAGGCGCAATACATAAAGAAGATATACAAAAGCTTCAGACATTTCTTAACGCGAATGAACACGCGGGTAACATCGTTCACATAAGAGGAAAAAAAGGCAGCGGCCGAAAGAACCTTGTGCTCAGAGCGCTTGATAAGGCCAGAATAGTCATTATAGTCTCTGTTGACAGGCTGATTATGGTAACACCTGAGAAGGTCAGGAGTTACACAAAAGAAATCCTTGTAAGATCAACAACTTTGGGAAGAGACCTAATTATCGTATGCGAGGATAAAGAGAATCTGCCGTTTCTTAAAGGCTTTTTGAGAACTGCAATTCCGGAGACAGACAGGCTATTCATAATAACAGATGAGAAGGTATATCTCGATGATGTTTTATCCGGATACAGGAGTTTTACTGTAGATATCGGAATTCCAAGCGCCCTTGAGAGGCAGCTTATCTGGAAAAAGAAATTTGAAGATATTGATGTCGATAAAGATGTTGATGTAGAAGAGCTCTCCGGAAAATACAGACTTTATCCGGGAGTTATAAGTGGCTGCGTATCCCAGGCAAAGGCAAGATGCGATGCTGAAGGAAAAACAAAAGTCACAAAAAAGATGCTTTCAGATGCAATCCTTGATAATACAACAACTGCGCTGGATGCTCTGTGCGACAGAATCCCGCTTAAGTTCACATGGGATGACCTCGTAATCGATGACAGGCAGAAGCTCATTATGGAGACTCTTTGCAGCCGGGTTAAGAACAGAAGTATTGTCGATGAGGAGTGGGGCTTTAACGACAAGATAACTTACGGAAGAGGAGTCAGCCTTATTCTGTTTGGCGCACCCGGAACCGGTAAGACTATGGCTGCGCAGGTCATGGCAAAAGAGATCGGAATGGCCCTATACAGAGTTGATCTTTCTCAGCTTGTGGATAAGTACATCGGTGAGACAGAAAAGAATATTGGAAAGATTTTTGATGCAGCCTCAGACGGAAATGTGATTTTGTTCTTTGACGAGGCGGATGCACTTTTTTCAAAGAGGACAGACGTTACATCCTCCAATGACAAACACGCAAATACGGAAGTGGCATTCCTTCTTCAGAAGATTGAACAGCATGAAGGCGTGACATTCCTAGCAACTAACAGGTTTAATGACTTTGACGTGGCGTTTATCAGACGAATAAATTATGCAGTAAGGATCGAGAGACCAGATGCTGCAACAAGACTCAAGCTCTATGAGAAGATTCTTCCGAAAAAGACACCGAAGGCTGATGACATCAATCTTAAGTATTATGCAGATAACTTCGAGATTAGCGGAAGTGAGATAAAAGAAGTGCTTTACAGTGCAGCATTCATGGCAGCTGCGGACAACAAGTGCCTCAGCAATAAGCATATCCTGCAGGCATTAAAGCTTCAGCAGGAAAAGACAGGAAAGATAGTTTCAGGAGCAGAAATCTCGAGATTCATTATGTAGGAGGAAATCCTATGGCAGACTACGAAGATTCTTTAATGGTTCAATCAGAAAGAAGGAATAAGAATCTCCTCTTTTCGACGGCCAATAGCCTCAGGCAGCGCAGAAATGCCGGTGACAATACTGATTATGAAAGAAAAAATAAGAACAAGGGAAAAGCATTCTCTTTAAGAAGATTCATTCAGAAAAAATTAGACAAGACCGGCAGATTTGGCGGCAGGAAGGCTAAAGACAGAAATGATGATACTCTTGCTGAAAATGCTGAATTGGAAGAAGAAAATGCAAAGCAGGTTCAGGACGACTTCGTAGTCAGAGTTGATGACGAAATCCAGCGTTCTATTGATAACGATTTTGAAAGAGAAAGAATTGGGGAGGATGAATCACTTGAACAGAGAGTACAAAAAAGAGCAAAAAGGATCATGGATACTTACAGATCCAAGATTGTAGATACTGATGTGTACAAGATGATGTTCACAACAGGTGACACACTAAGTCATGACACTGAGACAAATTTTGAGAACTATGTGTATCGAATTTTAACTGATGAGGAAAAGATCAACGCAAGATATCCAATAACTAATCTTGAAGAGGATAGGCTCGCGGTGGCACTAAAAAACAGAGAAAGTGCAAAGCAGGTAATATTTGGAGCAAATAGCGTAGAGGAAGCACTTGAAACAGCCTTTAACCCTCAACATCAAAGATCGCTGTACTGCATACTTACTGCTTCAAATAAGAGTGATAAGGATCTTTTGAACTTAAAGCAGGAAGCAGCCAAAAAACAGAGTGAAAGGCTGGAGAACGAGGAGAAAGAGAGAAAGAAAGCACAGGCAGAAAAACCTGAAATGGAACGTCTTGAAGCAAAGAGACGTGAAGAGGAGGAGAACGCAAAAGAAAAAGAAGGAAAGCAAGGTGAGCTCACGCAGGATATTAATCCTGAGGGAATTGCTGTTGGAATGCAGGAGAAGAAGAGAGTACAGCCGGCAGAGGCTGTGAGTGCACCTCCTAAGATGACCAAGAAGCTTATAAAGGGTATGCTCGCTGATCTAAACAAATTTGGTCTGGACGTAACTACATTTGTTTCTGTCTTTAAAGCTTTTGCAGGAATTGAGGGAAGAAGTACGATTTCCGGCAAAATGATAGATGATTATAATCATCTTGTGGATTTTTTATATGCCTGCAGTAAAAACAGTGGTGTTGGAACAACATTCCCTAAGCTTTATGCGGATATCATGAATGCCAAAACTAACGTAGATCAGTATGAGAAATATACTGAGCTTTTGAGAACTATCACTGCAAATTATTCAAGAGAAACATTAAAATCTATGTTTGCACAATTTTACATTTATTGACGCATGGTCATTTTTGCTGCGTTTTTGACGGTATTTGGTAGGTTTTAGTATTGGCTATGTGATATCATAAAAATATATGCGCTATTGCGCTTTTTAATGGTGGACCATGGTAAAAAAGAGATTCTTTGATAAAGCAAATAGAAATTATGTTAAACGCATAATCATTTCTGTTATCGGAATCGCAGTCAATGTCATTTTAGCTTATATAATGCACAGATTGGGACTTTTCCTGTTCCTTGATACTATTGGAACAATAGCAGTTTCTGCTTTGGCGGGTCTTTTTCCGGGCATTTTGACTGCTGTGATCACGAATGCTATTTGCACGCTCTTTAATGCCAATGCCATCTATTTTGGATTTTTGAATGCCATGGTAGCAATATTCACGGCATGGTTTGTTCGCAAGTATTCATTTAGAAAGCTCTCTAAGGTAATAATATTTGTTCTTTCACTTGCACTTTTTTCAGGAAGTATCAGTACAATCGTCAACTGGAGTTTGCTGAATGGTGCTCAGATTGCCCGAAATTCTCAAACTGCAACACTTTTTTCTTCATACCTTAGACTACCTATGTTCTGGGCATATTTTCTCTACAACATTCTAATGAATATCCTTGATAAGGGAATCGCATTTGTGATTGCGTGGATTCTCCTAACATTTGTTCCTGATGAATTTCTTGCAGAAATCGAGAATGGGAACTGGAGGCAGAGAGCGCTGGAAAGCGATGAGATAGAGACCCTTAATGCATGGGGCAAGGATATGAGGCGTTCCATGCGTACCGGAACAACGATGATCATTTTTATGACTTCTGTGCTTCTCGTTATCGTAACAGGTTGGAGCGGCATTCGTTTATATTTTGCCCGAAACAAGGAGAGCAAAACTATTGATGCGCTTAATTCATTAAAGCTTGTTGTTGAGCTTATGGATGCAGAAGAGATAAAGTCTGTTATCAAAAATGGCAGTAAAGATGAATATTATTTAAAGAACAAAAATCTTCTCCAGAAAGTAACAAACAGCTATAGCTCTGTTCAGAGTATGTATTTGATAAGGTTTGGAGAAAAGGAAGGGCAGGTAATTTATGATATCAGCACAGTTGAAGCCCCTCCGAGAGAGAAGAGAACAAAGCTTGAGTATGACGAAAGAATTATGCCCTATGTTGATAGACTGTTAAGGGGCGAAATCATCAGTCCAATCGAGCACAATAACATAGACTCATGGGTGAGATCGGTTTTTTATCCTATAGAGGATGCTGATGGAAACTGTATCTGCTATGTTATTGCAGATGTCTCCATTACTTACATGGCAGATTATATGGGCGACTTTATTATAAGATCTCTCATTATTCTCCTTGGCTTTTTTATCCTTGTAATTGCCAACAACATGTGGTACACCAATACGCTTATGGTTTACCCGATAAGGAGCATGGCTAAGTGCGTTGATGACTTTTCTGTTTTAGGCTATGAACAGGAGCAGATGGATAAGAATGTCAAGAATATCAGGGCGCTTGCAATTGAGACTGACGATGAAGTAGAAAAGCTGTATAAATCAATCTGTCGAATGACGCTCAATCTTTCCGAGCAGATGAGGGACCTTAGAAGGTTTTCGGATGCTACGGCCAAGATGCAGGACGGTCTTATAATTACAATGGCGGACATGGTAGAAAAAAGAGATTCTGATACAGGTGAGCACATTCAAAAGACAGCTCTTTATGTAAAGATAATCGTAGAAGGACTTAAAAAGAAAGGCTATTACGCCAGCAAGGTCACACCTAAGTTTATGTCAGATGTGGTGAGATCGGCCCCTCTTCACGATATTGGAAAGATAAATATTCCCGACGGTATTTTGAACAAACCCGGTAAGCTTACCCCTGAAGAGTTTGAAATCATGAAGACTCATACAACAGCGGGTAAAAAGATCATGGAAGATGCCATAAGTACTGTTGAAGGCGAGAATTACCTTAAAGAAGCACGAAATATGGCAGCATATCACCATGAGCGCTGGGATGGAAAGGGCTATCCCGAAGGACTTCACGGAGAAGTAATTCCGCTTTCAGCTCGTATCATGGCAGTAGCGGATGTTTTTGATGCACTGACTTCTCCCAGGGTATATAAGGAGGCATTCCCATTAGACAAAGCGCTTTCTATCATTACAGAGGAAACTGGAAAACAGTTTGATCCCAAGTGCGTGGAAGTCTTTATGGATGCACTTCCTGAAGTCAAAGTAATCTTAAAGAAATATAACAATATGTAACTAAAAAGGCTGGAGAATGTAGGATGCTGCGGAAGGCGGATTTCGTAAAAAGAATAGGTGCCTTACTCTGCATAGTTATGGCAAATGCAGTTCTATGGGGAAACTCTGCCCTGGCATTCGGACCTACAGGAACTCGCCTTTCAGCCAGCTCTGGAGATGCTGACAAAAGCAGCGAGACAGTACTTGTAGGCGGTGGTTATGCAGTAAGCGGTCAGTCCGGCTCTATTGGTTATACAGCAGAAGTATATGATGAAACAAATGGCCTTATTACGACTGATGCAAATTACATCTTAGGTTCAAGTGACGGATATATCTGGATTGGAAGCTATAGCGGTATTTTTAGGTATGACGGAACTGTCTTCGAAAAAATTGAGTACTCAGAAGGTCTCACCAGTGGACGAGGGCTTTTTGAAGACAGTAAAGGCCGAATCTGGGTTGGAACAAATGATAATGGCGTTGTTGTCATTGATGGTACAGAAGCAACTTGGATTACCTATAAGGATGGTCTGCCTTCTTCTTCAATAAGAGTGTTTACAGAAGACCGCTATGGAAATATCTATATCGGGACCACAGCCGGTGTCTGCTATGCTGACACTGATCTTAGAATACATACTATTGACCACGAGCTTATCAACGAAGACAGAGTATTACAGCTTCAAACCTGGAGCGATGGCACTGTTTTTGGAATGACCAAAAGCGGGTATATGTTTTCCATAAAGAATAAAGAGATTGATCAGGTCTATGATGGAAAGGAACTTGGCACAGGTAAGATCACATCAATTCTCGCTGACCCTGAAAAAGAAGGGGTTA
>JAEEGL017199198.1_pt1 | contig 13306 bp, 14 predicted proteins | sample 9134231 | NCBI WGS metagenome assembly JAEEGL01 (sample SAMN16246548, study PRJNA631951) | gut metagenome | biome: gut microbiome; feature: rumen; material: fiber-attached | host: Bos | place: Iran: Karaj | collected 2018-10 | reverse complement strand
CTTGTACTTAGTCTTTCAGTATTTTCAATGATTTGTTTCCTCCCTCGCGGAAAGGGAATGCAAAGGTAAACCACTTTTTTGAAAGTGCCAAATTTTTTTGAAGATTTTTTCGCTGCGGCGCGCCCGCCTACAGCAAGGTATCCAGGTCCTTGCGGTCGAGGAAACGGTAGGACGCCGCCTCGAGCAGGTGAGCCGGTTCCAGTCCGGCCTTGCCCTCCAGGTCTGCGATGGTCCGGGCGACCTTGATGATGCGGAAATATGCGCGCATGGAGAAGCCCAGGCGCGTCATCAGTTTCTCGAGGGTGTCGCGGCAGGCCTCGTCCAGGCGGCAATAGCGCTCGATGTGGCTGCGGGTCATCTCGGCGTTGGCGCTGATCCCCTGTCCGGCGAAGCGCCGCTGCTGGATCTGGCGGGCCTGCAGGACGCGTGCGGCGACGGTGGCGCTGGACTCGGCTTTCTTCGCTCGTACGATGCGGTCGGCCGGGACGGGATGGAGCCACAGATGCAGGTCGATCCTGTCGAGGATGGGCCCGGACAGCTTCGAGAGATAGTTTTGGCGCTGGGTGGGCGTGCAGTTGCAGCGCTCCCCCTCTCCGTAATAGCCGCAGGGGCAGGGATTGGAGGCGCCTACAAGCATGAATGAGGCCGGGAATTCAACCTTCGAACGCAGGCGGGAGATGCAGACGCGTCTGTCCTCGATCGGGCCCCGGAGGGCCTCGAGGACCGATTTGGGCATCTGCCCGACTTCGTCCAGGAAGAGCACGCCGTTGTGGGCCAGGGAGACTTCGCCCGGAAGGATGTTGTCTCCGCCCCCTCCGCCGATGATGGCCGCGATGGAAGCGGAGTGGTGGGGCGCCCGGAAGGGACGCAGGCGGATCAGGCCGTCCTGGAGCCCGTTCCTTCCGGCGACGGAGTAGATCTTGCTTGTCACGAGTGCCTCCTGCATCGTCAAGGGCGGCAGGATGTCCGCGAGGGCTTTGGCGAGCGAGCTCTTCCCTGCCCCCGGAGCACCCACCATGATGACGTTGTGTGAGCCGGATGCGGCGATTTCGATGCCGCGTTTGGCGCCTTCCTGGCCGATGATATCGGCGAAATCGACGCTTCCCGCCTCCCGGCTTTTGCGGGGGGCGCCCTGACGGAGCCGCCGGTAGCGTTCCGTATTCCAGACCAGCAGCTCCCGGCAGTCTTCCACCCCTTCCAGGATGCGGATGACTTCCCCGAAGCCCGCAACCCCATAGACCTGGATATCCTGGAATTCCGCCGCTTCGAGGGCGGACTCCAGGGGGAGGATGATACCCTCATAGCCGGCGTCGCGGGCCATTTCGGCAAAAGGGAGCGCGCCCGGGATGGCGCGGACGCTGCCATCCAGGCCGAGTTCTCCCATGAGGATGAAGCGCTCCGTGCGCGGAAGCTCCCGCTGCTCCGAGGCGGCGATGATGCCCACGGCGATGGGCAGGTCGTAGCCGCTGCCGTTCTTGCGCAGGTCCGCGGGGGCGAGGTTGATGACAATCTTCTTGCCGGGGATGTGGAAGCCCAGGGCCTGCAGGGCCGTGGTCATGCGGAGCAGGCTCTCTTTGACCGCCACGTCGGCCAGTCCGACCAGGTGGATGCCGATGCCCCGGTCGATATCGATTTCCACCGTCACTTCGACGGCGTCGATTCCGATGCACTTCGCACCGTGAATGTGTGTGAGCATAGTATTAACAGGCTTTTTGTTATCTTTGTGCTGCCATGTTGCAGCAAATCCATATTCCCGGTCTGTCGGAGATCGATGCCGCCGCCGCCGACTTCCTGCGTCGTATCGGAGCGCGCCGTCTGATCGCTTTCTATGCCCCGATGGGGGCCGGGAAGACGACCTTCACCACGGCCCTCTGCCGCTGTCTGGGTGTCCGCTCCGAGGCGGTCGGCTCGCCGACTTTCGCCCTGGTCAACGAGTACCTCAGCGCAGCCGGAGAACCCATCTATCATTTTGATTTCTACCGGATCACCCGGCTGGAGGAAGCCCTGGATATCGGGCTTTACGAATATCTGGACAGCGGAGCGCTCTGCCTGATGGAGTGGCCGGAGAATATCGAAACCCTCCTGCCGGAAGAGACCCTCCGGGTATCGATCGCCGTCAATCCCGACGGTTCCCGCACCCTCAGCTGGGAGGATGAATCTCCACGGACAGGCTGCTGATGTAGCCGTGCAGCGGAACCGGGCGGAATTCCTTTCCGGTCCAGACCTTCGGATCCTCCCGGGCGCCCAGCGCGGAGAGGCCGAGCCATAAGCACCCATCCAGGACGGTGGCGCAGGCCGTGCTCATCAGCCGGCTGGCCTTGGCCGTCTGCGTTCCATCCGGACCGTACCAGCACAGGTTCCCCTCCCCGTCGGTCCGGATGGCGAATCCGGCTCCGGATCCATAATAGAGATACGCTTCCTCCATGCAGAGCCTGTGCATCCGGGACGGGGATGTGGCCAGCATCCAGCCGCAGTAATCTCCCGTCTGGTCCACGACGCGACAGGTGATGACGCAGTCTTCGCCCTCTCGCCAGATGCGGCCTTCGCTCAGCCTCCTGGTATGAAATGCGCTGCGCAGCATACACGCCCGGCCGTCCAGGATCTTGACATCGAGCAGGCCGCTCCTGACCGTCGTCTCCAGCGGGGCGGGGCGACCCTTGCGGACCACGTAGGGTTCTTCCTGCTGCGGTCCCCCGACGTGGAAGCAGAAGACAAGGTCCCCTTCGTCGCGATACAGGGCGCCGGTGGGGGCATAAGAAGGGTCCAGCAGGTCGCCGTAGGGGATGCCGTCGGCGTCTTCATACAGGAGAACGCCGTTCATGCGGAAGCGGAATCCTTCACCCCGGGCCGGACGGGAGAGGGTGTACAGGTCCCCGCCTTCTTCCAGCAGGCCGACCAGGTACTCCCGGTCCTCGATGCGGAAGAGCTCCACGCCGTCCCGTCCGATACGGGTCTGTCCATCCACCATCCTTTCGGTATATAGGTGCCCGGAAAGGATGTGGTGGCGGTCGGGATCGGGGCTGAAGCAGGCGTCCGGTCCCGAGGCCAGGGTCAGGACGGGCGTGAAGTCGCGATACAGCAGCAATTCGCAGGGGACATTCCCGTAGGCGGTGTCCCGCTGCCAGTCGTAGTCATCCGGGAAGCGTACGGCGGAGAACCAGAGCAGGGTGTCCGCCGTCTCCGATCCGGGGCTTTCGTGTTCGCTGCGCCCGCGATGCGGATGGGACCCGGGGGTGTGCAGCGTACCGTCGCGGGCCGTGTAAAACGTGTCGCCGTTATCCAGCGGCGCACAGGCGCCTGACAGGATCGCCAGGCAAAGGAGCGGGAAGTTTCTCATGGCAGTTTCTTTTTACCCGCAAAGAAGGGAAAATAAAAGACAACCCGCGAAAAGAATCGTGTCTTTTCGCGGGTCGCTTATCACAAAAATACGTTTTTTTCTGTTTTTGACGTTTTTTATCGTCCGAGCTGGAAGCGCAGGCCGGCGTCGAAGTTGATCAGCAGCGGTTTTTCCGTGCGGATGTTGCGCGGCTGGTTGCCGGGGAAATAGTAACGGACCCCGGGATCGAAGTAGATGCCGACGGGACCGGCGATGCGGAATTCCACGCCGAGTCCGGCGCCTGCCGAGAACTGCAGCCCCTTCACGGGATAATTCCGGACGATGTCGGCGGGGCTGGCGAGGAGCCGGTACCGGTTGGCCAGGGCATACTCCGCTTCGCCGCCTCCGAAGGCGTAGAACTTGATCCGGTCCGTAGTGGCGATATCGAAAGCGAAGTTGACGGGAATGCCGAGATAATGCAGGGAGTGGGTAACCGTGCCGGGCGTACCCTCATAACTGCCTGCGAAGGAACGTGTCAGCAGCGAATAGTCCAGGCCCGTATCGACCGACAGGCGCGGCGTCAGGTAAAAGCGGACGCCGAGTCCGACGGTGAAGGGGATGCCGAACGAGGAAGCACTGGATTCCGTGAAGCCGCTGGGGGCGCCGGGAGCCATGCGCACGCCGAAGTTCGCGAGCTGGCGCGGACTGGCGTCGTTGCTGCTGAGGGTCCCCTGTGCATAGAGGGCGGGAGCGGGGCGCCGGGCGTTGCGCTTGTCGGTGCGGGCCGGCTCCGCGAAGGAGTCGGCGAAAGCTTCAGGTGCGACGCTCTCGCGTCTGCGGCGCTCCGGAACGCCGCTCTCCTGGACGGATTTCGTCCCGGCGTCGCGGGTGGCGGCTTCCGCTTCGGCCACGGGCTCAGGAGCGATTCCGGCCTCCGGGGTGATTTCGGATGCCGGTGCCGCTTCCGGGGTGACCGGGGCGCGGCGGACGGTCCGGACGGGGCTGTCTTCCGTCAGGACAAGACCGGCTGCCGGCGTGTCAGCCTTCACGGCTTCCGCGCCGGCAGGGTCTCCGGCCTGTGCAAGCGTAGCTTGCTCTTGGTTATTATATAGGTTGGTTGGAATTGGGTCTTTCCGCGTACCCGGGATGAGTACGGCCGCGGCGATGGCGGCAGCCGCAAGGCTCATCCCGGCCCACTTCATCCAGGACCAGGAGGCGGCTTGGGCGGCCTGCGCGGCGTCCAGATGCGCGGAAATACCCTTCCAGACCCGGCGGGAAGGCTTTACCTCCGTGTCTGCAAGCATCGATCTGAGCTGGAGATCGAAATCGTTGATCGGTTTTTCCGGCATCTTAATACTTGTCTTTGATCTTGGAACGCAACAGCACGCGGGCCCGCTGCAACTGGGAGCGGGACGTGGTCTCCGAAATCCCCAGGGCTTCGGCGATTTCCTTGTGGGAGTAGCCTTCAACGACGTACATGTTGAAGACCGTCCGGAAGCCCGGCGGGAGGGAGGCGATCATCTTCAGCAGGTCCTTGTGGCCGATCTGCTGGATGGCGGACGGGGTGTCGGCGGTAATATCCCACGCGGCATCCACGTCTTCGGCATTCTTGAGCGCATCCTTCTTGCGGAGACTCATCAGTGCAGTGTTCACAAAGATCTTGCGGGCCCAGCCTTCGAAAGATCCCTCTCCCGAATAGCTGTCCAGCTTGGAATAAAGGGTGACAAATCCGTCCTGGAGTATGTCCTCGGCAGAATCCCGGTCGCCCATGTAGCGCAGGCAGACTGCGAACATTTTGGCGGACAGGAGGTCATAAATCGCTTTTTGACTCCTGCGGTCCCCGGTCTTCGCCCCCTCGATCCATTCTGCTTCCCGAGACTTAAGATGCTTCTTGTTGGTAAAAAGTTGCATCCTTCTCCTTCAAAAATCAATTCCCGCGAAATTAGCCAATTTTTCTCACAAAAAATACATATTTTTGTGTCCGGTATGCGTAAATCCGCCTTGTATTTCCTCCTGTTTCTGCTGTGTTGCCCGCTCGCCGCGCAGTCCCGGCAGGATTTGACGGACCGTTTCCTCGAGGCCTCCGCCGCTTACGCGGAAGGGCAGTTCGTACAGGCCCGGACCCTGTTCCGGGAGCTCCACGAGGCGGATCCGGAGGATGACGCCATCAATTACTACCTCGGCATGTGCGAAATGACGCTGCGTGACCTGTCCGCCGCCGAAGAACACATCCTGAAGGCCGTGCAGGCGGATTCGACCAACGTCTGGTACATCTATGCTGCCGCCTCGCTGTACGACGCCCGGCGCGACCAGATCAAGGCCGGCGATTACGTGGAGAAACTGGTGAAGATGAGCCCTGCGCTCTACAACAATCCCAACACCCTGTCGATGGTCGCCGACGCCAAGGCCGCGGCCGGCCAGGATTCCCTGGCACTGGTCTATTATAACCAGGCGCTGGCGATGGACCCGGGCTATGCCCCGGCGCTCTACGGCCGGATGGAGGTCCACCGGCAGAAAGGCAATTTCCCCGCCTATTTTTTGGCGCTGGAGGAGCTGCTGCGCGGCGACGCCGTGAACGCGGATTTCAAGACCCGCTACCTGACGGCCCTGATGGACAGCATCGACTCGCCGTTCTACTGGGTATGGGGAGAGACCCTGAACCGCCTGGTGGACCAGTTGCGGGACCAGTATCCGGACGACTATGACGCACAACTGCTCAAGCTGCGGATGTGCTATATCAAGCAGGACTGGGAGGCGGTGCTGGAGCAATGTGACGTGATGGCCGAACTCGCCCGCGACCAGGGTGACGACGAGCATCTGGCGGAGGCGCTGTCCATCGCCGGGGACGTCCTGTACCAGCAGTTGGGCGACCGCAAGCGGGCGTATGCGACCTACGAGCTGGCCCTCCAGGCCGACCCCGACCGCACTTCCGTGCTGAACAATTACGCCTACTACCTTTCCCTGGAGCGCCGCAAGCTCCGCAAGGCGCTCAAGATGAGCCAGCGTACCGTGGAGCTGGAGCCGGACAACGCGACCTACCTCGACACCCTCGGCTGGCTGCTCTACCTTCTCAAGAAGCCCGAAGAGGCCAAGCCGTACTTCAAGCACGCGATGATCTACGGGGGCAAGGACAGCGCCGTCATCCTGGAGCATTACGCCCGGGTCCTCGAAGCCCTCGGCGAAGACGACCTGGCCCTCTACTACCAGAATCTTTCCGACCAGAAGAGCAAGTGAGACATCCGCTTCGCATATGGGCGCTTGCCGCTGCCTTGCCCCTCTGCCTGGGCATGGCGCAGGCCCAGGACACCTCCGACCAGGAATCCCGCCGCAACGTCCTGCAGAAGGAGATCGCCCAGCTGGAGAAGCAGCTGGCCGAAAATTCGGCCAAGAGTTCCAACGCGCTGGGCGAGCTGACCCTGGTGCGCAAGCAGGTCGCCACGCGGCGCGCCCTCGTCGAGGAAAGCGAACGCGTGGTCCGCGACCTGAGCGACAGCATGGCGGTCCGACAGGCGGATGCCGACCGGCTTCAGGAGCGCATCGGCTCCATGGAGAACCGCTTCCGCCGGCTGGTGCGCACCGCCTACAAGAACCGGGACAGCCGCCTTTGGTATTCCTATCTGCTCTCCAGCAAGGATCTGGGCCAGGTGGCCCGGCGCTACGCCTACCTGCGGGACCTTTCCACGACGATGAACACCCAGGCCGACCAGCTGATCCGCCTGCGGGAGGAGTACGCCGCCGATCTGGAGCGGCTGGCCGCCCTCAAGGCGGAGGCGGAGGAAGTCCGTTCCGCCCACGAGCAGGAGCTGGTGGACCTGCGGGCTTCGGAGCAGCGTTCCAACAAGCTGGTCGCGACCCTGCAGCAGGACAAGACCAAATACCAGCAGCAGCTGGAGACCAAGCGCAAGCAGGTCGAAGCCCTCAACCGTGAGATCGAACGCATCATCGCCCAGGCGATCGAGGAGGCGCGCAGGAAGGAAGAAGCTGCCCGCCAGGCGGAGCGCCGGACTACCGTCCTGCGGGATACGGCGCCGACGGATGTCAAGCTGTCGGGCGAATTTGCGGCCAACAAGGGCAAACTGCCCTGGCCTGCGGACGGTCCGGTGGTCGAGAGTTTCGGCAAGCACAACCATCCGGTCTATACCACCCTGGTGATGCCGGCCAACAACGGCTGCAACATCGGCCTGTCCCCCGATGCCGAAGTGCGTGCCGTATTCGACGGCGAGGTGAAGCGCGTGATCGTGATGCCGGGCTACGGCCGCTGCGTGCTGGTCCAGCACGGCGATTTCTTCACCTTCTACTGCAAACTGGGCCAGGTGGACATCAAGTCCGGCGACAGGGTCACCACGGGCCAGGTCCTGGGCCGCGTGGACACGATCGACGGCCAGACCGAGCTGCATTTCGAGGTCTGGAACGGGAAAACTCCGGAAAATCCGGAGACCTGGCTGCGGAAGAAATCCTAACCGACGACCCAGACGAGGACGTGCCGGTCGAAGGTGATGTACTCCAGGGTGAGTTCTTCTTCGTAACCGTCTTTGTCGGTGAAAGTGGCGTAGAGTTCGCCCTCGCCGCTGATCCGGAAATCATCGATCTCGATCTGTTCGGCGAAGTCCACCTTGTACTGTGAGAGCATCTTGTACACCGCTTCCTTGGCGCACCAGTAAATGGCGAGCTGCTCGTTGCGCCGCTCCTCGTCCGTATCCTCGACTTCTTCGATCTCGTCTTCGGAAAGGGCCTTCTTCTTGACGGCTGAAAAATCGCGGTCGAGCGACTCGCAGTCGATACCCACTTCGTCCGTGGGGTTGAGGATCACGGCCACGTAACGGTTGGTGTGCGTGATGCTGATGTTGATGGCGGAGTTTTCGATATAGGGTTTGCCGTTGTCGTGGTGGCTCAGGTACACTTTTTCTTCAAAAAGTGCGTCCAGAAGGGCGCGGACGGCCAGTTTCTGCTTGCGCAGGGATTCGCTTTTGATGTAGGAGATTTCCTCCAGTTCGTCGGAGGGGACGGAAGAGAGTGCTCTGAGTTCTTCTTCGGTTTCCGTGATTTGCCAGACACCTACCCGCGAGTGGTAGTCATCGTCGAGGTCTTTGATGAGATATAGGGCCATAAATAATTTATAACGCCGCAAAGATAATGATTTTTTGTATATTTGCGTGCTTTTTTAAGAGACGACATTTATTGCGCGGATTATGAAATATCTATCCAATGAAAAACTGCTTATCGTCGGTGCCGCAGGCATGATCGGGTCCAATATGGCCCAGTCTGTCCTGATGCTCGGCCTGACGCCGAACATATGCCTGTACGATGTCTATGAGCCCGGTCTCCGCGGCGTGGTCGCCGAGATGAACCACTGCGCCTTCGAGGACGCCCGGATCAGCTGGACGACGGATCCGGTCGTGGCTTTTGAGGACGCCAAATACATCATTTCTTCCGGCGGCGCCCCCCGCAAGGAGGGTATGACCCGGGAAGACCTGCTGCGCGGCAACTGCCAGATTGCCGTAGAATTCGGCAAGAACATCCGGGAATACTGCCCCGACGTCAAGCATGTCGTAGTGATTTTCAATCCGGCCGACCTGACCGGCCTGGTGGCCCTGCTGCATTCCGGCATCAAGCCCGAACGCATTTCGACCCTCGCCGCCCTTGACTCCACGCGCCTGCGTGAGGCCCTTGCCCAGGAATTCGGTGTCCAGCAGAGCAAGGTGACCAACGCTTTCACCTTCGGCGGACACGGCGAATCGATGGCGGTTTTCGCTTCCCGGGCCAAGATCGACGGCGTGCCGATTTCCGAGAAGGAACCGCTTTCTCCCGAGAAATGGGAAGCGATACGGCATGAGACGGTCCAGGGCGGTTCCCACATCATCAAGCTCCGCGGCCGCAGCTCCTTCCAGAGCCCGGCGTTCATGGCGGTCAAGATGATCGAGGCCGCGATGGGCGGAGCCGAATTTCCCTGGCCGGCCGGCTGCTATGTCAAGGAGCCTGCCTACAGCCACATCATGATGGCCATGCCGTCGATGATCGATGCCTTCGGGGTGCACTATCACATGCCGAACGGGACGCCCGAAGAGATGGCGCGGCTCAAGGCTTCCTATGAGCACCTGTGCGAGATGCGCGACGAGGTCATCGAACTCGGCATCATCCCCCCGGTTTCCGACTGGAAAACCCTCAACCCGAATTTATAGCGGCGTTCTGTGGGTCCTTCGGAAGCGAAACTGACCGGGGGAGTTCAAGGGGAACACCCTTTTTTGCGTCGGGGTGATCTGACTCGAACAGACGACCCTCTGCTCCCAAAGCAGATGCGCTAGCCAACTGCGCCACACCCCGAAAACCCCGGGACTCCCTCCCGGCGGCCTGCAAATTTACCAATTTGTCTGGAATAATCGCTATCTTTGGAAGGTATGATCATCGAAGCCTGCCAGATCCACAAAAGTTTCGGGACCCTGGAAGTCCTGAAAGGGGTCGATTTCAGTGCCGAAGCCGGTGAAATCGTCGCCATCGTCGGTCCTTCCGGCGCCGGCAAGTCCACCCTCCTGCAGATCCTCGGCACCCTGTCCACGCCGGACAGGGGGAGTTTGTACCTGGACGGTGAGGACGTGCTGGCCCTTCGCGGAGAGGCCCTGGCGGCTTTCCGGGGCCGGCGGGTGGGTTTCGTATTCCAGGCCCACCACCTGCTGCCGGAGTTCACCGCGCGGGAGAATGTCATGATTCCGGCATTGATCGCCGGGGCTTCGATGCGGGAGGCCCGTGAACGTGCCGGACGCCTGCTCGGCGAGGTGGGGCTCCGGGAACGCCTGGACCACAAACCTGCGGAACTGTCCGGCGGGGAGCAGCAGCGCGTCGCCATCGCCCGGGCCCTGGTCAACGAGCCGGCCGTGCTCTTCGCCGACGAGCCGACGGGCAATCTGGATTCTGCGACCAAGCAGGAGATCCACCGTCTGCTTTTCGAACTGCGCGACCGCCTGGGGCAGACCCTGGTCATCGTCACGCACGACCCGGAGCTGGCCGCCCTCTGCGACCGTTCCCTCACGATGAAGGACGGGTGCTTTATCTAGGAAGCGCCTCCAGCAGCCCTTCGAACAGGCGGGGCTTGGCGTAGCGGTCCAGTTCGGCTTCTTCCACCCAGATATATCCCTCCGGGAGCGCCGGCTCCTGCACGGGTTCCCACAAATAGAAATCCACCAGCAGCGTCCGGTGGGTCAGCTGGTGACGAACGGATCCGAGCGGCCGGTATTCCCCCGCGGCCGTTTCGCTCCGGGCATCGCGGACCAGCGGCTCCCACAATCCCTGCCAGATATCTCCCGGGCCCCGTTTGCGGATGGCGGTGCGTCCCCGGAAGCGGACATAGATGTAGTCGAAGCGGCGCGTCTGGACCGCGGCCCCCCGGGCCTTGACCGGAAGCCGCTCTACCTGGCCGTCCGCAAGCGCCGCACAGCCCTCCGCGAGCGGACAAAGCAGGCAGGCGGGTGCGGCCGGGGTACACAGCGTTGCGCCAAAATCCATCATCGCCTGGTTGAAATCGCCCGGCCGTTCCGCCGGGAGCAGGGACTGCGCCAAGGCGCTGAATTCCTTCCGGGCCGCTGTGCTCCCGACGGGCGTGGCGATGCCGAAATAGCGCGCCAGCACCCGATAGACATTGCCGTCCACGACGGCGACGGGCAGCCCGAACGCGATGGAGCCGATGGCCGCTGCGGTGTAGTCCCCGACTCCGGGAAGGGCCCGGAGGCCTTCCAGCGTATCCGGGAAACGGCCCAGGGCCGCGATCTGCCGGGCGGCGGCGTGCAGGTGGCGGGCGCGGCTGTAATAACCCAGCCCCTGCCAGAGGCGCAGCACTTCATCTTCGCCGGCGGATGCGAGCGCCTGCACGTCGGGGTAGGCGGCCATGAAACGTTCCCAGTAGGCCCGCCCCTGTGCGATGCGTGTCTGCTGGAGGATCATTTCGCTCAGCCAGATGGCGTAAGGGTCCCGTGTGCGCCGCCACGGAAGTTCTCGTCCGTGGCTGTCGTACCAGTGGAGGATGCGCTCGGAGAAGGAGGTCATACAAGACAAATTTACATTTTATTTGTATATTTGTGATTGTTTAAAATCGAAACGGACGTGAAAAAAATCAAAATCCTCCTGCTTGCCGCCGCCCTGCTTTGCGGGGCGATGGCTTCCGCCCAGACGCAATGGAATGCCGGCATGGGTTATGCTTCGACTTCCTTCCACGGCGAGGACGCATCCGCTTTCCTGACGGACCTGTCCCTGAACGGATTCTATGCAGGAGTCAGTCATGAGTTCTATTTCTCGGCCCTGGCGGGCCTGACCTTCGAACCGGGGCTCTTTTTCTATTACCAGTCCGGTCGTAATGCGGAGGGGGCCAAACCCAAATACATCAAGATGCATTCCCTGTCCCTGCCGCTCAACATCAAATACAGTTTTGAGCTGGCCGGGGGCGTGACGGGATCTTTCTTCACGGGACCGGTGGCGAACGTAGGCCTGGTCGGCAAGCTCTATGAAGACGGGGCCTTCGTCACCAATACCGACCTGACGGACCCGATGCACGCGCTGTCCCGCATGAGCCTCCAGTGGAACGCCGGCGCGGCCGCCACCTTCGCCCAGGCCATTCAGCTGCGCGTGGGCTATGCTTTCGGCCTGAGCCGGCTCATCCCGGAGGAAGCCCTCCACAGCAACGTCTTCACCGTCGGACTCGGATTCCTTTTCTAGGCTGCCATGGATACAGTGATGGTCGTCCTCGCCGTGATCCTCGGCCTCGTGGGAATCATCGGCAGCATCCTGCCCGGACTTCCGGGGCCGCCGCTCAGCTGGATCGGCATCCTGCTCGTCTATTTCTTCGGAGGGACGAACGGTGCCGGCGATCCCCTGTCCTCGAAACTGCTCTTCATCCTGCTGGCCGTCACCATCGTGGTTTCCGTGCTGGACTACATCATCCCGGCCTGGTTCACCCAGCTCACGGGCGGCAGCAAATATGCTTCCTGGGGAGCCATCATCGGCCTCTTCGCCGGCCTGATCTTCCCGCTTCCCGGCGGGATGGTCGTCACTTCGCTGGCGGGGGCTTTCATCGCGGAGATGCTGGTGGCGGGCAAGGATGCGGGCTCCTCGCTCAAGGCTTCGCTCGGCGCCTTCCTGGGTTTTCTCTCGGGTACGGGGATCAAGCTCATCGCTTCCGCGGTGATGCTCTACTACATCATCGTTTACATCTAGAACAGGCCGACGACCAGGTTCCAGAACAGGTAGCGGAGGGCCTTTCCGATCAACAGCAGCAGGAAGGTCCAGCCGCGGGGTGCCTTGTAGAAGCCCAGGGCGAGCACGCTCAGGTCCCCGACGATGGGCACCCAGCTGAACAAGGCCAGCCAGACGCCGTACTTGTGGACCTTCGTCTGTTGCTGCTCCAGTTTTTCCCGGGTGACCTTGAACCATTTCTCGATCCACTCCCATTTGCCGATCCAGCCCAGATAGAAGGTGAACAGGCTGCCCAGCCAGCTGCCGGAGGTGGCGGCCAGGAAACATCCCAGGTTTTGCCCGGTCGTCGCCAGGATGGCGATGTACAGGACGTCTGAGCTGAACGGGACGATCGAAGCCGCCAGTGCGCTTCCCAGGAACAGGCCCAGCAGGCCCAGACTCTCCAGCCACTCCATGGCGCCGAGGGATCAGGAATCCAGTTTGAGTACGGCCATAAAGGCGCTCTGGGGGACCTGGACGGTGCCGATCTGGCGCATGCGCTTCTTGCCCTCCTTCTGCTTCTCGAGGAGTTTGCGCTTGCGCGTGACGTCGCCGCCGTAGCATTTGGCGGTGACATCCTTGCGCACCTGCTTGACCGTCTCGCGGGCGATGATCTTGGCGCCGATGGCGGCCTGGATGGGGATGTCGAACTGCTGGCGCGGGATGAGGTCCTTGAGCTTGACGCACATCTTGCGGCCGAAGTCGTAGGCGTTGTCCTCATGGATGAGGGTGGACAGGGCGTCGGCGGGCTCGCCGTTGAGCAGGATGTCCAGG
>JAEEGL016503174.1_pt1 | contig 13306 bp, 29 predicted proteins | sample 9134231 | NCBI WGS metagenome assembly JAEEGL01 (sample SAMN16246548, study PRJNA631951) | gut metagenome | biome: gut microbiome; feature: rumen; material: fiber-attached | host: Bos | place: Iran: Karaj | collected 2018-10 | reverse complement strand
GTCGCAAAGTTCAATTTGCCCGATCTTGTTAACTGGTGCCGTAATTGTGTAAGCCTTGGAAGCGTCATAACTCCGGGAACTTATGCAGACCAGCCGCAGTTATTAGCCGCATAAGTCTAGTTATTACACCCATTAAAGGCCGCTTAAATGCGGCTTTTTTGTTGTCTGCTATTATATAAAATTATACGGGATTATAATTTGATAAGTATAAATATTTTTAGTTAGAATTTAGAATAGTATAATTATTTTAGTATGGGAATTTATGAGTTAAAATTTTTATACTAATTTCACATAAGTTTATATTCACGCATAAACCATGCCAAGTCCCGACTAAACTATACCCATATATTCTATACTAACTCACGTCTAACTTCTATGCTGACAACCGCACAAAATAGCCGGCATAATTCCTGGGGGAGGGGGTATAGTTTTAATACGGACGCCCGCGGGGGCCTATGTCCGAAAATTACCCCCTGATCGAAAAAAACTTTGCCTCATAAAAGTGTGCGCAATGCTCACATTGCACCTGCATTGCAAAGTATCCTCAGTCCAGAAAAGACGTGCTGTCAAGAACCGCAAAAATCCGGGATTACTGTACGTGTGCGTAAATAAGCCGCCATTGTCATGCAGATAAATCTGCCAAGCTGCTGCCGATGCAAACAAGCGTGCAGGCAAACTGCCAGCATGTGAAAAGCCGGGTTAAACGGGCTGTGAATACAGCATGTGACAAAAGAAGGTTAAAAGCGGGCAATTCAGTGAGTAAATAGAAATTGTGATGTACGCCGCAAAATTAGAAAGAATATTTAGGGCGGGTGAAAGGGGTTCGGGTAGAATGGAAACATCTGAAACGGAGGGCAATATGGCTGAAGAATACAGAAAAGCGATAAGCGCAAGAGGCGCGAAGATCACGAGGAGCGTAATGCGGGAACCTGCAAGCAGACGTATATTTATGGCGCGGGCTGTGAAGGAGCTTTTGCTTGGAAAGGAGCTTGACTTAGGGAACCTGAAAGGGGAGGCGAAACGGGGAGCAAGGGACGCATACGATTTGATGCAGACGATGTTCGGGGTAGTTGAGATATACGAGACGGGGGAGGCCGGGGAAAGGGTAATAAAGCGGGCGCGGCTTATGAGGGCGTGTCCGGCGGTTTACAATGAGGTGCGGGATTTGTGATAAGAACAAGTGAAAAAACGAGGTGCGGGATTTGTAAGGGGATAAAAATGAGCGAGTTCAGATACGACTTTGAGTATGCCGCGGGGATTGACATATACAAGGAGCCGGGGATAAAAAGGATATGGAACGCTGCGGCGAAGTACGATTTGGAGTTAAGGGAAAAGGGGCAAAAGCTGGCTGAGAAGCGGGAGCAGGCGCAGCGGATGCTTGAATGTGACGGGAATGCGGAATGGCTGGAGACAAAGGAACGGATTGAAAGGGACTTGATGAAGGCAGGGCGGCTGATTGAGGCGTGCCATGTGATAATGAAGTATTGTGAAACGGGGCAACTGATGTGAACAGATGGGAAAAGGCGATAAGTGAAATCGCAGACAAGAACTTAAAGCAAGTGGCTGATGATGCGAAGGCTTTGCGGGCGCAATACGCATTCAGGTATCAGATAGCTCAGGTTACCGGGGGCAACGAGGACGAATACGGAAAGATCGGGGCTTTGCTTGAGATCTTGGAGCTATTTGCGAAGCGGGAGCTTGGCTGCCGAATGAAGAAGCGGGCCGCTGAAAAGGCGGCGAAAAAGGAGAGCAAAAATGACTGAACTTGACAAACTGATGAAACGGCTGGAACAGTTGGATGCTGAACTTATTGCGAACCGGGATTTTCTGGCAAAGATGCCTTCCTCGTGCATTGACGACAAGACGAAAGAAGATGTGACTGCGTGCATTAACAGCAAACTTGACTTGATAAACTGGATAAGGGATCTGGTCAAGGTTATACAGGCTGATTCGCAGCTTAGCAAAGAACGCGAGAGCAATATGGGGATCTGGGACAAGGCTATCGTGTCTGCGGGGATCTGCGCCGAGCACATGACAAACGTGCTGAACATGACCGGGAAATTGCAATTTGTTCCGGCTTTGGCGGCGAGACGGACGGAGGCATTAGTGCTGATTGACGCATGCAACAAGTTCAGGGACGCTATGGCGAAGATTGACGAAGAATACACAACCGAGGAGAAGAAAGAAAATGACTGAAACGACAACTGATTTTATTACGGCTGACAATGCTAAGATCATGAGCAGACAGGAACTTGTTTGCATCATTGCGGAACTTAACGATATTAAGCGCAGCATTGAACGTTTGTCTGAAGATGCCGGCGCCGGGTATCGGTTTGCAAGCAGAATGGCGGGCAAGTCATTCATAAACATACGGGAGCAGGATCTTGGTTTTATGCGGGGATATTGGCTTGGGCTTGACGCGGCTTTAAAAGAGGTCAGGGATCTTTTGCATGACCGGGAGTATATGAGGTCGGAATTGTACGGACAGAAGGAGGAGGACGAAAATGCTGGTGCTTGAACTGTTGAAATTTATGGCTGATCATTGGTTTTTATGTCTTGTGGCGTTCAGCATTAACTGGCTTTGTTCATGCTGCGGAAAGTGAGGTGATACAATGTCAATTAAACTTGAAGATTTGGTACATGCAGCATGTTCACAATACGACTGGCAAATAAACGTTCCTGATGGCTGGTGTACAAAAACGGTATATCAGGGCGATATTGATAAAATGCCGCTGGACGTGTATTTTTCTGTTAAGGATATGTATGTGAGATGGTTTGGCGAGTGGGATTGGTCGGGAACTGAGGAACAGCGGGTGTTTCAAGTGTGTTTGACATTCGATTCCAACAGTGAAAGTACGATTGTTCAACGGTATAATGACCGGAAAGAACGCGAGGAAAGGCTGAAAGGGTATCAGACAAAAATAAACGATTTAACGGAGAACAAAAATGAGTAACAATATGAAAGTAAAAGACTTTTTGAAGATCTGCCGGAATATTGCAGGTTCAATCCGGTTTTATCAGGCGGAGACGAACAATTTCATGTTCGAGACAACCCGGGTTGGGCTTGCGAACCTTCCGGCGCCGTTTGACATGATCAATGATGCGGAAGTAACCGAGCTTGCGTATTCCGATCTGAGTCTGCGGCTTACCGTGAAGCTGCCGCAGCCTGAACCCAAGCGGACGTATCATTTCGATGCGGACGGCAATTGTTCGGTAACGGAGCATAACAATGAAGCTGCATGAATACGTGAAACTGCTGCGGAAACGCCATATCGGGTGGCTGGTGTATATTTTTGCCGGCAGATTTTCGGATCAGGCGTACATCTTTACGCTGACAAAGGAACCTAATCAGATCGAGAACGATCCGGAACTGAGCAATGCCGAAGTGATCGAGCGCGAGATTTACGATGATCCGGTGATTGACGATAGTCATATTGATATTGTTATTGCGAAAAGGGATGTTCATAATGGATAACAGGACTGATAAAACCGAGTATTCGGCAGCGTTTATTGCGCGCATTTGCGTGGTGGCGGCTCTGCTGCGGGAGGCTCTTAAACAGGCAGACGCGGCTGTGGAATTTGAAGCAAATATGCTGAAAGACAATGCCGCTGCGGAAAACCGCCCCGTTCTGCCCGCCGATTATGATAAACTTAACGGCGCTTATGATTTTCGGGATATGCTGGAAAAGGTGTATGTCATAGCCGAGGCTTTTAAGGAAAGATACGTTTCGGCTGGCGCTGAAACCGAGAAACCGAAGGAGAACAGTTAAGCCATGCGGAATGAAAAGAAACTGACAATAAGGCAATGGTTTGAGCGGACGATATTTGCCATTCCGGTTAACCGTATTTTTGTGATGAACGATACATACCATATCACGGGCAATGGTTATACTGACGCGGATGCCGTTGTGAATGACTTCGGTGATATGGTTTTTGAGGAATGCGACTTTTCCGCTTTTGCCTGCGAGCGTCCGATGGAGAGCGATAAAAACTGCGCGGTTCTTGCCGGACACGTCAATATCGCGTTTTACTGCCGGGGCTATGCGGATAAGCTGATTAAGACAGACGATGAAAACGGGGGAACAAGATGGAAACTTATGCGACAGTGATTCTGATTCTGGCAATATGCTTTTTCTGCTATTTATGCGGGCGGGAACATGCTATGTGCAGGAACATTGAAAGAACGGCGCAGAAACTTGCGGATATTGACCTTGATGAAATTGTGGCAACGGAGCTTGCAAAACGCTGCATGAAAGATCCGGCGGGCCGCATGATTGTCACGGAAATGCTGAAGAAGATGCGGGAACGGGCAACTGACAAGGAGAGCAAGGAATGTCAGCAGAAATACTGATGCTTTGTCATAAGGCCGAAAAATGAGACGTAGGAGAATAAAGGCATTGCCGTTAACGGACTTTGAAGGCCGGACTTTCGGTTCTCATGCTGAAATGGCGGCGTTTTACGGGATTGATGCGAATTTGCTCCATGCAAGATGGCGTTACGGCAAAATGACGCTGAAAGAATGCCTGACAAAACCGGTGAACAAACACGGGGACAAAGGCTGCTATGATCACGAAGGACGTTATTTCAAATCGCAGAAAGCAAGAGCGGTATTCTGGCATGTAAACGCCAACGCCGTCCGCTGCCGACTGAGATTCGGGTGGACACTGAAAAAGGCTCTGCTTTATGAGTATGACGCGCCGCCGGACGATGTTCCGGAAACAATAAAAGATCATACCGGACGGGAATTTGCAACGGTTTCCGAGATGTGCCGCCATTGGGGGGTGAGACAAAGCGTGTTTTACTATCGCATGAATACGGGAAACAGTCTGAAACAGGCTCTTACCGCTCCGGCAACTTACGGACATCCCCGGCAGATTCAGGATCATACGGGGCGCTGGTTCAAGTCTCATAAGGAATTATGCGAGTTCTGGGGCGTGAATTACGGCACCTTTGCTTCCCGTTACAACCGGGGACTTAAAATAAAAGACTGCATAATTCATGACGATATGAGAAAAAGGAGGAAAAATGGTCATTGAACTTGACGGAATTGTAAAACTGCTTGGCTTTGCTATTGCTATTCCCTTATTCGTTTGCGGTATAATTGCCGTTGTTTATCTCACGGTAAAAGCGGCTCAGTTTACCATTTATTTCCTTGGCAAGGTGAATAATGCCGTAAACAAGACTGTGGACGATGATCCTGATTTTAACAAGCTGAAATTTCAATAGGAGTTTATATGAACTGCAAGACTTTGCTTGATAATTACGTTGATGATGATACGTATGTGCATCTGGAAATGCTTAAATATTCCGGAAACGATAATGAACCGGACGTTATTGCCGAAATTCCGACTGTTAAGCTGTCTGAGATGGCCTACGCCGATTTCCGGCCTTTTATGAAGAAGGAAATTCTTGAAATTGTTCCGGTTGTTGAAACCGTGAACGATGAACCGACCCCGGTGCTGAATATTCAGGCGGATGGCAGCGATGAAACTTGATCCGAGAATAAGAGCAAAAGAGGACATCCTCACCCCTTTTGATACTGACAGGGCCAAACAGTTTATCGGAGAGGAATGCTTTTTCACCGGAACTGTCAAACGTTTTGCTGATAACTATTTCGCAAAACCGGGCTTTGTAGTCCGGGGCATTCTCACTCAGGTGAACGACACCGGGGACTATCCCTTTATCCGAGGCGGACAGCCCGGCGGTCATGTTTACTGTCTGCCTTGCCGGTTTGTAAGGGAGTTGTGATAGCATGAGAATTGCACTGTCTGTAACTTTTGAAACAATTTTGAGAGGGTTCAGCATTATCTGATCCTAGTGAAACTAGGTTGCCATACGCTGTGAGTCAGTATGGCATAAAACCGTCTGTGCATGGTGCTGCGCACGAGGCTTGGCGGTTGCCTTTACTTTTTGTAAAGGTGATAATATATGAAATATGTGGCAAGCTGCTCCGGCGGCAAGGATTCCGTGGCGATGGTTTTAGGGCTTATCGAGAAGGATTACCCGCTGGACTGCGTTCTTATGGTTGATTTAGGCAAGGAGTTTGAGTGCATTTACCGGGTGTGGGATAAACTCTGCAAGGTGATGGACGAGCATGGCGTAAGGCATGAGCAGCTTAAACCCGAAAAGCCTTTTGACTGGCATTTTGCCGAAAGGGAAGTCAGGGAGCACAAGGGCGGGGTGCATTACGGCTATTCTTGGTGCGGCGGACGCGTGCGGTGGGGAACTACCATGAAACGGCAGCTTTTGGAAAAGTTTTATGCCGATAATTACGGTTCTGAACCGATATGCGAGTACGTTGGCATTGCATCTGACGAAAACGAACGGGCCGTTATCCAGCGTTCCTCCAACATCAAGGCTTATCCGCTTATCATGTGGGGAATGACTGAAAACGACTGCCTTATCAAGTGCTACCGTTCCGGTTTCCATTGGGACGAAAACGGCAAGGAATTGTATGATTACCTCGAACGGGTTTCATGCTATTGCTGCGGAAACAAAAATCTCAGGGAATGCAAGGCGGTGATCCGGAACTTTCCCGAATACTGGCAGAAGATCAAGGAGATGGAACAAAGGATCGGACAGCCGTATAAGGGACTTGGAACGGACGTTATCGAGCAGAAAGGCATTGACGATCTGGAAAAACAGAAGGAGAAAACGGCGGCTAAAAAGCTGAAAAATGCGGAAATTTCATTGTTTTAACTATTAACTTTTGCGGGGCCGCTTGCGGCCCTTTTTGATAATCACAATAATACGGAGGGTTTATGTATCGGGCAAAATGCTTGCGGAAAATAGGTTCAAAATTCTTTGAGCCTGACAAGGCGGCGGAAGTTGTCAAAGAACGTTACAGTGACAAGGACGGTCAGGAATTTTACGACAACTACGGGTTTTATCCTTACGAATTGTGGAATATGGATTACACTTTTCTGTGCTTTGTTTACACCCGCTGTCTGGCCTACTATGAAACCGGGGCCTGCAAGTCAAATAATAAAGATTTCGTGATAAAGCTCAAAAAACTGATTAAAAGAGCACGTAAACTTATCGAAAACGGGTATGATATTTGTAACGATGCTCATATATTGGAGCATCAGAAAATATGCAAGAAGTTCTATGAACTTTTGCCGAGCATGTGGACGTGAGTATTTATGAAAAGAGCAACATTTTTAACCGAAAACGGGTACAAAAATCCGCCAACGGACAGGTTTGAAGCTGCAACGCGGATTCTTAATCACGCTGAACAGCTTATTTATGCCATTCAGGACGCAAAGGAATACGCCGGAATTAACGAGTTTGACGATATGCTTAAACAGGCCGAAGAACTGCGATTTGCAGCCCTTGAATACGCCGCGCTTAACGTTATCGGCGGTGTTGTTGACAGACTTCAGGACAAGATCGGAGGCAAATAATGAAAATTACAGGCGATGTGTCAGCAAAAAGCTATCGCAAACAGTTAGCCGACAAGGGCGTTTTTCACACTGATGAAGCCCTTGCCAAGGAAATTGCGTCTTACATTCCGGAGGGCATAACCGAGGTTTACGATCCGACTTGCGGCTGCGGAGCCTTGCTGAGCGTGTTTCCGGACAGCGTTAAAAAGTACGGGCAGGAACTTGATCCGGACATGGCGGAATATTGCAGAAATAATCTTGTTAACTGCGAAATAGCCGCCGGGGATACGCTGGAAAAACCTGCTTTTCTGTCTCATTCCTTTCCGGCTATTGTGGCAAATTATCCTTTCAGCATTAAATGGAACCCCGAAAACGCCTGCGAACGTCCGTTTTACTGTCTGAACGTTCCTGTATTGCCGCCCAAAGGCAAGGCGGATTACGCTTTTCTTTGCCATATTTTGTTTATGCTTGCGGATAACGGCGTTGCATCTGTCCTTTGTTCGCCCGGAATCGGCTACCGGGGAGGAGCCGAAGCAAAACTGAGAAAGTGGCTTGTTGATACCGGGTGGATCGAAAAGGTCGTGCTTTATGAGGGCGATCATTTTCAGGACACAAAAATTGCCACAATGCTGCTGGTGATCCGCAAGGACAAACAAAATACATGTATTACCTTCCGCGACCACGAAACCGGAATTGAAAAAACGGTTCAGCTTGAAGAAATTCAGAAGAATGATTATACCCTTGCGGTTAATCGTTACGTTGAACGCCCGAAAAAGCCGGAAGAATTTGAGGGCAAGCCTTTGTCTGAATTGCAGTCCGAACTAATGGGACTGAACCTCAACGCTTTTCGGCAAAGCTGCGAACTTGACTGGATCATGCTTACTCAAATCAATGGTCATGACTATCAGATCCCGCAGTTCCGGTCATATCTTGAACAGGTAAAATCCATAGCAGATGAATATATTGCCAAATTAGACAATTTGCCGGATAATGCGGGTGAAAAGGAGGTGAATAATGGCGGAAGTAATTAGCAAACGAGTGTATGTTGCTGCAATGTTAAGCATTGCAGATCAGATACGGGGACTGTACGAAGCTGTTGATAACATGGGCTGTCTTGACAGCGCGGATCAGCCTGATTTGCGGGAGATATTGCATCATATTGATGTTGCCGAAGATCTGATCCGGGATCTGGTTTGCCGGATAAAATGCAGGAGCGATGATGAAGCAGAAAATTGATAAACCGGACGCAAAACCCGGAAAACTGACAGAATTGTTTCAGACATTTTGCACGTTGGATACTGCTGTTGGCTGTTTGCTCTTTATCGGACTGCCTGTTTTAATAATTGTCGCAATTATTATGTCAGCATGTGAGCAGGCAAAAATTCAAAAGACGGTACAGGCAATTCCCGCCGAACAACGGCAGCCGATGATCGAGATTCCCATTGAAAGAACGGTATGCGTAAAACCCGCTGAAGGTTATTGTATGGAATACAGAACAAACAGGATCAGAACGCCATGACAAAACAGATGGAAAGAGATATAAACTGGCTGAAACATCAGATCAAGTTAGCCGAGGGACGCAAGGAGACTGAGATCTACATCGGCAGCAAGTCCGGCATTGAACGGGAAAAGGGTAATATCCGGCGGTATAAACGCCTTATTGCCTATCTTGAACAGCTTGATAAACTCATGATTAACGGCAAAGTATTCACGCCGCTTGCCATTCTTTAATTTTTTAACACCAAAGGAGAATTTATGCTGCCTTACGAAAATTTTAAGTATCAGCACGTTGAGCGCTGGGACACTGACGAGGTTCAGTACCTTAAATCCTGCAAAACGCTTACCGTTCAGCCGAAAATTGACGGAACAAACGCCGTTATTATTTGCGAACTTGACAAATGCGGTAATTGTATTGACATTCAGGCGGGTTCCCGCAACCGCTTGTTAACACCCGATGATGATAACGAAGGGTTTGCAAAGTGGGTGGTTCTGAATCAGGAAAAGTTTGAAACCGCTGCGTCTAAAATTGTCCGGTCGTTTGTAAAACCTGCCCGCGTTGATCCGAATTATCCTTATGAGCAGTTTGTGGTCTTTTACGGCGAATTTACCAAAAAAGGCAAGTTCCATGTAAGGCCGGAGTGTATGCACAACTTTTATGTATTTGATGTGAAAATTTACACAAACGAGATCGGCAGCCCGCTGCGGCAGGAATGGTTTTGTCCTGAAAAGTTTGCAGATGTGTTTTTAAAAACAGCTATTGATCGTGTTCCGTCAATTATTGACTTTGATACGTCCCTGCTGAACGAAAAGGGCGAGGAATGGCTGCTTGATTACCTTAAATGGTTCTCTCTCTTTATCATGGCAGACGGGTTTGAAACCGGCGAAGGGTTTGTGCTGAAAGATTACGGCGATGCGGCTAATCAGTATGGACGCAAAACATGGGCTAAGATCCTTTACGACAAGCCCCGTTCTCCGCAGGCTGACTTGTATCAGGACATTGTGGAAAACTGGTTTGTGATCTCTTTTCTTGAAAAAGAATACATCAAATTGCAGGACAAGGAACCCGCCGGAAAGCAGATCAACCCGCAGAAGTTTGCCAACCTCGTTGTCCGGGAGTTTTTTAAGGAAGAAATTGCAAACATCGTGCTTAAAAAGAAACTGCCGGTTATTGATTTCCGAAAGCTCCAGTCAATGCTGAGCAAAAAGGCATTGTACTGGCTTTCCAAACGGGATCAGCCCGCCGAAGAAAGCAAATAGCAGATAATGTGCTATAATGGCAGCGAGGTGAAAACAATGAACAATATCCGCTGCGTTATAGCCGAGAGCATAGCTCATTTTGCATGGTGCGGCATCTTTGCGATGCTGTACTTTTTTCTTGCATGGGCCGGACTTCCGGAGAGCGTTATAGCCTGCGTTTATCCTCTTGCGTTATTTTACAGCCTTTACTTCTGGTATGACGCAAGTCTCAGATGGATAAACCGGAAATTCCGGGCGGTGCTGCATGTTTAGCATTGTCCCGATGGAATATAACGCTCAGATGTGCGAGCATGAGGGCGAATGGGAACCTTTTTGCAAAAGCGGGAAATGCGTTATGCAGGTGATAGTTCTGAACGAAAACGCAAGCGGAGAGTACGAAAGGCCGAAGGGCGAAAGCGTGATGATGGAAGGTGATGAAAATGAAAACAGCGGATTTGCTGTTTGTGCTGGTGCTGATGCTGTTTGTGATAACGGCTTTATGGAATGACGAAGAATAAAATTTAATTTATCGAGGTTATATGAAAGTATTAGTAAAATACCTTCCCGGAGCGGAAGAACTTTATTACAAGACCGAGGGTTCCGCCTGCGCCGATCTCCGGTATTTTGATGCTGACGGTTCAAAGCCGGAACTTGCCATTATGCCCGGCGAGACTGTCATGATTCACACCGGCGTTTCTATGTGGATCAACGATCCTAAATTCACCGCTCTTGTTTTCCCCCGTTCCGGACTTGGCAGCAAAGGTTTAGTCCTTGCCAACACTGTCGGCGTTATTGACAGCGACTATCAGGGGGAGATCATGCTTGCTCTGAAAAATGCGGGACAGGGCATGATCAAAATAGCTGCCGGGGATCGTATCGCTCAGGTCGGCATTTTCCATATTGCTCAGCCTGATTTCTGCAAGGTGGAGGAATTTCCCGCAGCTACATGGCGGGGAAACGGCGGTTTTGGCAGCACCGGAACAAAATGAATAATTGAATGACAGTCGGGCAAAACACCCTTGTATTTTGCGTATATTTGCGATTTATTGCATTTAATTCCGGCTGATTTGCAAACACCCTCTGATATTGTGTAAAATATAATAGCAATGTATTTTATGCAAATGCGGAGGGTTTTTGTAATGATCTACGCTAAAAAACTCACGGAAGAACAAAGACAAGGGCTGCGGGAATTGCAGCGAAAATTTGACTGGACTGACGATCAGCTTGATTACCTTATTGCGTGCATGGCGTTTGAAAGCGGGTTAAATCCTGCTGCCAAAAATCGCATGTCCGGGGCGGTCGGTCTTATTCAGTTCATGCCCGCTATTTGCCGGGCTTACGGCACAACCGCAGACGAAATGCGGAAAAAGAGTTTTATTGAACAACTGCCCTTTGTGGTTCAGCATTTTCAGCCGTATTACAAACGGGTTAAAACGCTGCCGGATATGTATATGGCTATTCTGATGCCGAAGTTTATCGGGAAGCCTGATGATGCCCCCGTGTTTGTCAATGGCGTGGCTTATGAACAAAACAAGGGACTTGACCGGAACAAGGATCATGTCGTAACTAAAAAAGAAGCCGCTTCTCTTGTTCAGAAACGCTATGACGAAGGACTTAAATATGTTTAACGGCGATGAACTGAAAGAAGTGTTTAACACGGGCGAATGGAAAGAAGTTTTAAACGGGCTTCTGTTTGCGGTCGTTGCCGGTGTCGGCGGTTTGGTATCCTATCTCAATTCCCTTATCGGAAGCCGCAGAAAGTTTGTGTTTTGGGATTTTGTCATTAAGGGTTTATCCTCCGCTTTTGCCGGACTTGTTATCGGCTGGGTGATGCTGTATTTTCAATATCCTGTTACGATTATCGGCGCGGTCACTGGCGTTGGCGGGTATCTTGGAGCAGACTTTACGCTGAGTTTGTTTAAGCGTTTCATTCTGAAAAAGACCGGGCTTGAAGAAAAAGAGGACGAGTAAAAATGCCTGCTTGGGTTTTGCGTTTTCTGCCGCTGATCCTTACCGGGGTTGCTTGGGTTGCAACGTTCGGGATCGGGTACTGGCAGGGCTATGCAAACAGCGAAACAAAGTGGCAGGCAAAAATACAGGCGGAGGAAAACGCCTATTTAGGCAGGATCAATGAACTTGCGGGAATGGTAAGGCAAAGCGAAATTCAGGCGCAGGAAAAGATCAACGCTATTGTGGCGGAGCAAATTGCAGGCGAGGAAAGAATAAAAAATGAATACGAAACTGTTATTGCTGATCTGCGTAACGGCAATTATGAGTTTAGCGGGGTGCGCGACTGTCCCGGTAAAGCAGCCGGAAACAATATGCCCGCAAAAGCCGGAACTTCCCCCGAGCTTGTCTGTTACAGCAAAGCCGAATTACAGCGAAAGGTTGAGGAAAGTCTGGCTGTTGCCAAAGAATGCGATGAACTTGCCGAGCGATACGAAAAATTAAAAGAGGTTTACAATGTCGGGAATAGATGAGGTAGCGATCCGAAATAAAACGCTTACGGAAAAAGAACTGAAACTGTGCGATCTGTTTCTGGCGGAATACAGCAAGGATTATGATCCCGAAAGGGCGTGTCTCAGACTTGGGGTTGAACCTGATGCGCTGAATAAGGCGATCATGTTCTTTTTCAATTCTGCGTATGTGCAGCGGCAGCTTGCAAAGGAAATGGTGCTTGAAACGCCGGACAAGCAGGAGAATGTGAACAAGGCGTTTAAATACGTTGTGAGCCGGCTGAAATCAATAGCGGATACGGGAACGCCGAAGGAAAGACTTGAAGCGTGCAAGCAGATCAGTTTATTGTACGGACTTAACAAGCCTATTGATATAAGAACTAACGGAAATATGACTAATGTTATAATGTCCCCTGCGCCCGTTTCTGATGCGGAATGGGAAGAACAGGCCGCCATAACCATGAACAAGAATTATGAAGGGGCATAATGTCAGTTTCTTTGCCGGACAATATAAGGGTCGTGTGGACTCCGCTTGCGGGCAGAACCGTGAACGGACGATACTGCATGAGTTCTCAGGAGCTTGTGCTTACCTGTCCCTGCGATACGATCTTTATGTCAAGTTCAAGAGCAAGCGGCAAAACCGAAGTCAGTCTGATAAAGTTTGCCATGAATATAGGCAAGGGCTACGGGGCTTATTACCGGGGCGTGTACCTTGATATGCACTACAAGGAT
>JAEEGL015341247.1_pt1 | contig 13306 bp, 14 predicted proteins | sample 9134231 | NCBI WGS metagenome assembly JAEEGL01 (sample SAMN16246548, study PRJNA631951) | gut metagenome | biome: gut microbiome; feature: rumen; material: fiber-attached | host: Bos | place: Iran: Karaj | collected 2018-10 | reverse complement strand
ATGTGTTAAGCCTGTCGCTAGCGTTCATCCTGAGCCAGGATCAAACTCTTCGTTGTTGTATTTCGTATTTTTCTTTTGCAAGAATTAAATGAAAACGCAACGGCGATGATGTCCTCGTCCCCGGCTCCGCACCCCTTTCGAGGCGCCTGCAGGATCTGCTGTGCTTCGTATTTCTCTACCTGAACGGAATCTTGACGTGGACTCGGTAGTTTTCCCTTCCTTGTCTCTGCACTGTCAATTTTCCTCATTGCAAACATTTCAATGATCTCGGCTCCGCGGCTCCCGGTGACCTCCCGAAAAAGGCGTCAAAAAAATCGCTCACGCAATTTGACATATTGTGAGCCGCAAAAGCGATGCAAAATTACACCCACTCCTGAAACTGACCAAATATTTCACCAAGAAAATTTAATATTTAACCTATGTTAAGAATTAAAGGGTGGAAAATCGGGGTTTTTTCCGAAATTTCGCCAAAAATCCTCCGAAAACGGTTAGACGGGTTTTAACGGCCTTCAGAAATCGCCCTCTCGTTTTTACATAACAAAGTGAGGCGGGCACTAGCCCACCCCACCCTTATTCTTTTTCTAATCGATCAAGCGTTAACCTGAACTTTCAAGCCCGCGTCACGGAAACGCTGGGCGATGCGCTCCATTTCCTCCTTGGACACTTTCACAAGATTCTCGGCGGGCGTCTTGCGGTCGATACTATAGAGCATCACTTCACGAGGCTGGATTTGGAGATAGGCGCTCAACAGGGCATCCAGTTCCTCGTCGGTGGTGTTATCAAACTTCACGCCATCGTATTCGCCACGAATCATGATGGTCTGTACGATACACTGGCCGTTAAATTTCTTGAGATCGGCAATCACGCCGTCGGGGAGACAATTGGGCGAAGTGGGACGGTTGAGGGTGATGAAGGTGCGCGGCATAGCACTGTCAAGTTTGAGGATGTTATTGTCCACCTTGAGGAGTGCCTCGGCCACAGCAGGTTTTCCTGCCATCGTAGAATTGCTCAGCACCGACACCTTGGCATTGGGGAAGTACTCCGTGCGCAATCGCAAGACATCTTCCACCACCTTTTTGAACTCGGGGTGCAAAGTGGGCTCACCATTACCCGAGAAGGTGATGACGTCAAGCGTCTGGCCTGCCTCTTTCATCTCGGTGAGTTTGCGTTTGAGTTGCTTCTTGACCATCTCTCGTGTCGGCACCCCGTCCTTGCCGGGACCCTGGGCGTTGAAGCCTGCTTCACAATAGAGGCAGTCAAAGGAACAGATCTTTCCATCGTTGGGCATGAGATTAATGCCGAGGGACATTCCCAGTCGGCGACTGTGGATAGGTCCGTATATCGTTGAGTGAAATAGTACAGTCTGCATGGCTTTAGTATTTTAGTTGTTAGTTATCAGTTGTCAGTTGTTAGTTGTTAGTTGTTAGTTGTCAGTTTTCAGTATAATGTGGGATGCCAAACCTTTTTACACATTATATAATAATAAAAAAACCGAATTAAGCGAGATTTAACTGCTGAAGGATATCGATGACATCGATATGCGATAGGGTGCGCCGCTGCTGCAAGGTATCAACAAACGAATCCATCGCATGACGGACACGTGCGTCACCGAACAGACGCGTCATATTCTCGAAAGCCTCATCAAAGATAGGCTCCACCTCGTCACGCTCAAGTTGGCAATAGTCCCTGCCATCGGCAAAGGCGATATTGAACAACTGGTCACGCAATTGGTTATCGGCCTTGTCGTTGTCAAGCACCATGCGGCGACACAGGGCATTAGCAACAGCCAGTCCGACGGAGATGCGGTAATGTCCCAGAATATACTTCCAAGCGCCACGCGGTGACAACCGTGGGTTCCCTGCAAAGAAGAACTCAGGCGTGAACTGTATGCAGCCCGTGTCATCGCCATCAAGCGTAACCGCCGTGAACAGGTCGCTGGCATCAAGCACCGACAGGCCCAGCGCCATGCCGGCCACGCCGTAGCTCTTGTCCAACTCGTCACGATATTTCATTATCATCGGTTTTTCTTTCATAGTCTATTCCCTTATATCATTTGCGGCCGAAGTCCGCAGGTATTTCGCCCCAATCCGATGTATTCCATTTCAACAGGGCATTGGGCCAGGTGTGAGTGGCCAGCCAATGCTCAGCACGACCGATAATGGCAAACAGACGCGCATTGGCATCGGTACGAGCCAACTTGGTGCGGCACTGCTTTGCCCTGATCCATGACAATGCCGTCTTGCTGTCACTGTAGATGGCGGTGTGGTCATTACCCTGGTTGTGGAAGAGTGCAAGGGCATGGACAATCGCCAGGAACTCGCCGATGTTGTTGGTCGCATCGGGGAAGGGTCCCTGATGGAACAGTTCAGCTCCTGTCGGCACATCTACTCCACGGTATTCCATCATTCCCGGGTTACCCGAGCACGCGCCATCCACAGCAATGCTGTCATGAACAATCTCAGGGATGGCGTCATAGTTGACAAACTCACGGGGGGCACGGGCAATGGCACGCAGGATATCCATCTCTCCAGGGTCGTTGCGGAATGCCTCGACGGCCTCCTCCTGGGAGTTGAATGCCTTGTAGCGGGCACCAGGAAATCCCTTGACCCGCAACTCACATTCAGCCCATGAGTCACAGATGCCAGGTTCGGTTCCCTGCCATACCACATACCATTTGCGCCTATCACTAGCCATGAATCACATTTATTGATTGCTTGAAACTACAAAAGTACATCATTTTTCTGAAATCGGCAAATTCAGGGCCACGACACGCTGTAGCCTGCTTCAGGAGTGGTTTAGTGACAATTTTGCAGTACATCGGCAAGACGGCTGGCAGTGCGTATGGTCGCCTCGGCAGTCTCGATATCGGTGGAGTCAAATTGCAATTGGGCCTGGGCGTAGTATGGGGTGCGGGCTTCAAGTTCCTTCTCAACGAGGGATAACACAGCCTCATCGGGCAGACTGGCGACCTTGGGGCGCTTGGCTTTCTGGTCAGGCAGGAGTAGACGGGCGGTGATGCGCTCGGAACTGGTCATGAGCCAAACGGTAAGGCCAGACTGGTTCATCAACGCCATGTTGTCGCCATGGCAGGGAGTGCCGCCCCCGCAGCCGACAATGACATCGGTCATCGCCGCCACGTCGCGCAGGGCATCACCCTCCAGTTCACGGAAGTGCCCTTCACCCATTTCTTCGAAAATTTCGGTGATTGTCATTCCTTGACGGTCCTCGATGTAATCGTCAAGGTCGATATAGCGGAGCCCCATCTGCCTGGCAAGTTCCTCGCCCAGCGTGGTCTTGCCGCAGCCCATATAGCCTATTAGAAAGATGGGGGTCATAGGGTGTTAGATAATAGACCTTAGATATTAGACTTTAGACCTTAGACGTTAGATTTTAGACGTTAGGGCTTAGTTATTAGACAATTAGAGCCAGCCGGCTTCGCGGTACCAGGCGATGGCCTCGCGGATTCCTTCACGCAACGAGTACTTGGGGTTGAAATCGAAGTCACGGCGGGCCTCGCTGGTATCACACAGCCAGTTGCGCTGCTTCAATATCTTGAACTTGTCGCGGTTGAGGGTGCTGGCCTTGAGGGTCACCTTGCCGATCCACTCGGCGACACTGCACACCTTCTTGACGAGCCACAGCGGGCAAGTCACAGGAATGACGAACTTCTTGCCCAACTCCTCGCATACGATTTTGCGAAATTCCTGCTGCGTGTAAGCCTGGTCCTCGCTGATGAAATAGGCCTTGTACAACGGGCCCTTTTCCAAAGCGTCCATCACGCCAACCACCAAATCCTTGACATAGATAAAGGTGAGCATCTGCTTGTCAAAGCCTACACTGAAGTCAAAACCGCGCTTGATGCTCTTGATCATCAGGTAGTAGTCCTTCTCGCGCGGTCCATAGACGCCCGTGCAACGGAAGATGGTATAAGGAAATCCTTCGATATTCCGCAGATAGGATTCGGCCTTGAGTTTGGACACGCCATAGAACGTGTTGGGCATGGGGATATCGGTCGATAATATAGGCTTATAGGTCTTTTCATCGCCAGGACCCATAACACTCAGGCTGCTCATCATCAGGAAGACGCCGGGCGTCATCTCGGTGGCTCGCAGGGCATCAACCAGCGCACGCAGGTATCCGTAGTTAACACGCTCAAAATCCAGGTAATTGGTGCTCTTGGTCACACCCAGGTTGTGGACAATGTAATCCCACCTGCCCCACTCGCCCATATGGTCGCGCAGGGTCTGTTCCAACTTGTCTTGATCGTTGTAGTCCAGTTCGATGAAATGGATGCGCTTGTCCTGGAGAAACTCGCGATTTGTAGATTCCCGCACTGCTGCCCAGGTGTCATATCCTCGCTTGAGTGCTTCTTCAACAAGAAATCCGCCGATAAAACCACCGGCGCCAGTAATCAGGATGCTCTTCATTGGGTTGCTTCTTTTTCTATCCCTCTAGCCTTGCGCACCATGGACAGCTTGGTAGCCTTTGTCTGGTGCTCGACGTTATACTCTACTGCTTCTATCACATGCTGGGCAATCACCTCAGGTTTGATGTTTTTCAGGCACGGGAAGTTGCCATATTTACAAGGTTTATCACCAGTGATGGAGCACGGACGGCAGTCCATGTCAAGTTGGATGTCATCATCCACAATCTGGTTGTAGCCCAGATATCCACAAGCCGGTGACGTCGGTCCCCAGATGGTCATCGCCTGCAAGTCTACCAAGGAAGCCAAGTGCATATTGGCTGACTCCATCGTGAGCATGAGGTCACACTGTCCCAACAAGGCATACTCGTCAATGAAACTGTGCTTGATTTCGGCCATGGAAAGCACGTTCTTGTATTTGCGCGCGATGGGGCGCAGGGCAATCTTTTCAGGTTTGCCACCGCCCATGAGGAAGATATGGTAGTTCTCACGCTTGCACAATTCGGCAATCACCTGTTCCATCAGTTCCAGGGGATAAGCCTTCTGGCGATGGGATGAGAAGGGCGATATGGCAATCCAGCGCTGGCCTTCCTCCTTCTTGGGGACGATGGGCGTTTCGGGCCATTCGCGACCTTCATACAGGCGAGTAAAATTATCGGGAGTTTTAAAGCCCAACTCCTTGAAGACCCAGCGGTAGCGCTCGTGGATGGGGGTTACTGGCTCATTGCTCTTGTGGGTAACCAAGGCCTTGCGTTTTGACTTCTCGCGGTCCATACGTGCAATTTTGGCACCGCGCAAGCGCAAATAGGCATCCATAATCTTGGTGCCGGTCACGTTGTGCAGGTCGGCAACCGCATCAATATCATATAGCTTATAGAGTTGTGCCGCCAGTTTCAACAAGCCGAAGAAGCCGCTATGGTTCTCGTTGACGTCAAAGTCCACCACCTTGAGGTTGGCAGGACGGTCATGAAACATCGATGCAGGCCACCTCTTGGTGAGCATGATGAAGCGGGTATCGGGGTTAGCCTTACATACAGGGTACAAAACTGGTATGGTCATCGCCACGTTGCCGAGCACCGACAGGCGCATGACAAGCACGTTGCGGAATTGTTTTTGATTTTTGGCCATAAAGTGCAAGCTGTTGATATTTGTTGCAAAGTTACAGAGTATTATTGAATTATGCAATAATCCATAACCAATTAATCACATTTTGCGATTGCAGTTTATTCCATTACCCGTTCTCCCTTGAGGGTAGCGCTGGATGCGCTGAGCACGCGGCACATCACTTTGTCACCAGGTTGTTCACCATGGGCGGGAAAGACGATGACCTTGTTCTGCTGTGTGCGTCCGAACATATCGTCGCGGCTGCGCTTGCTGTATCCCTCGACGAGCACCTCAAAGGTCTTGCCCACGTCAGCACGGTTGCTGCACAACGACAGTTCGTTCTGCAAGGCAATCATGCGGTTCAGGCGGTCAATCTTCACATCCTCGGGAACGTTGTCGGGCAGATTCTTGGCAGCGAAGGTGCCGGGTCGTTCGCTATACTTGAACATGAAGGAGGAGTCAAAGCCCACCTCGCGCATGAGCGACAAGGTCTCCTGGAAATCCTCCTCGGTCTCGTCGTGGAAGCCAGTGAACATGTCGGTCGAAATGCCGCAGTCGGGCATGGCGGCGCGGATGCGGGCAATGCGGTCCAAATACCACTCGCGGGTGTACTTGCGGTTCATGAGTTTCAACACCTTGTTGCTACCGCTCTGTACCGGCAGGTGGATGTGGTTGCAGATGTTGTCGTGGCTTGCCATCGTGTCGATGATGGCATCGCTCAGGTCCTCGGGGTTGCTGGTGGTGAAACGCACGCGCATCTCGGGAGCAGCCTCGGCAACCATCGCCAGCAAACGGGCCAAATCAACGGCCTCGCCGCCATCAGCAGGCTTGTAGAGGAAGGAATTGACATTCTGGCCCAATAGGGTCACCTCCTTGAAACCACGCTGACGCAGGTCAGCCAACTCGTTGAGGATGCTCTGCGGTTCACGGCTACGCTCACGGCCGCGGGTATAGGGCACAATGCAGTAGGTGCAGAAGTTGTTGCACCCTCGCATGATGCTGATGAATCCGCTCACCTTGCTGCCAGCCACACGCGACGGAATGATGTCGCGATAGGTCTCGGTGGTGGACAACTCGGTATTGATGGCTTTCTCACCACGCTCGGCAAGGCCGATGAGCGACGGCAGTTCCAAATAGGCGTCGGGGCCTGCCACCAGGTCCACTTCGTGTTCATTGATGAGCACTTCCTTCATGCGCTCGGCCATGCAGCCGATGATGCCGATAATCAAGCGGCGCTGTCTCTTATGACGGTAAGCATTGAGCTGGTTCAGGCGCGAGAAGATGCGCTGCTCGGCATTGTCCCTCACCGAACAGGTGTTAATAAAGATTGCATCGGCCTCGTCAATGGTCTCGCAGGTCTCATAACCCGCCATCTTCATCACGGTAGCGACTACCTCACTGTCTGCCACATTCATCTGGCAGCCGTAGGTTTCCAGCATCAGCCGTTTGGGCGCGTCGCCCTGGGCATCATATTTCAAGTTCATTGCCATATCGTTCTGTTTTAACCCCGCAAAAGTACAACAAATCCTTCATTCACGCAATATGACCGCAATGCGACACAACAACGAGAAAGAAAACGAGAAGCACCATTCATCCCACACTCCCAGTTATCGTCACCTTCAATGACCAATGCAAACCGGTAAAACAATATCAAAAATGACAATATGCTGTGAGAAAGTCTGGTTTTTCTCAAACTTTCGCAAAGTATCTGGCCTATAACCTCGCTTGATTTCAAAAAAAATGTTACTTTTGTGTTTTCATACTAAGGTAAAAAAGATGAATACGGAATTAAAGACAAATATCAAGTCGCATCAGGTGTCTATCAGGTATTACAGCCCTGAGAACGACATTGAGCTGGCATCACTGACACGATACGAGAAAGTGCCTACCACCATTGTGGAGAGTGTCGAACAAGGCGCCCTCGAAGCCGCCGAGGAAGTCACCCGCATCATCAACCGCTGCGTGGATGAAAAAGGGCGCTGCGTCATCGGCTTCGGGTCGGGAAGGAATGTGCAGAAGGTATATGATGAACTCGTAAAACTCTATTTTGCCGACAAGGTGAGTTTTGCCGATGTGGTCGCGTTTAACCTGAACGAGTTGGGTGTAGGCTACGTTGACGGCCGCCTCAACATGAATGACTTGATCAACGAGCGCCTGTTTGCCAAAGTCGACATCGAGCGTGCACATATCCACTTCTTTAACCGCCCTAACGACATCGAGGATATCCACAGCCTGTGCAAGGCTTACGAGCGCGAAATCATCGATGCCGGCGGACTCGACCTGGTGCTGTGTGACCTCAACCATGACGGCAGCATCGCCTATAACGAGCCCGGGTCGGCCCGTAACAGCGCTTGCCGCCTGATGCTGCTGGGTAGCGAGTCACGCACACGCGTTGCCGAGGCATTCCAAAGCGAGACCGCACCCAAGACCGCGGTGACGCTGGGTATCGGCAACATCTTGAGTGCCGCCAAGGTCATCTGCGTGGCATGGGAAGAAGACTGCGCAACAGCATTGTTCAACACCATTGAGGGCAAGATGAGCGACCAAGTCCCCGCCTCATTCCTGCAGGTTCACAGCGACGTGAGAATCTTTGCCGACCTGGATGCCGCCTCACGGCTGACACGCATCAGCTACCCCTGGAAAGTCACCTCCTGTGAATGGAGTGACCACCTGATTCGCCGCGCCATCGTGTGGCTCTGCGAACAGACAGGCAAACCCATCCTGAAACTGACCAACAAGGACTATAATGACAACGGACTGAGCGAACTGGTCGCCCTCTATGACTCGGCCTATAACGTCAACATCAAGATATTCAACGACCTGCAGCACACCATTACCGGCTGGCCCGGCGGCAAACCCAACGCCGATGATACCCATCGGCCTGAACGGGCCACTCCTTATCCCAAACGCGTGCTCATATTCAGCCCGCATCCCGACGATGTCATGGTGTCGATGGGTGGCACCGTGCGCCGCCTGGTGCAACAAGGTCATGACGTCCACATCGCTTTCCAGACCGACGGAGACGTCGGTGTGAGCGATGAAGACCTGCTGCGTAGCATCATGCTTGCCAAACGTGTGATGAGCCACTACGAGCCCGACAAGAAATACCCCTTCATTGAGAAGATTATAGACCAGCTCACCGACAAGAACCCGAGCCAAGAGGACAATACCGACCTGCGCTATTTCAAGGGTTCCATCATGATGAGCGAGGCATTTATCGCCTGCCGCCAGATGGGTGTAGCGCCTGAGAACCTGCACGACCTGTGCATGCCCTTCTATGTTGACGATCCTCACGGTCAAGGCAAGCTCACCGATGCAGACATCGACGTCATCCAGCAACTTATCACTCAGGTAAAGCCCCACCAAATCTTTATTGACAACGACCTGGTGGACCCCAATGGCACGCACGTGCGTGCCAGCACCGCCGTGATGCATGCCGTAGATAAACTGAAGGGCGAGGAATTCATGAATGACTGCCGCGTGTGGATGTATCGCGGCCAATGGGGACAATGGGACGTGGACCATGTGGAAATGGCTGTGCCGATGAGCCCCGAGGAATTCAGCGAAAAGCGCGACGCCATCCTCAAGTACCAGTCCCAAATCCATGACGCCCCCTTCCGCACTGGTGACGACGGCAAACTGCCTTGGCAACGCTCCATCGAGCGCAACCGTGACCTGGCCGAGAAATACCAACAGTTGGGCCTTGCCACCTATGAGGCGATTGAGGCGTTTGTGCAATACCGCTTCCAGGACAATGCGGATGAATGAAAAAGAAGGATGCCATAGTGACCATCGCAGTCATCTGTAGCATCCTTCCTGATTCCATAGGTAATGTGTTTCAAGTACCCGTCACGGCACGGGGCAATTCCAAGTATTGAGGGTCAAGGGCGATGCTGTAGGGCTCGCCCTTCTTGCCCGTGACGGTATATCGCTTGACGAGTTCCGGGTCGGTAATGACGTTCTTGACGCACCGATTGATACGGGAAATCGTCTGGTTAAGGCTGTCACACAAGGGGTCGCACAAGTTCCCCACCGTCTTTTTGGCACGCTCATCGCTGGCACCAGGCTTGACCATGGTATAGATAGCGAGAAGTTCCTCACGATGCTCATCGATGTTTTTCAAGATGATGCCACGACCTTGTTTGCGCAGTTTCATGAACAGGATGTAGAGCGTGCGGCACGAAGCAGGCATCTCGATTTCCATCTCGTCATATTCGGGCAACACGATTTTCATGTCGCCATTGACCAGCAGGCGTCCCGGCTGACCCACCACAACCTTACCCCGCAGCAGCTCGGCCATCAGATTCTTGGGATCCTCATGGTAACGGGCTACGTAGGCGACAATGTCGCGCCTGATGCGTTCCAGAGCCTGCTTGCGCTCACGCTCCAATCTCTTAAACTCAAGGTCTTCTTCCAGTTCTTCAAGCAGGTCCTGCGGGGCAGCCTCGTTGTAGCACTCATAATTGAGTTCACGCTCAAGATTGAAAGACCGGGTAACAGAGGATGACGTTGCGCTGTCCGTCAGTTCTTCCTCTAGATCTTCCTCCAACTCTTCCTTGACCAAATCCCTCAAACTCTTCTTTAGTCTCTTCAAGAGCCTAGGCTTTGTCTTCTTGACGCGGGTCTTGTCCTGCGGGGCAGCCTCGGGCAAATAGTCGCAGTATGACTCGCTGGCCATGATACGAGGGCCATAGTCACTCGCCTTGAGCAGCACATCACCCACCCGACGGTCGCCCACGTCCATCAACACATGGGCAAAAGCCTCGATGGATTCATACAGTCTGCCCAACATGCTGTCGTCTTCAACCTTGAGGCGGACGACGGCATAGCGACCTGCGTTGGATACATTGAAACGGCGTGCCACAATCATGCTCCCATCATCACCAGGATGGTCCACCCACTGGATGTCCATCGGGTAAACCAACCTGAGAAGCAGGTCAGCCGCTCGTTGCAATGCGCCAGAGCGCTTGCCGCCACTATAGAAGTAGATTATGCCATATTTGAGGTCTTGAAAATCGGGTATCATCATCATGCTGGTGTTGAGAAGTTAATAATAAAAAATACCGCAAAAACCATGCCAAAAAGGGGGCTGTCAGCATTAAGGGTACTGTTGCTGGGAATATTATCCCGGCAACAGTACCAACATTATAACACCAACCTCATTTTGAGCTGTTTAACGACACGGATGCGCTTGGCATCGGGATACTTTATCTTGGCCTTGACATAGGCTATCAGCCTGTTAGCACCCGTGATGCGGACCGTCTTGCCGTCGACCTGCACTTCCCACTCATTGTAGAAAGGCATGGGAATGGGATCACAGGTAGGAGTTTCTTGCAGCCACTCCATCAGTTTCTTTAATAATTTCTCTGTCATCTTGGTAATTCTTCTGGTGTTGATTATCAATCTTCATCATCGTCAAAGAAGGATTTCTTATTGGCATTGCGGATGAGCTGCAGGCGCTCTTCATTGCTGGCACACGGCCTGGCCATCACATCTCCCATCTCGCACATCCACTTGCTGCGGGCCTTGCGCTCCTTGGCAAACATGGTTACTGTGCCTTCCTCGCTCTTATCGAACTGCAAGTGGTGGTCGATGTGGAGTGAGAAGGCTACCTGCTGGACATCGTGGTCGGCACCGATGTAGGTGAACTGCCATCCCTGCTCCTTGTAGCTGTCGATGAGCGACATGATGGCCATCCTGGTAAACTCGTGGGAGGCGTTTTCATAACCGTCGGTGATGATGGTCACCAGCGCCAGTGAGTCGGGCTGCTGGCTCTTGAGGGCATGCACGCGGGTAATGGTGGTGCCGATGGCATCATAGAGCGGTGTCATGCAGCAGGGGCTGTAGTCACGGTCGGTGAGGGTCTTGACCTCGGCAACTGGCAGGTCGTCATAGATCATTTTCATCTCGCAGCCACAAAAGGCTACCAATGTCACATTGTGTTCCTGGTCGGGGTTCTTTTCCTGGGCACTCTTGATGGAGCCGATGGTCTCGTTCACGCCATCGACGGCTTGACGGGCGATACTACTCATGGAGCCGCTCTTGTCAAGGATAATCACATTGTAAACTTTAGTTTTCATCTTTTCTCTCTTTTAAAAATGGTAAATAATAGTGGACATTTACTGAGCTGCTGTTCAGCTGACGTTGCAAAGGTAATATCCATTTCCACGCGACCTTTTTTCCTGCAAGGTTGCAGTTTCTTGATGAGATAGAGGGAATATCCGGCACAATTCTATCAGAATAGGCTCTACTAAGTCAAAAAACCGAGGACCGACAGCCACAAAATGAAAAACTTTTATTACTTTTGCAGGTTAAACGACATTTAACTATTACAGATGAAAGTCAAAATCCATCACGAGGGAGAAAACATCCTGATGATGTTGTTCCTGATTATAGCGGCAAGCGGCGTGCTGGCCTATCGCTTCATTGACTACAAGCCTGTGGCTTGGATATTGATCGGGCTGATGGCCATCCTGTTCCTGCTGGTACTGAATTTCTTCAGGCTGCCGCGCCGCCACTTCAAGGGAGACAACAGCGACGGCACCGCCGTTGTGTCGAGTGTTGACGGCACAGTAGTGGCCCTTGAGGAGGTCTATGAAGACGAATTCCTGCACCGCAATTGCATCCAGTTGTCGGTGTTCATGACGGTGTTTAATGTGCATGCCAACTGGGTTCCCGTCAAGGGCGAAGTCATTTACTACAAGCACCACTCGGGACGTTTCCTTGCCGCCAACCTGCCCAAGTCGAGCAGCGACAACGAGCGCTCGTCGATTGTCATCCGCACTGCCACGGGCGAGGACATCCTCGTGCGCCAGATTGCCGGTGCCGTGGCTCGCCGCATCGTCACCTATGTGGAGCAGGGCGAAACGGTGGACATCCACGACTTCATCGGGTTCATCAAGTTCGGTTCCAGGGTGGATATCTTCCTGCCTCTTGACACCGAAATTAAGGTCAAACTGGGTGACCGCACTTGGGGCGGTGAAACCTTAGTGGCCAAACTCAAAAACAAATAATCTGCATCATGAACGCGATACGCAACAATATCCCCAACGCCATCACCTCGCTGAACCTGCTGTTCGGCAGCATGGCATGTATTGCAGCATTCAGTTGTTTTGACACGGTGTGCGGCGGTCTCAAGGGTTATGAACTGGCCTTCCTGTTAATCGCCCTGTCGGCAGTTGCCGATTTCTTTGACGGACTGGTGGCACGACTGCTTCATGCCGTGAGCGGAATTGGCGCCGAGCTGGACTCCCTTGCCGATCTGGTGAGCTTTGGACTCGCACCGGCCATGATTCTGTACAACATGATGCTGGACCATGGTGCAGGCCATTGGGCACTGGTGGCACTGTTGCTGCCCGTATTTGGTGCATTGCGCCTGGCACGCTTTAATGTCGATACCAATCAGGCAACGACTTTCACGGGTGTGCCCATTCCCGCCAATGCCATCTTCTGGATTGGCTTCACGGCATGGTATGCCACGTATCCTACACCCCTGTGGATGACCATTCTGGCGATTGTAGCGATGTCACTCTTGATGGTGTGCAACCTGCGCATGTTCTCGTTGAAGATGCACAACCTCTCGTCGCTCAAGCAGAATTGGGCACAATATTTGCAGGTCATCGCTACAGTGGCACTTGTCATTGTCATGGGACTGCCTGGTCTGGCTCCCGCGATCATGCTCTATGTGCTGTTATCAGTCATTAAACGAGAGAAATAAATGGGAACTTTCCTGCTTTTCATATTGCTGATTCTTTTCCTGATGGTGGGAGTACCACTGTT
>JAEEGL016738715.1_pt1 | contig 13307 bp, 7 predicted proteins | sample 9134231 | NCBI WGS metagenome assembly JAEEGL01 (sample SAMN16246548, study PRJNA631951) | gut metagenome | biome: gut microbiome; feature: rumen; material: fiber-attached | host: Bos | place: Iran: Karaj | collected 2018-10 | reverse complement strand
TTAAGAAAAGCAATTAAATATTTAAATAATATTGGTATGGATAATATTCATAAATATGAATTAGAACTTCGTAATTATTTTGTTAACAAATTAAGTGAAGTAGAAGATGTAATTATCTATAATAAAGATGTTAATAGTAATACGATTTTATTTAATATTAAAAATATTTTTTCACAAGATACTAGTAGATATCTTAATCACTATCATATTTGTGTAAGAGCAGGTAATCATTGTGCGAAAATGGTTAAAGATTTAATTGGTGTAGCTAATACTTGTCGTATTACTTTGTATTTTTATAATACTAGAGAAGAAATTGATAAGTTCATTGATGTAATTAAAAATAGAGAAGATTTAATGAAGGTGATTATAGATGGATAATGATTTAAGAAGAACGATTATTATTGATAACTTTCAAAATCCAACTAATAAGAAAACTATTGAAGACCCTTCTTTTATATCAGCAAATACTCATAGTGATTCATGTATTGATAATGTAACTTTGTTTGTAAAGTTTAATGGGGATATTATTGAAGATGTGTACTTCGATGGAGAAGCTTGTGCTATAACAACATCAGCAACATCAATTATGATTCAAAAATTAATTGGTAAAACAATAGATGAAGCACTTTCTTTAATGGATAATTACTATAATATGTTAGATGAAAAAGAGTATGATAGTGATTCTTTGGAAGAACTTAATGCCTATGATGAAATGTATAAGCAACCAAGTAGAAAAAAATGTGCAATGTTACCTTTTGAAACACTAAGAAAAGCAATAGTAAAATATAAAGAAAATAAATAGTTTATTTTCTTTTTTTATGATATAATTTAGTCTTGAAAAGAGGGATTAGTATGCAATTACCTGATTTAGATAAAGCAAGAAAAAGAACAAGAAGTGAAGTTAAAATAGATCATTTTAAATTACTAGATAAATATAAAAATTTAGGTAGTAATAAGACTTATTATGTTAAAACATATGGTTGTCAGATGAATGAACATGATAGTGAGAATATATGTGGTCTATTAGATTCTTGTGGTTTCACTAAAAATGATGATATGGAATCTAGTGATTTAATAATTCTTAATACTTGTTCTATAAGAGAGAATGCTCATAATAAAGCTTTTGGAATGTTAGGTAGACTAAAACATTTAAAAGACAAAAGACCTAATATTATTGTTGCTGTATGTGGTTGTATGGCTCAAGAAGAAGTAGTAGTAAAAGAAATACTTTCTAAATATCGTAATGTTAACTTTATCTTTGGAACTCATAATTTATATGATTTACCTAGATTAATCAAAGAGTGTTATGATAATCCAAAAACGAATGTATGTGTATTATCTGAGGAAGGTAATATTGTAGAAGACTTGCCAGTAAGAAGAGTTAATAGTTATAAATCTTATGTTAATATCATTTATGGTTGTGATAAATTCTGTACATACTGTATTGTACCTTATACAAGAGGTAAACAAAGAAGTAGAAGAATGGAAGATATTCTTAATGAAGTACGTAAACTAAAAGAGGATAATTACATGGAAGTTACTTTACTAGGACAAAATGTTAATGCTTATGGTAAAGATTTAGATGAAGGTTATGACTTATCAGACTTACTTCTTGAAGTTAGTAAGATTGGTATACCTCGTGTTAGATTTATTACAAGTCATCCTTGGGATTTCACAGATAAAATGATTGAAGTAATTAAGAATAATAAAAATATTATGCCTTATATTCATCTACCTCTACAATCAGGTAGTGATAGAATATTAAAATTAATGGGTAGACGTTATACAAGAGAATCTTATAAAGAATTATTTAATAAGTTAAAAGAAATAGATGGTGTTAGTATAACAACAGATATTATTGTAGGTTTCCCAGGGGAGACTGAAGAAGACTTTAATGATACACTTGATATGGTTAATTACTGTAAGTATGATGGAGCATTTACATTTATTTACTCTCCACGTGTTGGAACCCCAGCAGCTAAATTAATGGAAAAAGATAGTTTAACCATGGAAGAAAAAGAACAAAGATTATATAAACTTAATGAAATTATTAATAACTATTCACTAGCATCTAATAAAAAAATGGAAGGTAAAACTTATAAAGTTTTAGTAGAGGGAGATAGTATTAAAGAGAATGAACTCTTTGGTTATACTGAAACAAGCAAACTAGTTAATTTTAAAGGAAATAGAGATCTTATTGGTAAGATAATTCCTGTAAAAATAGTTGAAGCTAAAAGCTTTAGTTTAGATGGTGAAATCGTTGAATAATACTTTAATACTTAATAAACTAGATGAGATTATTAATGAAATAGAAACTAGTGAGGAATATAAAAAATACTTAGTATTGAAAGATGAGATTAAGAAGAATAAAGAGCTTGTTTTACTGATAAACAAGGTAAGACAACTTAATAAAGATTTTAACCATAAGTTAGTTAAAAAAGATGAACTTGATAGACTAACAAATGAATTAAATAATCATCCGTTATATCGAGAATATTTAAATACAATTAGTGTTATTAATAATGAATTATCTATTGTTGAAAATGCTATAAATAATTATTTTAGAAAAAAGTTAGAAAACTAACTTTTTTTTGTTAAATAAATATACTTTTTTTTCTTATTATGTTATGATTAATATGTTAAATAGTAATAGTAGGGTGATTATATGAAAAACAAGAAGAATCTTATTTTTTCACTTAGTATAGTTATGTTATTTGCGTTAGTTATTACTTTGGTATTAAAGAATGCAAGTTTTGCTGTACCTGCTGATAATGTATTTAAAGATTTTCAAGATATTCCAATCCCTACATCAACTGATTATTCTTATTCAACTTTAATATTTAATGAAAATACAACTTTTGTAGATGAATCTGGTAATGCTACTGGTTCTACTACTATTGCTGGTATTACAGTACCAACTTATGGATGGATAAAAACAGGTAAAGTTCAATTATTAATAAAAAATGGAGCAACAGATGCTAACGGTAATATCTTAAATGTTAGAGTTGTTGTTGATGATATTAGATTATGGGATACTGATTCTGATGGTGTTGTACTAAATCTTAGAACAAATGTACTATTATCACCTGATCAAACAAGCCCTGATCCAGATACTGTAACAACACATAATTTTGTAAAAGGTGATCCAATATTTTTCTCATTACATACAAGACGAGCTGATTGTAGTTTTAGAATAGTTTATTTAAATCAAGATGGTACAGTAGCTACACAAGTTAATAAAATATCATCACTATATTATGATATGGATGTTCCTTATGGTGGATCAACTGTACAAACATCATTATTTTTAAATGGTAATGAAGGTTTCCAACCATACTATGGTGATTCTACTTTGTATTATAATAAAAGACATTCACAACAGGGTAGTGATTACACTGCTGTATTAGATGAAGTAAGTGGTGGTTTATCAGTTAGTTCACTTACTGATATTGCTCGTGTTCAAGGAGCTAATACACCATTATTCCAAACATCGGCTGTTGTTCATACAAGTTCACCTGGTGATTATCGATTCCGTTATGGAGGAAGAGATGCTGGTATCTTCTATGCCTTTATATCTCCGGTTCCATTTGCAGAACCACAACCAAGTAAGAAAGTTATTGAAGGAAATGGGCCTTTCTATGTAGGTGATACTTTCACATATCGTGTTAGTCGTTATGCACCTAATAATTACTTTGCAGAGAATCTAAATTATCATCAAGTATATAATGGATATCCAGAACATACAGTATACTCTGAATTCGTTCTTGGTGATATTATTGATTCACATTTAACTATTAATAGAAGTAATATAAAAGTTTATAATGAAGCAGGAACTGATGTTACATCATATTTTACAATTGGTGGAACAGGACAAACTGTTACGGCTACTGCTAAGGCTGCTAATTTATCATCAAGTAATTTCTATGGCCACTATTATAACTTAGATATTCCAGTTACATTTAGTTCTTATAAAGATGGAGATACAATTCCAAATACAGGTACGGCGACAACAACAGTAACTGGCTATACACAAAATGTTCAAAATACAAATTCAATTGATACGAATGTTAGATATAAATTAAAAGTTAATCATTATATTGTTAATGTAGCAACAAATAATAATAATGATAATCTAAGTCCAACATCATGGACAACAACTGCTGTTCCTGATAATTGTTCATCAGTTACTACTGTTAATTTAAAACACGGACAAAGTTATACAACAAATGCTTGTGCAAATTTAAATCAATACTTTAGATTAAGGGTAGTTAAGAATGCTAAGACAGCAACTAATAATGATTCCCCTAATCTTATATCAAACGTAAACGCAGATGGTAGTTATAAAGATACACCTCATAATGGTACATATACAAATACTATTAATGAGACTGATGTTGATGGTAGTACATTAACTATTAACTATTATTATGAAAGAAAACCAGCTAAGGTTCTTGTTAACCATTTAGTATATGGTTCAAGAGAACAAGTACCTGGTTGTGAAGCTACAACAACTAAGACTTTACAAGGTATTTCTTATACAACTGATTGGTGTTCACCAGTTGGTTATACAAGAAGAGAAGTAGATAGTAATTATGATCCTGCTAGTGGTACAGTAACAAAAGATACAATGTCTGTTGTATACTTATATGAACCTTCACAAGCAAGATTAGTAATACATCATTACTTAGAAGGAACTACTGATCAAGTTCATGCTGATGATATTTATACAGATTATCAATTTGGTGATACATATCCTATGCCAAAACATAGTTCACCTAATTATTATTTACCATCAGAATTAAGTGGTGATTATACTGATTACTATGAATGGAATGGTGTTCTTCCTACAAATTATCAAGGAACATTTAATGCTGAATCTATTACAGATGCACCTGGTACGATAACAGTTACATACTATTATCGTGAAAAAGTAGGTAGCTATGTAGTTCATCATTATTTATTAGAGTCCCCAATGCCAACACCACCAACAAGATTGTGTGAAGATGGTGGAGATTCTAACTTACCTTATGGTTATGAGTATGAAACTGATGTTTGTAGAGATATCTTAGATTTATATGAAGAAGCTAAATGTCCTGGTGCTCCTAGTGTCGTACCTAGTAATGCGGTTGGTATAATTAATAGTTCAGTAGTAGAGGTAACATACTGTTATACACCTAAGACATCAGTTGTAACAACACATCATTACATGCAAAAACATGATGGAACAAAGACAACTTGTCAAGTTCATAATAATGATACTAATAACTATAACTTTGGAAATACATATACTACAAGAACATATAATTCAATGGAATTAAAACCTAATGGCACAACAGAGTGTCCTTATATCTTTAAGGATAGATATGAGTATGCTAATACTAGTGATGGTGATAGTACAACAGCAACTGTTGAAAGAGATTCTTATACTGTTAACTATTACTATAAACCTAAGGATGCCATTGTTAGAGTTTACCATTATAAAGAAGGAACTAATGAATCTTTATGTCCTTCTATAGAAGATACTGATGCTTACTATGATAAAACTATTAACTATGATCAATGTAGTCAATTATCTAATCCAAATTATCGTTTTAAGGCCGTATATACTAATGTTAATGATAATTCATTAACTATTAATGGATCTAATGTAAGTGGTTATGTTAATGAACCTATTGTAGAGATAACTTATGAATATGAAACAATCCCTACATCATATGTTGTTCACCATTATTTAGTTGATTCAACTACTAAGGTAGCTGATGATGGTGGTCAAGATGATGTTAGATATGGTTCTATTTATGAAACACATCCAAAAGCACCTAATGAATTATATTCTGAATACAGAAATAGATATAGATTTAATAATCAAACAGCAGGTGCTAACCCAAGTGGAGTAATATCATCAGATAACATGGTAATTACATATTACTATGAACCAATACCTGTTGATGTATATGTACACCATGTTGATAAACGTAATCCAAATAATAAAGTTCATGCAGATGATATCTTACATTTACGTTATGATGATTCATATACAACTGAACCTTATGATTCTGTTAACTTAGATGGCAATTATAAAAATACATATTCACATGATGGAGTAACTTATGGTGATCCTATTAGTGGAGAAATAAGTGAATATAAACAAGATAATACATATCATATTTATTATGAATATGATCAAGATAAATCATCTTATGTAATACATCATTATGTTTGTGATACTACAACCCAAGTTTCACCAGATTATATATCTTCTGAAAACTTTGGATCACCATATGAAACTCACAAAGTTGAAAGTAGTGCTTTAAATTCAATATATAAGAATAATTATGAATATAGTACTGTAACAACAACAGATACTGATGCGGTTGTTAATACAACCACAGGTGTTACAAGTGGTATCTTCAATAAAGATCGTATTGAAGTAACATATTGTTATGTACCTAAGAAAGCTACTGTTACATCTTACTATTACATAGAAGGTAGTACAACAGAGGTACATGCTCCATTCGTACAAAACAATGTAAGCTTTGGTACTGACTATTCAACACCTAAATATGAACCTAGTGATTTAGCTGGTGATTATAAAGATAATTATATTTATTCACATGTTGATATTGAACATGATCCTGCTATTGGTAATGTAGGTAAGAGTAATATCGTAGTAGTTTACTATTACGTTCGTAATCCTATTATCTTAACTACAAAACATTTAATTAAAGGAACAAGTATTGATGTTAGTTCTTCAACTTGTCCTGAAACAAATGAAGAGATGGATAGAAGAAGTGAATACTCTAAGTCTAAGTGTACTAACTTACCAGCAGGATATCAGTATGATAATGTTAAATCAACTGATACTAATACAACATTAAATCAAACTAATGGAACAGCTTCTGGTAGAATTACTAATAGTACAACAATTACTTTTGAATATAGTTTGATTGGTATAGGTTTAACTGTTCAATATTATGATATTGATACAGGTGAACCAGCTGGACCTGATAAGTTCTTAAGTATGTCTTATGGTGATACGGTACTTGAAAGACCAATTACAATAAGTAATTATGATTTTGTTGAGGTCACTATAGAAGCTGATAATGATCCTGATCATGGATTCTCAATTTCACCTAATACGGGAGTAGTTAATGGAACAATAAGAAAGAATACTGTTATTAAGTTCTATTATCGACAAGTATTAGACTTAGTAGTTCATCATTACATAAATGGTACTAATGATAGTATTTGTGAAGATGAACATAATAGACTAAGATACAATGAAGCTTATGAAAAGAATCCATGTAACAATAGATTAAGACTTGGTAGATATCGTTATGTTGATGTTACTTCTAATTCTTCTGATACGGTTATTAATGATGATACTGGTAATAGTAAAGGTAATATTAAGAATAATATAACTATTACATATTATTATGATATTCCAGAGGTTAATACAAGAACATCGAAAGAAGGTACAACATCAGTTAAACTAAGAGATGACTTAGTTGAATATACTTTAAGGTATGATGGAACAATCACTGGTTATGTTGGTCATGTAACATATAAACTAGTTGATAAATTAGCTTACCATCTTGATACAAGTCATACAGGATTAGACCTTGATGGCGGTACATACGATGATCAAACTAAGACTATTACTTGGATTATTGAAGAAGATATTAACACTGGTAAAGATGGTAATCATAACAAAGTAATTACGAAGAACTTAAAAGTTTATTACCGAGATATTCCTGTAACAGTTTATAAGATTGATAATAATTTTGAAACTACTACAGAATTAAGTAATTATACAAAAGAAACTACTAACTCTTTAACAACAGATTTTGAATTATATACATTAACTGTTAGACATCGTATGGTTGGTGAAGATACGGATATAGCAGTATGTCCTATTGAAGTAACAACTAAGATGAACTATGGAGATCCATATACTACAGTACCTTGTCAAGCTCTTGGAACTGAGTATACTCTAACAGCTATTAAAGAGGTAAGTGGATCTACTCCAGTAAATGGCGATGCATCAGGTACTATGCAAAAGGATATTAACTTAATATACTATTACGAATTAACTAAATATAATTACGTAGTTAAACATTTAGATGTTGATAAGAATACTGAGTTAGTTCCTACTGTTAGAGATAGATTAGCTTACGGAACATCATATGATGAAGATAAAGTTACAGTTGATAAATATCGCTTAGAAGATATATATGTAAGTGATACGGAAGCAACTAAAACTAATGATCATATTGAAGGTACAATAAAAGATAATACAGAAGTAACATTCTATTACAAGAAATACTTAGATATCAATATTAAACATTTAGATGTTGATACTGGTGCATTACTTTATGAAGAAACTAAACAAGTTCCTTACTTAAGTAATTATGAAGAATATCAAAAAGAATTTGATAAATATCTATTTGATAATGTAACTTCTAGTGATAGTGAATCTGTTGTCACTATTGATAAAGTTAGTGGAACCATAGAAAATGATATTAATATAACTTACCGTTATAAGAAACAATTAAATTTAACAGTTAAACATCTAAATAAGGATAACGGAGAAGCAATATGTGTAGAAGAAAATGAAGTATTACCATACAATACATCTTATGAAAAAAATAAATGTAATGATGAATACTTAGATCAATATATCTATGCTTATGTTACTGTTAATCCAGATGATGACACTAATACTGTTAATGATCAAGAGGCTAAGGTAACTGGTAATATTAAGGATGATACTCTTGTTACATTCTATTATGAATTAACTGAGATTACTGAGGACTTAAAGAAAACAGGACCTGAATTATTACATTCTAGAAGTAAAGCCTTTAATTATACAATAACAGATAAAGTTATATTAAAAGATTATCGTGGTGATAGTACAATAACTATTAAAGATAAATTAGAATATCAAATTGATCCTGATAGATCTAATTTAGCAGGTGGTACTTATAATCCTGATAATAGAACTATTACATGGACTATTCCATGGAATAATCTAAATACTAATAATACAAGTACAGTAACTAAAGATGTAACTATTAACTTTACTTTATATTATGTTGATGTTCCAACTAGTGTTGAAGTAATAACTAATAGAGTAGAAAGTTTAATAGAAACAGCTAAAGTATCTAGTACAAGTAGTAATTATGTTGATACTACAATAGATCCATTTACTTTAGTAGTTCATCATTATAAAAAAGGAACTACTCAGGAATTATGTCCTTCAACTACCGAATTAATTGATGAAGGTACAAGTTATACAAAGACTATATGTAATCTTGATGAATATGATTTCATTGAAGTTAAAAAGAATGGTAATACTATTACAGGTAATACTGGAACAGTAACTGAGAATATAAGTGGTAATACCACATTAGATTTCATTTATCGTAAGAAAGAAAGTAAATTAAATACTATTCTTACAAAGACTGGTCCAGATGAAATAACAGATATTTATCAAGAAATGCCATATGATATTCATTATGAAGCAAGTGTCATCGATTATCGTGGTAATGGTGAAATAACAATTACCGATACACTTCCATATCGTATTAACACTAATAAATCTAATCTAGATGGTGGTGAATACGATGGTGAATATAAGATTGTATGGAAAGTAAATTGGAATGATATTGATACTTATAATAACAAAAACACTACTATTTCAGTAGATAAGAAGATTAAAGTAGTCTTCCTAGACGTAAATGTTGATCGTAAGATCATGGCTAACTATGTAGAAGCAAGAACTGTTCTTGAAGATAAGAATGATTTGGTTGCATCTACTAAGAATACGGATATTAAATTACCAGGTAAGATAACTGTTCATCATTATGTTAATGGTACAACAGATAGATTATTTGATGATGATGAAGAATATGGTTTAGTTCATGAAAAATATCACTGTGAACCACATGAATTAGAAGGTTATCAATTAGTAATAAGACCTACTAAAGAAGATGTTGAGTTTACACTTGAAGATCAAGAATTTGTCTATACTTATGAAAGACTAAGTTATGAAATTAAAACTGAAGTAGTTGGTGGTATGGGTACAATTACGGGTAATGAGATTGTATACTATGGAGCCGATTCAACTCCAGATAATATTGTTATTACACCAGCAAGTGGATATGAAATTGAAGGAGTATCTATTGATGGAGTATTAATTGATATTGAAGATACCGGTAAACTAATAATTGATAACTTTAAGAATGTTAAAGAGAATCATATAGTTCTAGTTGAATTTAGTGAGTTACCAATAGAAGTTCCTATTACAGGTAGTTCAACAAAACTAATAATAATTGGTATTATTGCATTAATAGTAAATATCTTTGTTGCAATTAAAACAGGATTTATTAGTAAAGTATTTAAGAAAAGTCTATAATTTATAGACTTTTTTTATATGAATTTATATAATAATTATAGGTGATAATATGAAATTAACTAATGATTATCGTGATTTTGAAATAATAGATTCTAGTAATGGAATGAAACTAGAAAGATGGGATAAATACTATCTATTAAGACCAGATCCTCAAATCATATGGGATAATGGAGATTTAGAGAAAAAGTATAAAGATAAAATACATAGTATCTATTATCGTAGTAATAAAGGTGGAGGTCATTGGGAGAATAAAAAGAATCTTCCTGATAGTTGGCAAGTTCATTATAAAAATCTTACTTTTAATATTAAATTAATGGGTTTTAAACATACTGGACTATTCCCTGAACAAGCTTATAATTGGAATTTTATGATGGATAAGATTAGTAATTGTCATCGTGATATTAAAGTATTAAATTTATTTGCTTATACTGGTGGGGCTACTGTTGCTTGTATGAAAGCCGGAGCTCATGTAACCCATGTTGATTCTAGTCGTGGTATGGTAGACTGGGCTAAAGAAAATGTAAAGTCTAATAACTTAGATGAAACTAAAGTAAGATATATTGTTGATGATGTTATTAAGTTTGTAAGTCGTGAGATAAGACGTGGTAATAAGTATGATGCTATTATTATGGATCCACCTGCTTATGGACGTGGTGTTAATGGGGAAGTTTGGGATATTGAAAAAGACTTATTTAAACTATTAAATATATGTAAAGAATTATTGTCTCAAGAACCTTTATTTGTACTTGTTAATGCATACTCAGGTTTGTCACCTAGTTTGTTAGAGAATTTACTTAAGTTGACAATTAATGATAATCACTTAGGAGTTATTACTTGTGATGAAATAGGATTACCTATTAGTAATAATTTAGTATTACCTTGTGGTATCTATGGAAGAGTTGAATATGTCTAATCTTGAAATACTATATGAAGATAATCACATAATAGTAGTCTTTAAGCCTATTAATATTCTTAGTCAAGGGGATATTACAGGGGATATGGACATGTTAACTATTATTAAAGGTTATATTAAAGAGAAATATAAGAAACCAGGTAATGTATATTTAGGATTAGTCCATCGGCTAGATAGAGTTACTAGTGGCGTAATGGTTTTTGCTAAAACAAGTAAAGCAGCTAGTAGATTATCTAATGAAATTAGAAATAATAAAATAAAAAAGAACTATTTTGCAATAATTCATGGTAAAATAAATAATGAGGGAGTATTTGAGGATTATTTACTTAAAAAAGATGATTTTAATACTGTAGTATCATTTAATGGTAAATATGCAAAACTATCTTATAAGTTAGTAGACTATGATGATAAGAATGACTTATCACTTGTTGATGTTAGTCTAGAGACAGGAAGACATCATCAAATAAGAGTTCAATTTAGTAGTCGAGGTTATCCACTTTTAGGTGATAAAAGATATGGAAATGATAAATATAATGAATTAGGCTTATGTGCCTATAAGTTAGAGTTTATTCATCCAGTAACTAAAGAATTAATGAAATTTATTAGATATCCAGAAGGAAAGATATGGAATTTTAAATGTCTTAAAGGAGATTGTTATGGGAAAGAAGAAAAAAAGTAAAAGTCAGTTATTACTTAGTAAAGCTTATTTACCAGTATTATTAGTATTTGTACTTGGTATATTAATTACAGCAGCTATTATTGATCGAAATAAAAAATACGATTCGAATAATAGTAATGAATCAATAATTATGGAGCAGGGCTGGAGTATTAATGAAAAAACTGATCACGCTATTAAGATTTATGGTAGTGAAACACTAAGTATTGAACCTAGTGTTAGTGATACTTATCATGAATATTATTGTCAAAATGAAGAATGTTTATTCATTCATGGTAATAATAATTATGCTTTATTAGATGATGGTAAGTATGTTGTGTTTAGTTTAATAGATGGTGCTGTTTTTGATGTACCTAAAGACTATGATCTTGATGAGGCTGAATTCTTGGTAGCTAATAATGTACTCTATGGACTAATCTTCATTAATAATGATGAACATGAAATATATTATTCACTAAGTGATGAAAAATATTTCTTTGAGAATAGTAACTATTATGTTGATCGTACTTCTAGATATGTAGTAGCTAATAGACAAATATTAATTCATACTGAAGAAAAAGATTATTTATATAGTTTAGATACTAATAGTATCTTAATAGAAGCTAAATACTTAGAGGTTAACCCTATAGATAATGACTATTACATTAAAGCATATAATAATGATATGAAATTAGAACATATTTATTCATCTAATTTATATGAAATAAAAGTAGATGGTGCTAAGTTATTAGATGTATATAATAAAAAGTTTATTTATACAGTAGATGGTAAAACATTTAATGTTAAAAATATGGAAAATGAATTAGTACTTACTAGTAAAGTATATGATAATATCTTAGATTTTATTGAAGGATATGTAATTGCTAAACAAGAAGATAATTTACTGATACTTAATCAAAATGATGAAATAGTTAAATATATTGCAATGAGAAACTTAGATTATGATAATTATCATAGTCACTATGAAATAGATGAAAGAGAAGGTTTAGATATATATTTAGTTAAAGATGGACATGGAATAGAGATATTCTTTAATCCTAATACTTCTGAATATATTGAAACAAATTACTAATTACGAAAATAATTGTTGATTTTTTCTAGAATTATGATATAATTTTATGAGTAATCCGCTGTTTATTATAAAAACTTTTCATTGGGTTTATAAATAAGATTATGATTTTAGAAAAGGAGAGATTATAATGAACGTAATTGATAAGATTGAAAAGACTCAATTAAATCCTAGTGTTCCTGAATTTAGAGTTGGTGATTTAGTTAGAGTTGATGTTAAAATTATCGAAGGT
>JAEEGL016591604.1_pt1 | contig 13307 bp, 14 predicted proteins | sample 9134231 | NCBI WGS metagenome assembly JAEEGL01 (sample SAMN16246548, study PRJNA631951) | gut metagenome | biome: gut microbiome; feature: rumen; material: fiber-attached | host: Bos | place: Iran: Karaj | collected 2018-10 | reverse complement strand
TGCAGGCTGGATATTGATGCTCTGCATGGGGACCTGAGGCTGGGGAGCCATCATCTGTCCCGGATAAGGCATCCCGCCCTGGGGCATACCGTAAGGCATACCATAGCCTCCGGGGGGTGGATATCCGCCCTGCGCCATTCCCGGATCGTAACCGGGCATCGGCCCTCCCATTCCGGGCATCGGTCCTCCCATTCCTGGAGCGGGCCCCATACCGGGACTCATCTCCGGTACAGGTATGGGCTCCGGCGTAGGCGTGGGAGCTGCGGCCGGGGCCGGAGCAGGTGCCGGAGCGCTTTCCTCAGCACCGCCGCCGTCCTGTGAATGTATGAAGTGATCATACAGGGACTTCGCAAAATCTATGGGGTACAGCTGGAGGATGGTGGAATCCACCAGATCCTCATCTATCTGCATCCTGAAGGCTATCTTTACAAAAGTGCCTGTCAGGAAGGTGCGATATCATTGGCATTGCTTATCTCCGACAGATCCCTGAGACTGGCGTTGGGCGGTGAAATATCTATCATCTTGCCCAGCATGGATGACAGGGATGTGGCTGACGAACCCATCATCTGGTTCATAGCCTCGGATATGGCCGAAAGATGAAGCTCTCCCAGCTCACCTTCCACGTCGGTACCGTCGCCGCCCATCATCAGGTCTGTTATGACCTTTACGTCCTGTTCCTTGAGGATCAGGATGTTACTGCCGTCCAGTCCTACCTTGTACTGGATCTGGATAAAAACACAGGGCTTCTCGTATTCGGCTATGACATTGTCCCAGGTGGCCAGCGAAACCACCGGTGTCGTAATATTTACTTTTCTGTTGACCAGCGAGTACAGGGTGGTAGCCGATGTACCCATGCTGATATTTGCAACCTCGCCTATCGCGTCCTTTTCGACATCCGTCAGTGCATCCTGGGAAGCACCGCCCATGTCGGATACCGAAGAGCCGCCGTCGGAAGAAGCCGATGAACCCATATCCATGTCCGTAGACATACCGGAAAGGAGTGCCTCTATCTCCTCCTGAGATAAATTTCCATCCATCCGCTTATTCCTCCTCTCTTATTATTGACGTGATCCTGACCGCATAGGATTCCTTCGATGAACCGGGGAGCGCCGTAAATTTGTGGATATTGCCCACATATATCTGAAGCTCATCCTCCACATGCGTGTCAAGCCTGATTATATCACCAATCTGCAGATTTACAAAATCGCTGACGGAAATACTGCTCTGTCCGAGAACAGCCTTGATGGGAATACCGACTCTGCGGATAACGCCCTCGATCTGTTCGCCGAACTCCTCCTCCGTCTTTTCCTGCATGTTCGAATACCAGTATCTGGTATTCAGCCTGTCCATAATGGTTTCCAGCGTAAAATACGGAAGACATATGTTCATCAGGCCTTCCACGTCACCCATTTTGATATTGAGAGTGACTATGGATATCATATCCGTAGGTGCTATTATCTGGGCAAACTGGGGATTGGTCTCCAGCCGCTCCAGCACCGGACTGATCTCAAGCACGTTTTTCCACGGTTCCCTGAAGAGCCGCACGCAGACCACCAGGATCTTTTCGATTATCGCAAGCTCTATCTCGGAGAATTCCCTGTTCTTGTCCAGGGGCAGCCCCTGGCCTCCCAGCATCCTGTCCACTATGGCATATCCCAGATTGGACGCCAGCTCCAGCATAATGGAACCGTTAAGGGGAGCAAAATTGATGATGCCCAGCAAAACAGGGTTCGCCAGGGAGTTCGTAAACTCGGAAAAAGTAAGTGCCTCGGAGTTCACCACCGAAACCTGCACGTTTTTACGAAGATACACCGGAAGGTTGGTGGATAAAAGTCTGCCGTAATGCTCGAATATGATCTCGAGGGTACGCAGATGCTCCTTGGAAAACTTTGCAGGGCGCTTAAAATCATAATCCCTGACCTGTTTTCCGGTGTCCTCCTTCATTTCATTTACATCAAGCTCACCGTCCGAAAGTGCCTTTAACAGGTCATCTATTTCATTTTGTGACAGGACTTCGCCCATTAATAAATCACCTCAAACCCTACGGTTATTTATGAGAACATGATGTCTCTGAACACTACCTTGTAGATGAAGTCGGATCCATACATGGACTTTATCTTCTCAAGCACCACATCCTGAATTTCATTTGTGGTCATGGCCAGGCACTCGTCGTAGGTCAGTGAACCGATGGCGTTGTTGATCTCATTTTTGATCATGGACTCCTTGCTGGCTATATCGGAGCCGTAGGTCTTGTAATCGGCATGTTTGGAATCCATACACAGGGAAACGGAAACTATGGCGTAATGATCCTTTCCGTCCTCACCCTTGCGCAGGAAGATGGTCATCTGATCCTCGATATCATAGGTGACCGTATCCTCCACGCTGACACCCGAGGCTCCCGCAGACACCAGAGCCGAATCGTGCAGATCCAGGTTCATGGCTGCAGCCACGTCGCCCACAAGGGTCATGGTCTTTTTATTAGCCGGGATGACCGTGAACATCATAAATGCGGTCATGACTATATTTACCACAAGTAAAGCTATGATTATGACTGACAGAAGGTTCTTTCTCATTTTCCTCTCCTATTATCCTCAGCGACGGAGGATCCTTATTCAGCGCTCAGCGCATGGAATATCTTTATCTCGACACGCCTGTTCTTTGCCCTGCCCTCGGGGGTGGAATTATCCGCTATGGGCAGATACTCACCTCTGCCGGAATGCTTTATGTTGGCGGGCTCAAGGTTCGTATTGTCCAGAATATAATTAAAAACGGAAAGAGCACGGTAACTGCTCAGAACGTCGTTATTCTCAAATTTGCCGCCGCTTATGGGGACATTGTCCGTATGTCCTTCCACCTCTATGGTGTGCTTGGCGTATCTCTCAAGTATGCGGGCCACCTTCTGAAGCAGGGGATAGGCATCCTCCCTGATCTCGGCGTGTCCCGAGTCAAAAAGCAGAGCCCCGTTCATAGTGAGCAGTACGTACTGGGATGTGAAATTCACGTCCACTTCCTTGTCTATATTCTGCTCCTCCACAGCCTCCTGGATCTGCTCTGCCAGCATCTCCGCTTCCTTCAGCTGTTCCTGTTCGTACTGTTCCTTTAATTCACTCTCCGTATCGCTCTCACTGGTGTTCTCTCCCATGCTGTCCAGTCCCTGTTCGGAAGCCGTGGCTCCCATGCTGTTGATGTATTCGGAGAGCTCGTTCAGCTGGCTGACACCGTTGGATACCAGCATGCCGTCGCCTATGGCGGAAGCGCCTCCCGAGAGGACGCTGAAAGTCTGCGAGAACGAAGCTGCGATCAGTTCAAATTTTTGTGCGTCTACGGATGACATGGAAAACAGAAGCACGAAAAAGCAAAGGAGCAGATTCATCAGATCGCCGAAGGTCGCCATCCATGCCGGTGAACCCGGTGCCGGCGCTTCTTCTTTCCTTTTAGCCATCAGCCCTCACCGCCTTCTGCGCCTTCACCGATGCCTTCTCTCTCAGCCGGTGAAAGGAATGATTTAAGCTTTTCCTCGATAACTCTGGGGTTCTCTCCTGCCTGTATGGACAAAAGACCCTCTATCATTATCTCCTTGACCTGCATTTCGCTGTCGTTGTTAACCTTGAGTTTTGAGGCAACAGGCGTACAGATCCAGTTCGCCATCATGGAACCGTACAGGGTGGTGATCAGAGCCACCGCCATGGAAGGTCCGATGGAGGAAGGATCATCCAGAGCCTGAAGCATGTTTATAAGTCCTACCAGGGTACCGATCATACCCCAGGCGGGACCCATACTGGCGATATCCTGCCAAAGTCCTATATTTCCTTTATGTCTGGCCTCTATGGATACCATCTCGGTCTCCAGTATGCCTCTGACCAGATCGGGATCGGTACCGTCCACTATCAGCAGCACTCCCTTTTTCAGGAAAGCGTCATCCAGATCGGCCGCAGCCTCCTCAAGGGCAAGAAGGCCCTCCTTTCTCGCCACGTTGGAAAGCTCGATTATCTTTGCTATAATGGCCGGGGAATCAATGGCCGGAGCCTTGAAGACCAGTGCTATGGTCTTAATACCGCCCAGAAAGCTGGGAAGCGTATTGGATGCCAGAATAGCCATCATGGCACCGCCGATTGTAATAAGGGCGGACTGGAAATCCACAAAGTTATTCAGTGCGGAAAAACCGGCATCTCCGGAAACAATAGCGAAGATAACCAGCGCGATACACATGACCAGTCCGATTATGGAAGCTAAATCCAAAATACGTCACCTTCTTAAAATTTTAATCATTCGTATTAGATTTTACTAAATTTTTAATCTCTTGTCTACTTTCTTTTATAATTATTTTTCTTCCGGAACGAAACATGACAACAGTGTCAGGAGTCTCTTCCACATATTCTATGGCGTCATCGTTCACCAGGATCTTTGTACCGTTTAATTTTGTAACCTCTATAAGCATAATATCTCCACTCTCCCAAAACAAGAAAGAGCCCCGCCACGGGGCAGAGCTCTTTATCACATCATGATACTGTCATCATCTCTTAAGGTTTACCAGCTCCTCGATCATGGTATCGGATACCGTGATGATCCTGGAATTTGCCTGGAAACCTCTCTGGGTGGTTATCATCTCCGTAAACTCGGTGGAAAGGTCTACGTTGGACATTTCCAGTACGCCTGAGGTCATGGAACCGCCGTCGGAGGTAACATCCACGCCTACGCCGTCGAACTGTCCCGAGTTCTGGGTGGAGGAATACAGGTTATCGCCCACCTTTTCAAGACCTGCGGGGTTAGCGAAGGTAGCCACTGCGATCTGGCCGAGGCACTTGTTTACGCCGTTGGTATACGAAGCATAGATACGTCCGTCCGCAGTTACGGAAAGGGAATCCATCTCACCTGCCGAACGGCCCGCACCGATGGCCGTGTTCTTATAATTTCCCGTACGGCCTGCCACTGTGGATACGCCGTTATTATCGATATTCTTTGTGGTTCCAACGTCCACCTTGATCTCCTGGCCGATCATACCGCCGAGGATTCCGTCCATATCGATATCGCTGCCGGCGAAATTGGTGACATTGATGGTAAAATCCCTCTTGTCGGGATTTGCCCAGGAGCCTGTGGTCTTATCGTAGGTCATTTCCACACTGCTTCCCGAATCGAAAAGGTTAAGGGTCTCCAGATAGGCTTCCTTCTTTGCAGCCGTATCATACTGCTTTGTGTAGGTGGAATCCTTGGCAAACTCTTCCGCATCCTTGAGATCCAGAAGAGACTTGCCCTGATCGTTCAGAAGGTCTACCGCCTTGGCCTTGTATTTGGGATTACCGTCTCCGTCCACGCCATCCGAGGTGATGGCCAGCTTTATGGTGTAGCTGTAGCCCTTCGAATCGTAAAACTGGATGGTACTGATGGAACCGCCCTTTTCGGGAGGAAGGGCCGGGTCGTTCTTGTCGATTATACCTGACAGATATGCTTCCTTGGTAGCCTCCGGATCCTGGGTCATGTTCTCGGGGCTCATGATCTTCAGATCGGAAACCGTGTTTTTGATGATGTCTCCCGCTTCGTCTGCCTGCCAGCCCTGTACCTTAAATCCGTTTGTGGTCATGCAGAGGGTTCCGTTTCCGTCCACGGTGAATGTACCGGCTCTGGTAAAGAAATTCGAGCTTCCGTCATTCACTATGAAAAATGCATCCGAATTAAGCTGGATATCAAAGGCATTACCCGTAGACTGGGATGCACCCCTGGCCTTTATGTTTGTGGAGATCGCGCCGCCGGTAACACCGAGACCGATCTGCTTTGCGTTGATACCCGCACGGCCGGTCTGCTCATTTGCTCCGGATGCGTTTGAGGTGGTCTGGTAAACCAGATCCTGGAAGGTAGCCGACTGTGACTTGTATGCCACAGTGTTTACGTTTGCTATATTGTTACCGATAACGTCCATCTTTGTCTGATGTGTCTTAAGTCCGGATACGCCGGCCCAAAGTGATCTCATCATAGGTCATTTCCTCCTTAAAATCGGGTCCCCCCCTTATGCGATTACCGCACCGTCTATATTGGTATACACACTCTCGTTGGAAAGAGTGGAATCCATCGCGGTAACTACCGTATTGTTTCTGATGTTTACTATAAATGCCAGATCATCTACCAGCACCAGAGATTCGTTTATCCCCTTTGCCTCGGCTTTCAGCTTACCCTCGGTAAGCCGGTCAAGCTGCGACTGAGTCAGCGAAATGCTCCTGTCGCTCAGTCTGTTCACCGCATGTTTTGAAAACTTCGGCACCTCCGGCGTCCCTGCCATCTCCTGCTTTATCGATAAGATATCGGAAAAGCTTGCCGCATCCTGCTTATTTATATTTGTCTGATTCTGACTGGATAAATACCGGTCGGCCAGCTGGTCTATGGAAGGCATCAGGCTTTGTTCAAGCTTCATAATGTCACCTCTTTTACTTCAACTGACTTTTCAATCTGTTATCACTGTGTCGCTCTCGCTGTTTTCCGGCGTCTCGTCCTCATCCTTATCATCAGATCCCGGGACCACCGTCTCAACAGGAGGCTTTGTCTCCTCTGTCTCGGGCTTTGTGGCCTCTTCCAACGGGCTCTTTTCCTCTGTGGACGTATCACCGGTTTCGGGCTTCTTCTCCTCCTCCTTTGAGCTGCTCTCCTGGGCGGTTGTGTTTTTCTTTGCCGCCTCATCCAGTGCCTTCTGCACATCGGAGATGTATTCGTCGCTCATAACGGATACCAGATTATTGTAATTGTAAGGCGTCCCGTTTATATAGAGGAGATTGTCCTTACCGCTCTTTTCCACATAGTCCACTTTGCCGGTAACCTCGTAGGTGGAACCGTCGCTCTTTTCCACTTCCACGGTGACATATTTGCCTACCAGGGAAAGAGCTGAGGTGGAATCCATGGTGCCTGACATATTCTGGAGCATCTCCACCTGTGAAAACTGTGCGTACTGAGCTATATATTCGGTATTTGAAGTAGGCTCCATGGGATCCTGATATTTCATCTGGGCCACCAGAAGCTGGAGAAAAGCTTCCTTGTCCATGGATGAACCCGACTTTTTTGATACTTCCGTGGTCGTGGCGTTTTCCACCAGCTGACCGTCTGTTACATTCGCTATTGCCATATCGCACCTCCTCAGGCTGTTACATCCATCGAGTTACCGTTCCTGATCATCATATCCTTGTTGATCTCCTCCTCCTCGGTAAGCTCCTCCTCACCGCTCTCATCCGGTGAAAGGAGATTCAGCCTCATCCTGCGGCCGGAAGCTCTCACTGCGTTTGAAGCTTCCTCCTTTGAACGCTCGTCCTGTCTGTTCTGCTCCAGGCTCTCGTCAAAGGCCTGATTGGATACCGTGACTTCCACTGCCTCTATCTTGATCCCCTGGCTTTCCAGGTTCTCACGAAGGATCACCATCTGGTTCTCGATGACCGACTTTACCGCTTCGTTCTGTGCGGTAAAGGTGGCTGTCAGCGCGCCGTTCTTCAACTCGATATTAAGTGCCACATGTCCCAGGGATGCGGGGTTCAGCATCATATCAAGGCTTGTGGTCTGAGCCGATACGTTAACCCTTATCTGTTCCACCAGCTGTCTGGCGATCTCCCTGGCTTCCTGGGCAGTGTAAGAGGTGCCTTCAAAGGTCACTTCTTCACTTACTACCGCAGTGCTTTCATTCTGTACCGTTACGGTCTGTACTGCGCTTTGGGCCTGGCTTTCATTGTTTGAAGGCCTGTCCTTGATACCGGAAGCGGAGCTTTTCTCTGCTCTGGCTGTATTACCGGTTTCCTTTACAGTCTGTTCGGTCCCGCCCTTTACGTCCTCCGAAAGGCTTTCCTTCTTTTCGTTTCCGAAGCCTTTCATCTCATCCGTATCCTCTTCCTCTGATACGGGGGCCAGTTCCTGTGAATCCTCAGACTGTACGTCCTCAAAAACGGAAGTCATATCTTTTGACATACTAAAATCCCTGACTGCTTCCTTAAGCTGCTCATCCGTCATTCCCAGCTGAGCCTTAAGATCATCTGTCAAGGTCTGTAAATCCGAAAGAATCTCCGAGAGTCCCGAATACAGCGTCTCGTCGGTGAGAACGCCCATAGCTCCGTCCTGTCCCGTCAGAGCGGAATAAACCGCCGTCAGATCGGAAGGATTCAAAAGATCAGCCATGGTAAGTCCCAGGGCACTCAGTACTTCCTCTATCTCTTCATCTGATACACCGAGCTTTTCCTTAAGCTCGTCCGTGACTTTTTCAGCACACTCCTGAATCTTGTCACCTGTATCCTTACGGTCCGGATCTTTCTGGCCTTCGGCTTTGATCTCATCCTTATCGGATGTCTTTTTGCCTTCGGTCCTGCCGTTCTCATTCACAGAATCGGCTGATCTTCCTTCGGATTCAGTCCTTGTGTCAGGCTTCTGTACGCTCACGCCGTAGGATCTGGAAGATGCCTCGGGAGCTTTCAGCTCAGGAAGGTCCGGCGTGGATTTCGCCGCCGTCTCCATGATGCTGGAAAATGAATCTCCTGAAGGTATCTGGGGATCTCCCGGCATACCTGACATGGTATCAGTGAGGAACGAAGAGAGCTCTTTAACTGAAGTTGCTTTCATTCTTTACCTCCTTTTCAGTGCTATTTAGTTTTAAGGTACGACCACATCCGATTATAATATCGGCAGATCGTACCTTTTACTTAACCCATTATTTATTCTTATGCGTTCAAAAGGATGAACGGCTCCGTCAGTAGCGCTCTTCGGGCTCCATTATCTTTGTGAGCTGGGCTGCTACCTCGGGATCCATGACTCCCAGTATGTTTCCGCGGTCATCGGCGGACATGCGGTCCAGGATCTTCGCTGCCAGCTGCAGATCGTCGGTCATGGCTTCAAATATCCCGGCGGCCTGCTTGGGCTTCATGGCGGCGTAAGCTTTTGCATAGTTTTCCACTTCCTCGTCGTAGACCACCTCGCCCACCACCTCTCTGTATATGGACTGGGCGTTCTCCGGCTCTATCTGCTCATAATATTTTTTGTATTCGTTTATCTCGGGAGCCTTGTCGGAAAAGACCACCTCTTCATAAAACTCATTCTTTATCTTTTCGAATTCGATCTGCTTGTTCTCAAAGGTCCGAAGACGCTTTATCTCATCCTCGTAAGCCTCTATCTTCGCATCCACGTCCGCATTGGCCTGCTGTGCATCCGCAAGCTGTATCTCCAGTTCCTTAATGCGCGCGACGGCGTCCTCCATATCGCTGTAGCCGTAATAAAGGTCCTCACCCGTATCGGAAACGGAACCGGGTACGGGGGGCAGGATCTTGTTGAGGACGGGGACATCCTTGAGATAGGGTCTGAGTACTCCCGAACCGAAGCCGCCCACATCCAGTCTGATGAACAGAGCGGCAAAGGCAAGCCATATGATGACGATGAGTATGCAGATAAGGATCAGGGACAGGACTCCTCCCTGTTCCTCTTCCTCCTCCAACGCCCTGGCTTCGCGCATTTCCTTGGCCAGGCGCTTGTTCTCTTCCTTCAGTCTTTTCTGTTCTTCCTTTATTCGCTTTTTCTCTTCAGCGCTTGTTTTTTTATCCTGTTCCTGGTTATCAGCCATATCCGACCGGACATCTTAAACGTCCGCCTCCTTATTTACTTTCTCTGGTCGCCCTTGCGTCCATAGGTAAAGCTGGTAAGCTCGTCTATGGACTTCATCTCGGCAGCCTTTTCCTCTTCAAGGTATTCTTCCAGTGCTTTTTCCCGAAGTTTTTCATGCATTTTTCTCTCCTGCATGACCTGGGATAAAGCCTCCCTTTTAGCCTCCAGGGTATTTCTGGCCTTGATGATCTCTATGTCCTGCCGCTTTATCCTGTCCTTCATGACCTCGATGGCGGTCTTGTTTTCACGCAGTTCCCTTACTGACAGCACATCGGATCTGAGTCTTTTGGCTTCCTGTTCGTATTCACCCTTCTGACGCAGGAGCACCTGTTTTTTTTCCTCTTCCTCCAAAAGCTCCATCTGGGCCTGGGCAAATTCATTCTTGGCCTGTTCCTCAAGCTTGATTTTTATGTCAAGGATGCTCTGCATCCTGTACCTGAATTTCGGCATAATAATAAGATTCTTCCTGTTGCTTCGCAACCCCTCGCCATTCGTCATAAGGGGTACCACGTAGTGGTGGATTCCTTATGACACCAAAAGGGCGGCATCACATCACTTCGTAATGTGATATGCGTCGCTACGCTCAGAATGACAATACGATGTACTTTGTTCGCTCAGAATGACAATACGCTGCACTCTGTCAGTTCAGAATGACACCCGTCATTCTTCGATAAATATACGCTCCAGCATGCTGATCTCCTCATCCAGGGTAAACTTGGAATCGGTGGTCTGGCATACGTATTCATTCACGGCGTCTATCTTTTCAATGGCGTAGTCAATATTCGGATTTGATCCGTTTTTGTAGGCGCCAATATTTATCAGATCCTCTGCCTCATTGTAGGTGGCCATCACATTTTTCAGCTTACCCGCGGCGGCCTTGTGTTCCTTGGAAGCGATGGCGCTCATACATCTGGATATGCTCTGCAGCACATCGATGGCCGGGTAATGATTTTTATGGGCCAGCCTTCTGTCCAGAACTATATGGCCGTCCAGGATACCGCGGGCGGTATCCGCAATGGGCTCATTCATATCGTCTCCGTCCACCAGCACGGTATAAAGTCCCGTGATGGAACCCTTCGCCCCGTTGCCTGCACGCTCCAGAAGCTTGGGCATCTCGGAATATACCGAAGGGGGATATCCTCTGGTCACAGGGGGTTCGCCGCTGGCCAGGCCTATCTCTCTTTGCGCCATGGAAAAACGGGTCATGGAGTCCATCATCAGAAGCACATCCTTGCCCTGGTCCCTGAAATATTCGGCAATGGCCGTAGCCGTCTTGGCGGCCTTGTTTCTGATAAGGGCCGGTTTGTCCGAGGTGGCTATGACCACCACTGACCTTCGCATACCCTCTTCTCCCAGGTCCCTTTCGATGAATTCCCTTACCTCTCTGCCTCGCTCGCCGATAAGGGCTATGACATTGATATCTGCCTTGGTATTGCGGGCAAACATGCCAAGGAGGGTACTCTTGCCCACGCCGGAGCCCGCAAATATGCCTATACGCTGTCCTTTGCCCAGGGTCAGCAGTCCGTCCACCGCCTTTACACCCAGGGGAAGTATCTCCGAGATCAACACCCTGTCCATGGGATCCGGAGGAGGGGACTCCACCGAATACTCCAGGCCGCTCTTTATCTCCACGCCGTCCGAAGGCCGTCCCAGCCCATCCAGGGCCCTGCCCAGAAGCTCCGGTCCCACCTTTACTGTAAGGGAATGGCCTGTGTTTTCCACCATACAACCGGCACCTATGCCGTCCGTGGTATCATAGGGCATCAGCAGGGTCTTGCCCGCCTTAAAGCCCACCACCTCTGCCATTATGGGTTCCAGTTTCTTATCGTCGGGGATTATCCTGCAAAGATCCGCCAGCCTGGCATCCGGCCCCAGGGATTCGATGGTGAGTCCGACTATATTTACCACCTTCCCCAGCCGTTTGTAAAATGCCTTCTCGGACGCTCTTAAATATTTGTCAAAATTGATTTCCAAGCCCTGTTGCCTCCAATCGATCATAAAAGACACGGCTACTGCGTGTCTCCGGAAGAAAAGCTCAGAAGCTTAAGTTCCCTCTTCAATCCCTCCAGCTGGGTCTCCAGGGAGCAGTCAAAGATACCACTGCCGGTATCGATAAAGCACTCGTTGCTCTTAAGCGTCATATCCTCGACGATCTCCACCGTCTCGCCGCCCGCGATCCCCGCTGTCAGTTCTTTTTTCTGCATGGACACAAAACCGTAATCATCCTTGGACACGTGGATGATGAAGTTCTTGTTGTTCTCCGTTTTTCGAAGGGCATTCTGGATGAGATAAAAGATTATCTCCTTGTTTCTGGAAAGATTCACGTGAAATACGTGCTCATAGACTTCCGTAAAGACCTCCACGAACTTCGGTTCCAAAGCCGCAACGGTCTCCTCGTATTCTCTCTCAAGACGCTTTTTCTCTTCTTCCAGAGCTGCCATTTTATCGTCGTATTCGGTCCTGGCATCCTGCTGTCCCTGGGAAAAGCCGGAGTCGTATCCTTCCTGATGGCCGCTCTGTCTGGCCTCGTCCCTGATGGACTGGGCCTCGTTCCGGGCAGAAGCGATGATATCCTGGGCCTGGGCGTTGGCATCCGCAAGCATGGCCTCGGTCTGAGCCCTTATCTCCTCCTCGTCCACGGACGGTGCCGCCTTGATCACATTCGATCCGTCCTCTGCATCGGGATCGTCCAGAAGCTTTTCCACCGCCAGGGCGTCAAGCCCCTGGGTGAAGCCCTCCTCAAAGTCCTCATCCGCAGCCGCATGCACGGTGACCACTTTTGACAATTCCTCTAATTTCCGGGCGATCAGGCTGTTTGTATCGATGACTCTGGTATCATCATCCTGAAAACTGTATCCGTAATTACCTTTAATGACATTAGACAACTATCTCGTCTCCTCCACCACGGGATATAACGATCTCCGCGGAATCCTCCAGCTTTCTGATGATGTTTACTATCTTCTGCTGGGCTTCCTCCACATCCTTCATACGGACGGGGCCCATGAAATCCATATCCTCTTTTATCATGGTGGCCAGTCTGGATGAAAGGTTGGAGAATATAGCTCCCTGAACCTCCTCGTTTGCACCCTTCAGGGCAACCGCCAGATCCGAATTGTCCACCTCGCGCAATACTCTCTGGATAGCTCTGTCGTCAAGCAGCAGGATATCCTCGAATACGAACATCTTCTTTCTGATCTCGTCCGCCAGCTCGGGCTCGTCGATCTCCAGAGATTCCATGATATGTTTCTCCGTACCGCGGTCCACGGTATTCAAGATCTCTACTACCGCATCCACGCCGCCGATAATGGTGTAATCCTGATTTACCAAAGATGACAATTTTGCCTCCAATACTTTTTCCACTTCTTTTATGACATCGGGTGAGGTACGATCCATCATAGCCACTCTCTTCGCCACATCGGCCTGTCTGTCGGGAGGCAGGGCGCCGATGATCTGCGCAGCCTGGGCCGAGCTCAGGTAAGACAGTACCAGAGCAATGGTCTGGGGATGCTCATCCTGTATAAAGTTAAAGAGCTGGGATGCATCCGTCTTGCGGACAAACTCAAAGGGCTTAACCTGCAGCGAAGCGGTAAGCCTGGAGATAACGTCGATAGCCCTCTCTTCTCCCAGAGCCTTTTCCAGAAGCTCCTTGGCATAGCCGATACCGCCCTCCGCAATATACTGCTGGGCCAGGCAGACCT
>JAEEGL016328087.1_pt1 | contig 13307 bp, 8 predicted proteins | sample 9134231 | NCBI WGS metagenome assembly JAEEGL01 (sample SAMN16246548, study PRJNA631951) | gut metagenome | biome: gut microbiome; feature: rumen; material: fiber-attached | host: Bos | place: Iran: Karaj | collected 2018-10 | reverse complement strand
GCATAAAAATTTGTCCGTGGACATTGGCGTGCAGCCGTCGCAGATCGCGGCGCAGACAAATACGTTTACAGGAGAAACAATGGATCTCGTTGAGTACAAATGTCCGAACTGCAGCGCGGACTTAAAGTTTGTTCCTTCAACACAAACATTAAGCTGCGAATACTGCGGCGGTTCATTTACCATAGAAGAAGTAAAGTCGCTGTTTAAAAAAAATGAAGCGGCTTTAGACAGCGCTGCGCAGGAAACAAAAAGACCGGGAGAGGGCGCCTCCAACTCGGGCGAAACGGCCGGAACAGAAAATGAAACAGCGGCCGCAGAAGAAGCCGGCTCCGGCGAATTTTCTGAAAATACAAAACTCTATCACTGCGCAAGCTGTGGTGCAGAAATAATGGCAACCGACGAGCAGACGGCTTTGTTCTGCTATTACTGTCATAATCCTGTAATTCTTTCAGGAAAGATGACGGGAAAATATCGTCCGCAGAAAGTAATCGGCTTTAGAATTGACAGAGCCGAAGCTGAAAAAAAATTCAAAGACTGGTGCTTTAAGCCGTTTGTTCCAAAAGAATTCTGCACGCAAAAACAGCTTGAAAAAATTACAGGGCTTTATGTGCCGTTTTGGCTTGCGGACTGTACTGTTGATGTTGATTATTCGGCAACAGGAAACAAGGTGCGTTCCTGGAGAAGCGGAAACTACGACTATGTTGAAACAAAGGAATACAGTCTTTCTCGCACGGGTAAAATCGAAGCAGAACGAATTCCTGCAGACGGTTCAAAGCGTATTGATGATGAACTCATGGAATCCATAGAGCCGTTTGATTACACAGACATGAATGATTTTTCAATGTCATATTTGAGCGGATTCTATGCTGAAAAATTTGACATGGGAAAAGAAGACATGCTTCCGCGCATAAAGGAACGTGTTGAATCAGCATGCAGAGGAATCATAGCTAATACAGTTACAGGTTACAGTACAGTTTCAACATCAAAAGAAAATTATACTTTTACAAAAACCGACATGAATTATGTAATGCTTCCGGTATGGTTTATGAGTTACAAATATCAGGACAAGGTTTATGAATTTGTTCTCAACGGACAGACAGGAAAAATTGCAGGAACACCTCCGGTTAACCGCGGAAAACTCAGGCTGTGCGCATGGGGTCTTGCAGCGGCAGTTACTGCGGTAACTTATGTTTTGGGTGGACTGATTCTTGGAGGTATATTTTGAGCAAAACTGTTAAAGAAAAGAAAGGACTATTCTGGTGGCTCGGTCTTGCATTTTTTGTGCTTGCAGTAATTGGTGCAAACTGGTTTTCTAAAATACCGTTTAATGTAAAAAATGATGCAAAAGGATTTGACGGCGATTCTGTTACAAGTGTTTTTGGTGAATCCGATGTTGAAAATCAGTTTTTCTCAAAAGAAGAAGTGTATGAGCTTTGTGCAAAAGTAAGGGCGACTTCGGAAAAATTAAAGATGCATATCATGGTTTATGCGGGACGCATTCCTATGAGCGATGATGATGTAAAGGATTTTGCCGACAGTTGCTATGACAAGCTTTACGGAGAAGACACGGACGGAGTTTTTTACTATATCGACATGACAGGAAAAAAGCCCGCGTATGATTATATTTCAACAAGTGGTCGTGCAGTTTTATATTATGAAAAAGCCCGCGAGGAAATCTTTTCTGCACTTGATGAATATCTTCCTTCTTCAGCCGAAGTACAGCTTAACGGATATGAGCCGTACAGGCAGGACATAAAGAATGCCGTGATTCAGTCTCTTAAAAAGCTTGAACTCTATGCTGAAACTTTTGATGATTATAACTACTGCTATCAAAGTCCGAATACCGGAAAATACGTGTACTATTACAATGGTGAAGTTGTTGTTACAGATTCAAGACCGCCGAAGCACAAGTTTAATCTGATGATGACGGGACTGATTCTCGGGTTTATTTTTGCACGTGTTCTTACACGCAGAATTTTAAAGAAGTATCGCTTTATAGGAACAGTAAGTGCCGGAACTTATATTTCAAATGACGGCATTAAACTTGAATCAGCAGACACGTTTATACGCGAGTATACCACAAAGCATTACAATCCGCCTTCATCTTCAAGCAGCGGCGGAGGCGGTGGCAGAAGTCACTCAAGTGGCGGTTCTCACGGCGGCGGCGGACATCACAGATAAAAAGTAAACTTTATAACGGCCACTATGAAAGTGCCGTGCGGTAACTTTGCGGCGGTCATGGCAATGCCACCCGGTAATTGCGATGGCCGTTGTTAATTTTACAGCGGCCTATTATCATGATAATGCCGGGTAAAACCGGCTGGTCTGCGACTAAGTTTGTGACTTTATCAGTTGTTTCCCTGATTATTTACACGCTGATAATCTATATCAACGGTTATATCAACAGGCTGTGGTTTATATTCAGTTCCAACAGTCCAGGTAATAGTCAGCTTTGTGTCTGTCAGCAGGGCATAATATGGAACCTGATCTTTAATACCAAGATATTCAAGTTGATGTGTATCAAAGTCGTACATTTTTTTGGGCGAGAGCTTAATGTTCTTGCCTTCTTTGCTTTCGTCTTTTGTATAAGTGCCGGTTTCAAAAAGAGTAACGAATGTCAGTTTATGACCCCAGTACTCACCCTCAATATAGCGTTCGTACTTTCCGTCTTCTTCAGAAAACAGAAAAGTTTCTATACATGATTCTTTGGCTTCATAACTGACTTCTTCATTGCAGTATTTTACAGGATTTGTTAAGTCAGTCATATCTTCAATTTCTGTTTCTTCACATCCTGCAGTAAAAATTGAAAATACGGCAGTAATTGTAATGGCAGCAATAATGCTTCTGAATTTTCTGATTGTCATAAACCTACTTCTCCTCGCAGCGCCTGCGGTTTGTGCTGATGTAAACTAAAATCGATACAGGAAACCGATGCAGGCGATTTTTAATGATTCCACAATTACTGTAACAGAAGAAGAGAAGAAGGGCTAGTGCTGTTTTACTCCTTTCATTTGCGTCCAAAGAATCTGAAGTTTTTTCCAGGGGCGTATATTGTGGTTGCATCTTGCGACTGAGGTTTATATTTCTTTAAATAAACATTTCCGTTATCAACATATACAAGTTGGTTTTCTATTACAGAACCGGGATAGATTTTTCCATTGTAATAAACTTTTTGTTCCCAAACATTTTCGTAGGTAAGAGTAAAGAAAACATAATCTTTTCCGATTTTTATGGTTTCAAGGTTTTCTTCCATCACGTATGGCTCGCTCTTATAAATTTCATTTTCATTTAAATAAAAGCTGATACTTTGATTCATATTTCTTGTTGCATAAAAAATATCTTTTTTATTAAACGGACAGGCAAAAGAAACAGGGCCTTTTAATAAATATTCTTTGTTATTATAAACTAAACAGTCGGCATTAAAAATGTTTTCATCATCGTAATCTTCAGAACCATAATATCCATAGTCATCTACGTAATCAGTGCTACCGGGAATATCAAACGGGTTATCTGCGTAAGCACTGGAACTGTTGTTTGGGATAGGCTTCGAAGTTAAATAAGCATAATCATATATGTCAAAAAAAGAAGGGAAAATACTTATGATATTTTCATGTAACTTTTTTTCGTTTATGTATGCATTTTTTGTGCGCCGAGAATCTCCGTCTGTGTAATACATTATTGAGTTTTTACCAGACTTTAATTTTTCTTTATAGAAAAAAATATTTTCATAGGATACATCTTTATAAGTAGAGCCGTCATAATGCAAATCCATACTGTCCTGTTTAGAATTATAGTCAATTACACAAAGTTCACCTGTTTCTTCATTAAACTTATAAAACTCAAGATTGCTGTAAATTCCAAAAATTTTACCGTCTTTTACAAGTACATCCTGATTATTCTTTTTGTATTTATAGGCATAATGTTTTTTGTTTTCACTAAATGTGATAAACGAACATTCTTCATAAGGTCCGTTTTCTTTACCATTTACAACAATGAAATCTTTATCATTTTTTTCTGCTTTAAAAACTAAAGTTTCTCCATCTGCAAGAAAATCAATGCTGACGATTTCATTATCATACGGTCCATATTTATTGTTTTTATATTCAACATAAAACTGCTTTTTTGAAGAAATCTGTGCGACAACTTTGGCCTTATTTTTTTTATTGGAAACTATGATGTCTCTTGTATTCGGCAATTCTTTTCCATTGCAGTAAAGTTTTGTTTCAAATGATGAATCATCATCTTCTGTATATTCTTCATTAGCAGCGTAAAGGTATTCTTTGTCAGAAATATGTTTCCAGGTGTAGACAACCGCATACGGACCGTAAATATTTCCGTCAGAAAAAACAGCAAATTGTCTGTCCGGTAATTCAACAAGAAGAGACAGGTGGCTGCCCGTAAATTCAGGATTTGCAAAATTCGAATATGTCAAATAAACATAATTATACGGACCATAATTTTTATTATTGTAGTTTATATAAAAAAGACGGTTTCCATCGTTATTATATTCAAAATAAACATATGCCGGTTTGTTATTTACCGCGCTGACAAATAAAACATTTTGTTTAGATATTGTTCCGATTTTTTCCTGTGCAAAAGCAGATATACAAACAAATAAAAGCAATAAAGAAACTATTTTTTTCATTTTAACTCTCCCTATGAATTAATTGATGGTACTGTGCTTACACTTATATATTATATGCTGAAAATTTACGCTGTAAACCAGTCTTCAATGCGAAGATATGATTTTTCTTTTATAGGTGCAAAGTCAGCGGTGTTGCGTGTTACTAAAATCATTCCGTTGGAAATGGCAGTTGCAGCAATCTGAGAATCGTAAAACGGCAGTGTGTGTCCTTCTTTTTCGGCAGCTGCCTGCATTTCGCCGCAGATTTGTGAAGCAAACTTGTCGTAGGAGATGACTTCTGTATTGTCTTCGAAATTTTTAATAAAGCTTGAAAGCGTGTTTTTTCTTTTTCCTTCCGGAAGCCTTGAAACTCCGCGGGTAAGTTCCTGCCAGGTAATTGCAGAAATTGCACACAGATTTCTGCGAGCGTTGTAAAATTCGACAACCTGCGGATTTGGATTCTGTTTTGAAAATTCAGAAACGATATTTGTGTCTAATAAATAAACTTTCTTCATCATACTCTCCTCTATGCCCACGGATCTTTTGAATAATCAGGGCATTCTCTTGACGGCGTAATGTCAAAGCCGGTATCATCGAGTTCACCTTCGTGTTCTTTTCGCCATTTGGAAAGCCAGTCATCCTGTTCTGAATCTGCCTTTTTCTCATATTCCACGTAACTGATAATCACGGCGACGGGCTTATCGTAGCGGGTGAGCTCTATAACTTCGCCTTCTTCTGCGGATTTTACCAGTGCCGAAAAATTATTGCGCGCTTCGTAAATTGATGTCCTGCACATAAGCACCTCCTGTAAAAATGATAATACGAAGCGGAGTTATAGTCAACAAAATAAAAGTTGGCTAACATACTCTAAAAATTTGCCACTTGACCCGTTTTTTATTACTTTGTTTAATGGAATATGTTAGAATAAACAGGATGAAGGATGTCATGCCACAGGAAGATTATTCAAAATTAGTAGCCTCAATTCTTGCTCTTTCATATCAGCAGAGACTGTCGCTTAAGGATGTTTTGGATGAATCTTTGCAGGCTTCTGAGTTTATTACTGGTGTAACACCCGATGAAATTCGCTCAAAATTAAATAAGGGTCTTGCCTCCATAAATGCCGGCCGTGTAGTTTCTGCTGATGTTGTAAATAAACGTCTTCATGAAAAATACGGAATATGAATACATATAAAGTTTTTATTTAAATGAAATTGGAAAAAAGTTTGTTAATTGTATCCTGTTTATTTATTCTTGCCTCCTGTAACGGATATAAGAGAAATGCTTTTCTTGAAAAGGGAAATAATGACGGAAGGTTTTATTTTGAAACTGGCGAGGCCGATAAGGCAGCTGATTATTTAAGAGAATACAATGAAGAGAATAATCAAAAGAATTATATTTTTACAGATGACAGACGGGAGAAAATTAAAGCTGGCGTTAGATTTGTGGCTGACTTTAAGTATTGGACTATACCGGTAAGAGTAAATGATGTTCCGCTTGATTTCTTTCTTGATACGGGAACCAATTTTTCTTCTTTATCTTATGATTCTGTAAAAATATTTGGAAAAAATTATGATGATGTTCCTGTCGTTCAAAAAGATTCCGATATGTTTGCATTTTTTCCAAAAACATTTTCTTTTGGAAATATTTGTTTATCTTACCCTGAGTTTGATTCATTGCAGTTAAACACTCTACATGCAACTTCAGGAACTCTTGGATTAGATCATATGTTTTATTATTTTAATTCTTTTACTTTGGATTTAAGAAATAAATCAATTATTTTTAATGATGATATTCCTGATGTAAAAGGTGTAAAATTTAATCATGATTTCTGGTTAATCATTCCGGTTAAAATAAATGGTAAAACATATAATGCAATGCTTGATACCGGGTGCTATGATTCTATGACTTTTTTAGATTTGTGGGATGATGAAAAGTTAGAAAAATATGAACAGACATCTGGAACTTGGGAAGGTAATTCTAAATTTCAGCTTTCTTCAAAAAATGTAAAAGATATTATTATTGGTGACGCGGTAATAGAAAAACTTACTTTTGACCGCATACACGAAACTGAATCAGATATTTTTAACAGCATAAAAGAATCCGGACTGGTAGATATTATTCTTGGAAGTGATTTTTTCCGCAGGACAAAAGTTACTGTGGATACTAAAAATGAGATGTGCTATGTAGTGTCATATTAAACATATTAAGGGCAATGCTAATTTCCATTATTTTCTATTCTAAAAATTTGCCATTTGCCCTGTTTTTTATTCTCTTTTAAAAAGAACATATTTGCTTAATTTGTATAAAATGCCGCAGGCAAAAAAAGCAACGTAAAAACATCTGCAGGTCGTTTTCCCTTCCGAAAATTTGTCATTTGACATGTTTTTTAGTATATTTTAAATAACAATATTTGTATTTAGAGCGTAGACCCCGTAAGCAGAAATGCACGGCGCAAAACATCTGCAGGCCGTTTTCCCTTCCTAAAATTTGTCATTTGCCACGTTTTTTAGTATATTAAAAATAAGCAGTACTTTACTAATTATAGAATAAAAACAACGGAAGCAGAAAAGGGAACGTAAAAACATCTGCAACCCTGAAAGGGTGAAGCCGTTTTTACGGGGCATTTTCTGCTGGGAGTTGTTTTTTGATATAAAAAGTAAGTATTTTGTTTAATTTTATATCCCAAAAAACGAGGCATGGCAAAAATGGCTAAATATCAGTTTCAGACCGAAGTAAATCAGCTTTTAAAACTTATCATCCATTCAATGTATTCAAACAAGGACATTTTCCTTCGCGAAATCGTTTCAAACGCAAGCGATGCTCTGGATAAATTAAAGTATCTTACCGTTTCAAACGATGCTTACAAATCACTTGCATTCGCTCCAAAAATAGACATCACTTTTGACGAAAAGGCAAACATTCTTACGGTTCAGGACTGCGGTATCGGTATGGACGACAAAGATTTAGGCGACAACCTCGGTACAATTGCACGTTCAGGAACAAAGGCATTCATCGAGCAGCTTTCTAAGAGCGGAAATAATAATTCAGATTTAATCGGACAGTTTGGTGTTGGTTTTTATTCAGCATTCATGGCTGCAAATAAGATTGACGTTTATACGCGCAAGGCCGGCGGTGACGGAAAAGCCTGGCACTGGTCAAGCGACGGAACCAACGCTTACGAAATCGAAGAACTGGACGTTTCTTCAGACGCAGCAAAAAACTACGGCTTTGACAAAACAGAAACTTACGGTTCAGCAATCGAAATGCATCTTAATGATGAATCAAAAGAGTACGCTTCAAGATGGAAGATTGATGAGCTTATCAAAAAATATTCAAACCACATTGCCTTCCCGATTTACCTTCACTACGAACAGACAAAGTACGACAAGGACGGTAAGGCAGAAGGAAGCGAAAGCAAGGTTGAGCAGGTAAACTCAGCAAGCGCACTCTGGAAGAAAAACAAGAGCGAACTTAAAGAGGAAGACTACAACACTTTCTACAAGTCAATCGCTCATGACGGAACAGATCCGCTCATGCACATTCATACTCATGCAGAAGGAACTCAGGAATATACGACGCTGTTCTATGTTCCAAAGATTGCTCCGTTTGACATGTATCAGGCTGATTACAAAAGCGGCGTAAAACTTTACGTTAAGCGTGTATTTATTACTGATGATGACCGCGAACTTTTACCGAGTTACCTTCGTTTTGTGCGCGGTGTTATTGATTCAGAAGATCTTCCATTAAACGTAAGCCGCGAAATCCTTCAGCAGAACAGAATTCTTGAAACAATAAAAACCCAGTCTGTTAAAAAGCTTCTCGGTGAATTTAAAAAGCTCGGCGAAGATGCAGACAAGCTTTCTAAAAATGAAAAGCCTTCTGATGAAGAAAAGGCAAAGATTGAAAAGTGGCACGAATTTGTAAAAAACTATAACCGCCCGCTTAAAGAGGGACTTTATTCTGATTTTGCAAACCGTGACGAACTTGCAGCAATTATCCGCTTTAAGAGCACGGCTCCAGAAGGCGAGGGTGAGGGCAAATGGGTAAGTCTTGCTGATTACGTTTCCCGCATGAAGGAAGGTCAGAAATCTATCTACTATATAACAGGCAGTGATGAAAAGAACCTGCGTGCTTCTCCTCTGCTTGAGGCATATAAGAAGAAAGGTTTTGAAGTTCTTATTTGTGCTGATGAAATCGATGACATCGTTATTCCGGCTTACGGAAAATACGGTGACTTTGAACTTAAGGCTGTTAACCGCGCCGGAAGTGATGAAGAACTCGGTGTTGATAAGGAAGAAGCTAAAAAGAAGGAAGAATCTTTCAAGCCTGTTCAGGAAAAAATCAAAAAGGCACTTGAAGGCCGCGTAAAGGACGTTGTTCTTTCAAAGAGACTTTCTGATTCTCCGTCATGTATTGTTATTGATGAAAATGACCCGTCACTTCAGATGGAACGCATGATGAAGGCAATGGGCCAGGGAACCGGCGACTTTGTAAAACCGATTCTCGAAGTAAATGCAGACCACGCTGTCGTAAAGAAGCTCGAAGGCGATGTTACAGATGACTTCGTGGCAAAGGTGAGCGAAGTTCTTCTGGATCAGGCACTTCTTGTTTCAGGTGAACAGCTTAAGGATCCGGTTGCCTTCGTAAACGCAGTAAACGCACTTCTCGGGTAAATCTTTTTGAGGTATAGGTTCGCGCGAGATTAAGGATAATTCAGCCGAATCGATGGGAACTTAGGCAAAAATCGCTGTTGCACTTGCTAAATTAGAGATTTTAGAGATATAATGTAAGGGTTAGTATCAATGATTTATAATTGTTGATGCTGACCCTTGTTTTAATTTTAAAAAGTGTTGTTTTTTTTAATTCCGGTAAACTAATCGGAATGGTCTTTTCATTGGGATATTTTTGTAGCGGGCTTTTTCAGGAGATGAGTATTGCCTGTAGACGGCCCTCTATAACAGTTCATAAATGGTTCTATCTCTTTATAAAAGAGAAAGAAGAACAGACAATAAAAACGGACACAGTTCGGGAGTTTTTTATGAAAAACCTTTGGAAGAAAGTAGTATTAGCAGCAGCAGTAACGGCGGGAGCAGCAGTATGGCTTTCGACGTGTGATGTAGGACTCGGAGCGTCAGTAGATACGCAGGCCCCGTCACTGGAGATAAAGTATCCGGAGTCAGGAGCAGTATATTCGGGAGACATACCCGTAAACGGCACGTGGTCTGACGACAAGGGCGTATCAAAAATTGAAATAACAATAAAAAACACGAGCAAAAGCAGCAGCGGCGAAGAAGAAACGGTGTACCTTGCCGAAATTCTGGAAGAAAAAGCATGGACGTTCGGAATGACGTCAGGGCGCAGCGCAGAAAGCACGGAAACGGGAACAACAGGCGCAGGCGAAGGAGCCGAAAGCGGAGAATCCGGCACAGGAACCGGAAACTCGGGAGAAGCCGGTAGTGTAAACAAAAAACTTTACCTTCCGGACGGGAAATATGAAATAAACGTAACGGCATACGATGCATCAGGACACTCATCGGGAGCAAGAAGCCGCTCGTTCATAGTAGACTCAACACCACCTGTATTCATATTAACAAAACCGAACTCAATAAACATAGAAGACCCGGCCGTGTACGGACGCACGGTACAGATAACGGGAAAGATTTCCGAAGACAACGTCGTAGAATCAATGAAGGTTAAGGTATTCAAAATAAATGAAGACGGAACGGAAACAGAAGTAGCACTAAAAAAAGACGAGTTTACAAGCTTTGACCCGCTTGATACGGCAGTAACAGTAGCAAAGTACTACGACAGCGAAGATACGGCACGCGAAGCCGGAAAACTTGACGAGTACTTAAACTACGCAGCAATGTACGGAGACAAGGACAGCGCAAACTTTGACAAAACACAGAAGTATCATGCAGAAATAACGCTTAAGGACAACGCAGGAAACGAAAGCGAAAAAACATACATAGGAACATACCTGGACGACGTGCTTTCAGCATCAGAGGCAGCGGGCGGAATCGGCACAAAACTGGAATCATCAGAAATAAAGAACCTGTTGAACGGAAGTTACACGGGAAGCCTTACGGAAAGCCAGAAGGCAAGGGCAATGAAGATATTTGACGGAACAGCAGAAGGGCTTGCAAACACAAAGTACCTTGCAGACGCAAAAAAGAAGCTTTCGTTTACGGTAGACTCAAGGGCAAACCCAACTTATGCAATGAGCTCAGAGTTCTTAAAGTCAAAGCTCGGCGAAGTAATGGCAAGCGGTTCTCTCAACATAACGATAAACTCGGGCCTGGACAACGACATGATAGACCCGTCAACGCTTAAGATAACGATATACGAAACAGACGTAATAACCGGAGAGCCTAAGGAAGGCAGATGCCTCAAGTTCGGACCGAAGTATATTTATCAGGGACAGGGAGACAGGTCGCTTGAAGGAATAACGACGCCAGTATCATCAGCTTCATACAAGATAATCATAAGCAAGTTCAAGAACATAACGCAGGAAGACGTAGACAGCGGCATCGTAAGCGGAATCGAAGGCGGAACTGTGGAAGACTACCAAAACTTCTTAAAGCAGGCAAAGTCATACTGCCTTAAGCTGGAAGGAAAAGACAAGAGCGAAAACAGGTTCATGCCGCAGGACGGAGACAACGAAGAATCAGTAGTATACGGCTTTACGATTCAGGCAAGCCAGATGCCGCCAGTAGTAGAGTTTGAAGGCTATGAAGACGGAGAGGAAACAAAGGTACCTGAAAACGGAGAGTACATAAAGGCAACGGAGTTTTCAGAAGAAAAAGGACGAAAGCTTAAGTTTGCAGTAAGTGTAGAAGACGGAGCAGCGCTTACTGTAACATCAGTAGTACGCATCTATAAGGACAGGATAGTAACGGGAAAAAACCTGAGTTTCACTGAAAATGCGGTAACGGGAGAAAAGAACCTTCCTGCCCAGACGGGAGCAGACATAGGAAAGGAACAGATAATCGAAGTACCTGTAAGCCTTGAGTTAACGGGAGACAACTATACGGTTGCAGTGCGCGTAACGGTAGAAAAGGAAGGCGCTGTTCCTGTAACAGAGACTGTGTATTTCTATGCAGACAACAAGGCTCCTGTAGTTAGTGCAGATAATTCAGAATTAACCGGCAGCAAGACAGTAACAGAAGAAAACACGAGTGCGCTTTCAGAAAGCGGCGGAAAAAAGTATTACAGTATAAAAGGAAAATGGAGCGATAAAGACGGCTCGGGCACTGACAGTCTCATGTACCGGTACAGGAAAACCGGAGAGACGGAGTGGAGTGAGTGGGTAACGCTCAGCGAAGCAGATGCACCAAAGGCCGCAGGAACTACAAGCTGGAGCATAAAGACAGAAGTAAATGAAGAACGTGATTTTGCGGTACAGTACAAGGCAAAAGACCAGAGCGGAAACGAAAGCGAAACCGTAACGCATGAAGGAATAACGATAGACTTAGGAGTTCCTGCTGTAACATTAAAGCAGGGAACTGCGGCACTTTCTTCAACATATAAAAAGAGCACAGAGCCGGTTCTTCTTAGGCTTACGGCAAAAGATACGAATGCACTTAAGGCTGTAAACGTAAAAGTTTATAAGGATGAAGCACTTCTTGAAGGCACGGCAGCAGAAACTGCAGCAGGAGTAACGGTAAGCAATCCTCCGCTTGAGGACGGAGATAAAAACAGTGAAGTAACGGTTGAGTTTACGGCAGACGGAAATCATGACGGTGTGTTTAAGGTAGAAGTACAGGCAGAAGATATATCCGGAAGAACGTCAGAGATATATACAGCAGTAACAACGGTAGACGGAAATGCACCGGTTGCAAAGGACGGAACGTTTAAGGTAAACGGAGAAGCATACAGTGCATCGGTATTCCAGCATGAAACAAGGGGACCGGTATCAGGTGAATATGAAGACGTATCACTTGATACGGTATACGTATATTTAAAGAAGCCTGGCGACACGACGGAAGCCGGCACAGAACTTTCCGGACTCACGGGCGTAAAGACAATAAGAAGCTTTGATGCAAACAAGTTTGAAGAAACATCGCTTGTATTCGGAGAAACATCTGGAAGTTCAACGAATACCGTATACGTACAGGCAAAGGACAAGGCCGGAAACCTTTCTTCTGTAAGTGCATACACTGTAAACGTAGACTTAAGCAGTCCGACAGTAACGTTAAAGCAGGGAACTGCAGCCCTTTCTTCAACATATAAAAAGAACACGAATCCAGTTCTTGAGCTTACGGCAAAGGACACGAACGCGCTTGAAGAAGTAAGCGTTAAGGTTTATAAGGACAATACTCTTCTTGAAGGCACAGCAGCGGAAACAGCAGCCGGAGTAACGGTAACGAATGCTCCGGTAGAAGCAGGAGAAAAGAGTCACGAAGTAACCGTAGCATTTACGGCCGACGGTGAGCATGACGGTGTATTTAAGGTAGAAGTGCAGGCCAAAGATATTGCAGGCGGAGAGTCGGCAGTATATACGGCAGAAACAACGGTAGACGGAACGCCGCCTGCAGCAGAGGGTGCCGTAAAGATAAGCGGAGCAGATTACAGCGATACGGCATGGTACAGCGAGAAAAAACCTGTAATAAGCGGCGGCTACACTGAGACATATCTTGATACTGTATACATAGATTTAAAGAAATCCGGGGATGGAGAAATT
>JAEEGL015358558.1_pt1 | contig 13307 bp, 20 predicted proteins | sample 9134231 | NCBI WGS metagenome assembly JAEEGL01 (sample SAMN16246548, study PRJNA631951) | gut metagenome | biome: gut microbiome; feature: rumen; material: fiber-attached | host: Bos | place: Iran: Karaj | collected 2018-10 | reverse complement strand
TCAGTTCTTTAACTGCTAACCTCATATACCCTTTTGAAATTTCATTAAAAGCACCGCTATCAAACAAATTACAAATATCTTCTTGGTCACAGCCACTTAAAAAATCAAAAGACTTGCAATCCTTTTCGGCTTGTTCTTTTGTTATCTTCCCTTCGTCTGCTAACTTGCGGTAACTATCAGCCATCATTTTAAATCCGTTCATTGTCCATATATCCCCTTCCCTTAAATGGATTTTTAATGCTAACCCTAATGCTAACAACGATTAATACTATACAATGCAATGTGTCCTATAAATATCCCTTAGTTATCAAGCAGCTTTTCTTCAAGATCATCCCATTCTTCTTTTGTCTTTGGGTTGCTTGGGCTTTCTTCCATCATGTTAAAGCTGCTGCCCTTTGGAGCTTTCTTTGCTTTTTTCTTTCCGGTTGTAATGTCTTTAGCAACCTTTAGCAGCTTCGGATCTTTGGTAATGTTATCTCTGATTTCCTTTACTTCGTTTGCGGTTGCAATCCTTGGTCTATCCGATACATTCCAAACAAACTTGTAGCCCATTACTCGATTGCCTTGCTTGACTTTCTCGTAATACTTTCCGTCTGGCTGCACAGCCAACTGTATCATTTCACACTTTGCCAGGTCCTCACATATAGGATCAATGATACGCTTTTCAAAGTTAGCCCTATCAAAGCCACCCTGCTTTCGCATATAAGAGCCTTGACCTTCCTTTGGCAAGTTAAACATTTCCTTTAATGCCTTTACACCAAAACCTTTTTGACATTCTTTTGTTGTATCTGAATGTGCTCTCAGGTGTTCATAAAATGTTATCGAACGTTCGGAAGTCATATTGAAAATATCAGTGGACCACATTGTAATATAATTCGCTGTCAGTTCACTAAACAACTTGGCATATCTTTTGTTAAAGTCCAAAATAACCTTGTTCCTTTGTGTTAAGCAAACAGTGTTTATGATAGTTCCACTTATATAAATCTGCCTATCTTCATCAGAAAATTCTGTGAAGCTGTGTGGAGATAAGTGATTTATTTTTCTTTTTATATCTCTGGACAAAAGATTTGCGTCCGATTCAATTCCCAGTATTTCAGCAAGTTTCTTTTTATCAAGAGTGATTGTTTCAGGCATTTCCTTAGTCCAATCAATATTTGTAAGCGCATAAACAAATGTCTTATACTCATCAACATTCATTTGCTTTCTAGCCCTTGCAAATATCTTTGAAACCGCAAACATTCTCTGTGGTACTGGGAAAAAATCTTCAAAGCTCATTTGCCCTTCGATTTCCTCATCATACTGATTTAACCCCATGATCTCGCCCCTTTTGTGGTATGATATTCATACTCTTTAAATACTACTTTCATTCTGCGACAATGTCAATAATAAGTCGCAGTCTATCCATCCATTTCAGTCGCAGTTACCCATCCATTTCAGTCGCAGTTCTACGGCAAAAACCCATCCATTTCAGTCGCAGAATTAATAATAAATATTAATAGCATTTAATAAGTGGTCTGGACCAAAAAGAAAAAAGAATAGGTTTTATCAAGGTTTAACCGTGGGTTGAATATTTGCAGATATTTTGAAGAAAAAGAATGCAGACAGTTTAAGCTATTGACCAACATGGATTATAAATCCATCCATTTCAGTCGCAGAATGTAAAACCATATTTTTTTAAAGTGTATGTTTTAAAAACACTGATCTTTTGCAGATACCCTATTGATACCCTATCTGTTTTTTATCAGGAACAGTAAGCTGCTGCCTTTGAAACTATCATCATGGTTATTAGGTATAGGCTTGATAAATATGTATAAAGTATGTATAATGTATGTATGGACACAATACGTTTTGAATGGGATGAAAACAAAAACTTAATCAATCAAGAAAAGCATGGAGTTTCTTTTGAAGAAGCCAAGACAGTATTCTATGATGACTACGCTCTACTGGAATATGACAAAAAGAACTCCGGGGAAGAAGATCGCTTTCGTATTCTTGGTGTCAGTAAGAAGGGCAATGTCCTACTTGTAGCGCACTGCACCAGGGAGAATGATACAGTAATCAGAATCATATCTTCACGTCATGCAACACCGAACGAGAAGAAAGGCTATGAAAGGAGCAGAAGATCATGAAGAAACTTAACGATGATGAATACTTAGAAAAAGAATTTGATTTTAGCAATGCTGTGAAAAATCCATACGCTAAGAAGCTGCACAAGAAAATAACAATGAATGTTGATGCTGATGCTCTGGAATACTTCAAGACACAATCAACCGCTTCCGGTATACCATATCAGACTTTAATCAACCTCTACCTTGTTGACTGTGCAAACTCAAACAAGAAACTTGAAATGACTTGGAAGTAAATTAAAAGTGTAGATTTAAAAAAAGGGTGCCTGAAAATAGACACCCTTTAATTTTGTTCTGCTGCCGTTTTTTTGCAACAAGGTATGTTTTTATATGCAAGCAATAATAAAACGTCTTAAATCGCCTTTAAATGAGTTTTAATGTACTGGCTTAATCAAAATTGTTTTTCTGACTCAGGGACTTTTTATACTTATCTCTGTTCTTTTCCAGATCATTAGCAATCAGTAGATTGATATAATCGGTCAGATTGATTCCCCTTGCTTTGATAGCAAGCTCATTGACTTCCTCAATTACTTCATTAGGGACGGCAATGTTTATTGTTTTACAATAGTCTCTTTTCTTACCCTTTGAAGCATCTTTTAAGGGTCTGCCCTTTGGTGCAGTTGATTTAGAAGCTGCTGCCCTTGGAGCTTTTGCTTTCTTCTCTGTTGATGCAGTTAAGGTCCTTGGATTATCTTTAGCTGCTAGCATACTTGCAAAGTCTTTCTTGCTCATTTCTTTTTGCCCTCCAATTTACTAAGCACTTCTTTTGTAAACTCCATGTAATCAATACTAGGATTACTCTTAGGATCATATTCGATTAGTGGTTGCTGTACTGTCTGACTTTCTCCAACCGCAATACCATCACGAATAAAGGTCTTGAATAATTGTGTATTCATAAGACGAGCTTTTGTCTCCAGGGCAATACGGATCTGCTTGTTAAGTGTGGTCCTATCATTGTACTTTACAAGCAACAGTCCCAGTACCTTTAACTTTCTGTTGGCTGTCTGTATTGTCTCATAGAAACTGTCTATTCGCTTCATAGCAAATGGACGAGGTTCGCAAGGAACAATAACATAATCACTTGCAATCAATGAGAGTTGCAATAGATTTCCAAGTGCTGGTGGTGTGTCAATGATAATAAAGTCATAATCCTTTTTGACTGCTGCCAATGTGTCTTTTAAAAGGGTAGGCTCTATTTTAGAACTCTCCATCTGCTCTAAGATAGCAAGTCTTTCCTCTCCGCTAACTAAGTCATAAAGGTTTAATTTTGTGATGGATTCTTTTAAAGTGCACTCTTCAGAAAAGACATCATAAATAGTGGTAGTAGGTTCAACCCCACTTCCTTCTGTACTGTTGGCCTGACTGTCCATGTCTACAATGAGAACTTTCTTTCCGAGATATCCGAGACAACTTCCAAGAGATAAAACTGTAGTAGTCTTTCCAACTCCACCCTTCTGGAGTCCGACTGAGATTGTGGTAGCCATATTTGAAAACCTCCTATTTGCTTAACATTTTAACAAATAATAATTGTTGCTGCAATAAACTATATTTATGACAATAAATAATTGTCGTAACTATAATTTATGTGCGTGTGTATGGAGACTAGCTATAGATAGTCCAGGAAACAGATCGTAAAAATTCGCTGAAAACATCCCCTACCACTATTTAATTGTTATAACAATAAATAAATGTCATATATGTATTATGACAATATTAAATATTAAATAGTGTAGTTTAATTACAAGTCAGTATTTATCAGTGTTTCAGAGTGTTTTTAAAAGTGTATTGACAACTAATAAACTATATGATATCATATAGCCTACAGTTAAGTATTGCACTTGACTTACTACCACATTTTTATTTTATTTATAGGAGGTTTTTACCATGAAGGAACTTAACAACATTCAAAGGGCAACACAGTTTTTGAACAAGGTTTTTAAAGGTGTTAATGAAAAATACTTTGACAACTCTTTAGAAATGCCAGTTATTACAATTCAGACAAGCGTTGGAGCTTACGGACACATTACAGTTAATAAGGTATGGAATACAGACGGAGTACAACGATATGAGTTGAATATAGGTGCTGAGACATTGAACAGACCTATTGAGAATGTAGTAGCAACAATGATCCATGAGTGCTCACATCTGTATGCGCTTATGAATAACATCAAGGACACATCAAACAATGGTGTATATCACAACAAGCGTTTCAAGGCTATAGCTGAGGATATGGGACACTTACATATAGACAAGCACGAAAAATACGGATGGACTATAACAAGTCCTACAGAGGACACAATCGACTTCTGTATTGAGTATGGCTTTGAGGATATAAAAATAAATCGTCAAGGTGCTTACTACATGGTAGGAACTGCAAAACCAACTGCAACACCTGCTGCCCCAAAAATCACAAAACCAACAAGCACAAGAAAATATCAATGCCCTTGTTGCAAAAATTCATTCAGAGCAACTAAAGCAATCAATGTTATGTGTATGGATTGCAACGAGCAATTTGTAGTAGTTTGATAATTAAATAGATGGGGACAAATACAGTCCCCATCTGCATTTAAGATTTATAACAATAAATAATTGTTACAACACTAAATAAATGTGTTGACAACATATAAACTATATGATATCATATAGCCAAGTCAAGAGATTGACACTACCACATCATTTAATTATTAGGAGGTTTTTATTATGACAAACGAGAGGATTAACGTAGTATTAGCTGAGCTTAAACAGTTCACACAGATGAAGAAAGAATTAGAGGACGAGATAACAAAGCTTCAGGACGAGTGCAAAGAGTACATGACAGCCGAGCAGATCACTGAGCTTTTCAATGAGGACAAGTCAATAGTTGCTAGGTATGCAGAGATTATCAGCAATAGATTTGATACCACAGCATTTAAGAAAAGTGAGTGGGCAGAGCTTTACAACATGTATTCTAAAAAGGTTACATCAATGAGATTCACACTTGAATAAAAATACCGGAGGGGAGTGACAAGCTCCCTTCCATGTAACTTTTAAAACTACACTTTTAATCCTGGAGGTTAATATATGAAGTACAGTTTAGAGGATTTTCACATCACATCTACAGACATGGATCTTGAATTATTTACAGACGATAGTTACAAGAGCAGTGTCAATCAATGTATCAATGACGTTATGACTCAATATGAACGAGACAATCACAAGGATTATTCCAAGTCCGATAAAAAGATGTTTATTGAATGTTACCAGTCAATCATCATCATTACGGACAAGACTGCTGCCGATCGCTTAATCGGTATTCTATAGGCAGTAATCGGAGCGGTTATCGTATCAATGATAATTCGTATAATCCTATGGCAATCCCAGTTATTTACTGGGGTTGCGCGACATATAGAAACGTGGTTGTTTTGCAATAACTAATATGATATCATAGTGTAACAATAGTGCTAAAAAGGTGCAGTTTTTGTAAAGTAAAAGTGTATTTTTAATGTGATAAAGGTGCAATAAAAGTACAGAAAAAGTGCGGAAATGGTGTCATAAAAGTATTATAAAAGTGCTATGAAGGTGTGAAAAAAGTGCAGTAATTGTGCAGTAAAGGGGAACAGAAATGCCACGTAAAAAAAATGATTTGAATTATAAACATGATGTTTCAGACAAGAGCCTGGTAATTGAAAGCGGCAAGATCGTAAAGACAACCAAGACTGCAAACGCACAGCGCAGAGCTGCAAAGGATTATGAAACAAAGGTTGAGCAGATTACGGTTAGACTTCCGCAGGGAAGTAGAGAAATCATAAACAACTATGTAGCCAACAGCAAGAAATATGATTCAGCAAATGCAATGATCAAAGCCCTTCTTGAAAAAGAGATAGGACAGAAATTTGATTAACATTGCCAATTATCAAGGTATAATTTAGTATATAAGTGTTAAGTTATCCCTCTGGGATAATGAAAACTTCCTATTGGTCTGACATCTGTGGTAGGGTGTCAGGCCTTTTTTATGCTCAAAAAGGAAGGAGATATTATTATGTTTGGTATTATATACACACTTTTCAATGCTATAGCATTATTGGTAAGTGGTACACATGCAGCAATGGAAAATGTTGATGCAAGGAAAAGAGGTAAGGAAAGACAAGCGCAAGGAAAGAATCTACAAGGAACATATTATGATCGTAGGGGAGTGGAACGGCTTCTTTCTACTGGGCAGATAGCTCATGTGTGGGCAGATAGCTTTGATCCTTGTGATGATAAATGGTTATGGGTTGGAGCTCCAGGAGTAAAAACAAGAAATCTTTCAGAAGAAAAAAGAGCTATGGAGTTTCAAGAGACAAAGAGCATAGGCAAATTCCAGGGCAGAACAGTAGACATGTATGATAAAAGGTACTGGTCTACTAATGCAAATAATCGACACAAGGTTGTTATCCAAGGTCATTTCTATAAGGATTTATATACAGACAAGATGTATCTGTGCAGAGAATTTAAGCTAGTCTATAATCCTAAAACAGATAGCTTTAGGCAAGATAGGGGTGCCAAGGATGGAGAGGTACGTACAAGATTAAAATATTACATGGATGTAAATACCGCTATGTTAGTAAGAATAGCAGATACACAACCACAAGACTATCCAGCGGATCTTGCTGAGAAATTTAAAATAGAGTTCAATAATAAACAGTCAGCAGGTGGATGGTATAAACCAGATCGCATTATTACATCAGGACCTTTACAAGAAAAACAAGACTTTTACTGTGACGATTTCAACGCATCAGACCATATATATAGCCTTAATGATTTAAGAAAAAAGCAATCAGAGGAAAGCCAACTGGTTAATGATCGTCTTAGCAAAGAGATACCACGCTACTAAAAATTGCTATAACACTGATGATTACTGGTGTTTACAGTATTTAAAGGTGTATTTTTAAAACATAGAAAAACTTATATAACGCACACTGGGAGCGGTTTATAGAAATAATCTGCTGCCAGTGTGACTAAATCAGACAATATTTTCTAGGGATTCTACCCTAAAATAACGAATGTATGAATTTGTGTATTTTCTTACATTCAGAAATTCCACCAAACGCAGATAAATACTGGGCTTTATAGAATCAAATGGAATTTCTATATATTTGAATGTACGATTTATTATGTTTACCTATTGTTTTCATACATTGCAATGTTATAATAAAAACCTATTCGCATGGAGGTATTTTTTATGAGCGAAGTACAACCAATAAGAGACAAAAAGAAAATCAAAGCAATGGCTAGTGTATTAAAGGATATGAACGAAAAGTATTACATTCTGTTTTTGCTTGGTGTTCAGACTGGATTAAGAGTTTCAGACATTGTTACTAAGAAAGTATCAGACATTGATATGATGTCCTCTAAAAAGATTAAGGAACAGAAAACCGGAAAGAAGCGTTTCCTATATCTCAATCCTGAATCTGAAAAGATTATCCGCAAATATATCAAGGATAACAATTTAGGACCTGATGATTATTTAATCCCTTCCAGGCGATCAGACGGACAAGGAAAGTATCAAGGCTGCATTACCCCTACACAAGCATACAGAGTTATAAAAGAAGCTGGGGAAAGCGTGGGCCTTTACAATATTGGCACTCATACCATGAGAAAGACTTTCGGATATCATTACTACAAACAGACTCATGATGTAGTTCCACTAATGCATATATTCAATCATTCGTCCCAGAGCATAACACTTCAATACATTGGAATAGATACAGAGGAAATCCAAAACTCTTTAGACAACTTCTTCTTGCTATAAATGAAATGGCAGCGTGTGTCTATTACTACTATATGTGACATTTATTTATTGTTATAAATACAATATATTGTCATAATCGGCAAACCAAGACAACTGCTGCCTTTGCACTATTTTAAACCTACACTTTTAAAAACAAAAAATAACACCAACGAAGGCAGTAGTTATCTGCTTTCAATGGTGTTATGGTATGTCAAAACAATTATCGACTTCAAATTTTAAGTGAGTGCTGATGTGGACCTAGTCAAGACAACATCAAATCAATAGTAAGATAATCTCCGGATCCACCTTTGCCATCCAAAACAAATGCAACAGCATCTATTAGGTTTGCTACCTCATCCATAGGATAGTCTTTCTTCAGGCGGTGTTTTTGAAAGTACACATTTAAAACATCCTGGCCAAAATAAGAATCCCCTACAGTTATGGTCCTATCATTTATAGTAAAGTCATACATTATTGTTTTCTCTCTTGATCTGTTCAAGTCTTGCTTTCTTCCAGCGCAGCTTTATAACCTCCTGCTGCCTTTTAGCAAGTCTCTTTTCTAACATTGATAATATAAAATCCATCATATGTTATACCTCTTTATCATTATTGATTCTAAATTACCTAATAGAATTATATAGATTTTCTTTCTATTTTCTACAAAAATTTTCAGCTAATAATAAAAGCCGTTATACCTATCTAAGTTTGCCAGTGCAAATATATACTCATCATCAAGCCAATTATCTTTATATGCTTCTTTAAAATCCAACAATAGTTGAATAACCTCTGGTGTAAAAATATTTCCTGGAATACTTGGACCATAATCTCGATGCAGTTTTTTTATTTTTTCATAAAGTTCTTTTGTGTTATCCATAGTAAGCTACCTCTTTTAGCTTTTAAATAATACATTTTATTTATGGGTATACCTGGCTATATTAGCTATTTACTGTATGAAATTTCCTACAAGCTCCTCTCTACTTCCAAAATAGAAATGGCTTATTTATGGGATTCTTGAAAATGGGCTTGGTGGTTTTTTCATACAAGCTTTTCTAAAATACCCTATAGCTTGGTGGAAATTTCCTACAAGGCTTGGTGGAAATTTTATACAACTTTTAATACTCTACCCAATCATACTTATACTGCTTTTCTTGCTCGACATACTTTCTGTGCGGTGCCCAGTTTTGCCACTCAGCAATAAACTTGTATATGGTCCTCTGATTATTCTCACGTTTAACCGGAACAATAAATCCATGCTCTACAAGCACCTTTAGATCCTTGTACATTTCTGCTCTATTGTTTTTTCCATAAACCTCAAACACTTCAATCATCAGCTTGTAATTGAGATAGATATACTCAGGCTTGCCTTTATACTCAGGATAGTCTTTTTCAAACTGTGTCCTATCAACCATCCCTCTGTACTGACTCTTGGCATACATGTACAGTAATCTCTGACGTGGCTTCAAATCTTTAAAGGCCGGGTGGGACAACATGCTCATTGTCATTGTAGTAGTGCTGTCCACCCTATCATTCCCACCTGCTGCCGGGGTAAAGTAATGCTTGCCATCTTTTAAGAATCCACTGCTTTCAAAGTCTTTGTAGGCATTGGTTTTATAAGTGTTATTTCTTCCCATGAATATTACATCCTTTACCTAGCTGACTTATAACTGAAAACTATCGATTGCCTTTATCACACGTTCTTTGCGCTCCGGTGTAAGTTCTGTCTGTAGCCACCCTGAAAAAGTCTGCGGATTTATCCCAACTGCCCTGGCTACTTCGTAATACCTAAGTCTCTTTTCCTCAATTAGCTTTCTGATTTCTGTGTTGTTCATTTTCATTTTTAGATATCCTCCTCTAGATAATTTGTATCTGTTCCATGCAATGTATAAACATGAATTTTGGGCACTCTTGGATTCTCAAGCCATCCCCTTCGACCATCATAGTTAGTTTGTCGCTCCATTACTTTGTGAACATTCTTATGGCAGCAATGGCAAACTGTTACAAGCTGCGTATAGATATCTTCATTACCAAGATCTATATAGGATAGGTGGTGGACTTCCAACGGATTTTCTACTGTACCGCAGCTCCCACACCCCTGACATCTATAGCCATCAATCTTCATCCTTGCTTCTGCTTTCTGTTTCCATTTATCACTCAACAAATAATTTTTGTATTCCTCATCAGTCATTGTGCTTTCCTTTCATTGCAATAAAAAATGCGCATACCACCTCGGATTCTAATTCAATATCCAGAGGTAATTGCGCACGACAATTACTAACATAATATGCTTTTATCATTAGATAAATTTCATAAACAATCACTCCTGATCTGAATTGTTTACGGCAACAACTGCTGCCTTGGGCCTATTAATTTAAGCATCATTGTTAGGACAGAACGTCCTGAAATAACTATATAACTATCATTGTCCCTAAAATTTATCTGTACCCATTATACCATAATAAAATTTATTCAGCCACATGATTTCGTAAAGAAATGATTAGTTCGTTGTAGATTATCTGCTGCCCTGCAGAGTTTTTAAAACTACACTTTTAATCATCTGTGCTCTGCTGCCGTCCAAACAAAAAAGACCTGCCTTTTCAGCAAGCCTTTTCCATTTTACCTAACAAGATTATCCGGCAAATCCAGGTCCTTATCCCTTGTTTTCCGTATTGCTTTTTCAACTACGTGTTCACGCATATCATCCACAAAATCATTGATCCTATCTCCAAATGATTTATGGATTCCCACTACAATATTTCTTTCCGTCAGGAAGTCTGGTCTTGTCTTTAAGCACTTGCTCCGGTCCAAAATATCAATCGTTGTCCGTACTGTATCATCAATCAGTTTTTCTGCTACACTGTCTTTTGCTAGGTCCTTTATATCCTTTTCGCTTAATCCCATTTCAGCAAGTGATAATTCATTGTAGGCTTCGCTCTGCCTTACCAGTTCGGACTTAACAGCACTCATTTCTTTAAGAGTACCTTCTTTGTACTTTTCAAACTCTTTTCGTGCTTTAGCAAGTTCCCTTTGCTGCTTTCTCTGCTTTTCCTTTAGGTCCTTGTTTTTGCTCATTATAAGCTCATTTAGAGCTTCGTTTACAAAGTCCTTGTTGTACAATGCCGTAACTTCTTTTTGCACGTCCTGAGCTTCTTTCTCATCCTTACAAGGTACTTTCACAAAGTATTCCTCATGACTCCGGATTAAGCCATCTTTTACTTCTTCCTTGGCTACTTCAATAGTTGGTTGCGCTTTATCCTTAACCGCTTCTGAAATAACATTGTAGGCTTCAAGCTGGGCTTCTTGCCTTGCTATTTGCCACTCCCTTTTTTCTGTACGTTCTTTTATATCCCCAGGTTCCCTTCGTTCGCCACGTTCAAGTTCATGTTTCTTTCCCACTTCTTCATAAAACCTATCTTGCCGTAAACGATAAGTGTACCTATTACCCATTATGATTTTAGCTGACAAATGCAAACCTTTTTCATCCTCACAAATCGGTACACTTGCCACTTGCATATGAGGTGTTGTCTCGTCCATGTGGACCACAGCATTTAGAAGTCTCTCCCGGTTGCCTTGGCAGTATTCCTTTATATGAAATTCAAGGCAATCTTCAAAGTATTTTTCCATTTCTTTTTTGGTGTGGTTTTCAAACCATTCAGGACTTGCCGTATATACTCCGGTAATCATTACAATCGAGTTTTTCTTTTCTTTTACTCCTGCTTCTTTTATCTGCTTTGTAATCGCCTTATTCCAGTTTTCGGTTTTCACAAGATAGTAGTTCTGATCCGTTCGGCTGCGGTCAATATCAGACAAGTCAAATTCGTGTTTATCGTCCTTTTCTCTGTTCGCTTCGATTTGCAGCCCATACACCGCAGCGCGGCCCTGCTTGTCAATGTTCATTACACAATAAGCCATGTTTATTCCTTTCCGGTCCGCGCCAAGACCTATAACTAGGTCTAGCTCACTAGACCTTTGTGCCAAAGGTTCCGTTCGCCAGGGGTTGTCCCCTGGACCCCACGCAGCAAAAAAGAAATTGCCTTGTTATCACTTGGCACTTTCTTCTTTGTGCGTATACGATACCCTTTAGATTGCCATGTTGCCGTTTGCAATTTCCCACTCCACAACATCTACTGGTTCAGCTTCTTCTTCACTACTGTTAGGATCGTGCATCACAATATTGCGACGTGCTCTTTCCCTAAAGTAGTCAGGAAGATCTTCCCACTTCTTACGCTTGTACTCTGGGAATGAATTAAGCCATTCTCTGATTGCTTTAATCAGCTCTGCGTTTACCTTGGCTTCTTCCGCTTCGGTTACTTTCTTTGCCTGCGCTCTTAATTCCTTTGCGCGTTGCTCTGCTGCCTTTGCAGCTGCTTCTAATTCTTCTAAACTTCTTTTTCTTCCCATAACTTTTCTTTCCTTTCTTGGGATAAAAATTAATAGCTACACTTTAAATATGGATTTTTTGAAAAAGAATAAAAAAATAGGAAGTGTTCTGTGCAGAAAAAAGGACCCTTGGGAATAATCCCAGGATCCATTTTGTTTTCTAATTAAAGTGTATATTTTAAGTTTCTGTATAGCGTTTTTATTCCGCAGCCCTGCTGCCAACAAATTGCCTTGTACGTACACAGGCGCATCTTGCTCTAGTTTTTTACAACGTCTTTTGCTTGCTTTTCACTGAACAATAAAGCAAATCTATTTCTAACCGCCCGGCCTTGTTCTTCGTCAATTACATTTTCTTCTATCAGCTCTTTTACTGCTAACCTCATATATGATTTTGCTATTTCATTAAATGCGCTGCTATCAAACAAATTACAAATATCATCATCATCACAAGTAGCGAGAAAATCAAAAGCCTTGCAATCCTTTTCCGCTTCTTCCTTTGTTATCTTTCCTTCATCTGCTAATTTGCGGTAGCTATCAGCCATTATTTTAAATCCGTTCATAGTTTAATTACCCCTTTGTGATTTCAAAATTATTATCGCTCGTTTGGTAGTCCATAAGATTCATTTGTCCGTCCAGATCATCTTCAGACATTTTAATTTTTATATCCTTGTTTGTATCTTTTGTTCTATGAATGTATCCTGCTTGTGATTCAATTAAAAAATCAAAACCCTGTACCGCCCTACCACGCTTATAAGGTGTGGCTATTACATGATATGGCGATTTTAAATTTATTTCCCTTATAGCGGTATCAATAACTTTTGCTTTAAAGTTGGAATATCTTTCAAGCTTATCTTCTGTATCTGTGGCACGTCTGATGTCATCAATGCTAAATGATACTTCTGTTGCTAAATCTGCGTGCGGTAATAAATTCATATCAAGATCATGATTCAAACAACTATGTAGCATTTCATAAATTCTAATAGCATATACTGAATTAAAACTAACTATTTCAGAAAGCCGATACATAGTAAAGTTTTTCTCTAGTCCTAGCAGAT
>JAEEGL011831920.1_pt1 | contig 13307 bp, 14 predicted proteins | sample 9134231 | NCBI WGS metagenome assembly JAEEGL01 (sample SAMN16246548, study PRJNA631951) | gut metagenome | biome: gut microbiome; feature: rumen; material: fiber-attached | host: Bos | place: Iran: Karaj | collected 2018-10 | reverse complement strand
TATGTGCACAAAATGTGCACATTTGAGAAAATTGGTGCCTTTTTTGTGCACATAAATTTTCTCAAAGCTTTATTTTACGGCTATTTTCCATGACATTGTTTGTACTTCTTACCTGAGCCACATGGACAAGGATCGTTTCTACCTATCTTTTCTTTCTTTTTAGCAGAGACTGCATCTTTTCCATCATTAGTTATTTTAGGTCCCCCTACTTCTTTTCTTTCGATGTTTTGTTTAACTTCTGCTCTCATTAAGAATGTAGTTACTTCCTTATCAATCTTGGCATTCATTTCATCAAATAAGTTAAATCCTTCAACTGTATATGCAGTTAATGGATCTGTTTGTCCATAGCTTCTTAAATGAATTCCTTCTCTTAAATGAGACATAGTATTGATATGTTCTGTCCAGTACTTATCAATTACATTTAATGTAATTACTTTTTCAAATTCATCAGTTATTTCTTTTGGTACATCTTTAATCTTTTCTTCATATTCTTCTACTAGATGATTATATACCAAATCAATTATTTCTTCTGGTGATTTAGATTGTAATATTTTTGCATCAATATCTTTCTTTAATAGTCTTTCATTTACGAATGCTGCTATTTCATCAATATCATCTTTAGTTAATTTAGCTTCAACTTGTAAATGACTATTAACTAATGTTGAAATGTAATTCTTCATAATATCTAAAACAGTATCATGAATTGATTCATTATCTAGGATTTCATTTCTTCTTCCATACATTATTTCTCTTTGATTATTCATTACATCATCATATTGAAGTAATTGTTTTCTTATATCGAAGTTATTTCCTTCAACACGCGCTTGTGCAGTTGTAAGTGCTTTAGAGAACATCTTACTTTGGATTGGTTGATTCTCTTTTAATCCAAGAGTTTGCATTGTTCTCTTGATTCTTTCGCTTCCGAATCTAACCATTAACTCGTCTTCCATAGAAACGAAGAATTGAGTAAATCCTGGATCTCCTTGACGTCCTGATCTTCCACGTAACTGGTTATCAATACGACGTGATTCATGACGTTCAGTTCCAAATACACATAAACCACCAAGTTCTTTAACACCTTCACCAAGTTTAATGTCAGTTCCACGTCCAGCCATGTTTGTTGCTACTGTAACAGATCCTTTTTCACCTGCTTTAGCAATTATTTCAGCTTCACGTGCATGGTTCTTAGCATTTAATACTTCATGTGGTATATGTCTCTTATTTAATAAATTATCAATTAATTCATTTGTTTCAATTGCAATAGTACCAATTAATACTGGTTGACCCTTTTTATGTCTTTCTTCTACTGCATCCATTAAAGATTTAAACTTACCAGCTTGTGTTGAATAAATTAAATCTGGTTCATCATCACGAATAACAGGCATATTTGTTGGAATACAAATAACATACATGTTATAAATGTTTCTAAATTCTTCTTCTTCAGTCTTAGCAGTTCCAGTCATACCTGAAATCTTACTATACATTCTGAATAAGTTTTGGAAAGTAATTGTTGCAAGAGTCTTAGTTTCTTGTTCAATTCTTACATTTTCTTTTGCTTGAATAGCTTGATGTAATCCATCACTATAAGCACGTCCTTTCATAAGACGTCCAGTGAATTGGTCAACTATTACTATTTCTCCATCTTGAACTACATAATCAACATCTTTTCTCATACTATAATTTGCTTTTAAAGCTTGGTTAATATAGTGAACTAATGTTGTTTGTTCAAGATCATATAAGTTATCAACTTTGAAATACTTTTCAGCTCTTTTAACTCCATCTTCAGTAAGAGTTACACCTTTAGTTTTTTCATCATATAAGAAGTCATCTTCTTTTTTCAATCCTTTAACAAAACTATCAGCATCTTTATAAAGAGAAGCACTCTTCATTTCTCCACCAGATATAATAAGTGGTGTTCTAGCTTCATCAATTAATACTGAGTCTGCTTCGTCGATTATAACATAGTTTAACTTACGTTGAACTCTATTTTCTTTTTTAACAACCATGTTATCTCTTAAGTAATCAAATCCTAATTCATTATTAGTTGAATATAAGATATCACAGTCATATTGTTCTCTTTTTTCAGTTGGTGATAAACTTCTTAAGTTAGTTCCAACAGTTAATCCTAAGAATCTATGAATAGCACCCATCCAGTTACTATCACGATCAGCTAGGTATTCATTAACAGTAATTATATGAACTCCTAATCCAGTTAAAGCATTTAAATAAGCAGGCATAGTAGCAACTAATGTTTTACCTTCACCTGTTTTCATTTCAGCAATATTACCATAGTGTAATGCAATACCACCTATAATCTGAACTCTAAATGGTTTTAGTCCAATTACACGAGATGCTGCTTCTCTTACTGTTGCAAATGCTTCAGGAAGTATATCATCTAATGTTTCTCCATTTGCTAATCTATCTTTAAAAATTTGTGTCTTAGCTTTTAATTCATCATCTGATAATTTTTGATATTCTTCATCTAGTTTTTCAACTTTATCAGCTAATTGTCCGAATTTTTTTAATTCTTTATATTCATGATCAAATAATTTTTTGAAAAAATTCATTATACCTCATCTCCACAATAGTTATTGTATCAAATATTCACTAATAATAAAAGAAAAAAAGCACTTTATGTGCTTTTATATCTTATTATTTTATGCAAATATTCTACCGTCATCATCTTTTGATGTAATAAGTGCAAAAAACGCTTCAATAATACTAAATACAGTTATCACTATAATAAACCATAAACTAAAATGGAATGAGCAATAGAACATTAAATATTTGTTATAAGTACTTACAAAGAATACTTTAATTATTAATGACATTACAAATATTACAAAATTAATTAAGTATATATTACCTACAACATTATTTTCTGTTACATATTTATGTACTCCAGTATATCCAAGTAATAAAGTTAATAGTATTATTTTTACTTTACCTACTTTTTCATATCTTAGAATATCTGTTTCTATATAATTGATTTTTAAAAGTGTTATTTTTTGAAGTAGTAATAGTACTAATGCAATTACAAATAATGTTATTAATATAATTGTATTGTTGTTTCTAAAGAATACAATTAAATCACTTGGTACATTAGTGCAAGTAAACATATCTTTTGTAACTGTTCCTGTTTCTTTATAATAATCTATACCAGTACAGTCAAGCATAGATACACTATACAAAACAGCATATACTATATACAAACACAACACACTTATAAATCCCCTATTGTAATAGGAAATACTTCTTTTTAGTTTTTCAAATCTTCTTACATCACTTTTCATAGTAAACCATATAAACTATATTATTCAGATTCTATAATACCGTAGTTTCCTTCTTTTCTCTTATAAACAACTGCAATATTATTTGTTTCAGAATCTTTAAATATATAAAATTGATGTTCAAGTAATTCCATTTGAAGAATAGCTTCTTCTTCACTCATTGGTTTTACTTCTATCTTTTTTCTCTTAACAATTTTATCTTCATTCTTTTCATCTTTAATATCTTCAATTACATCTAACATGAAATCTTTAGATATTTTATCTTTTAATTTCTTAGATTGAAGTTTTGTTTTATTCTTTCTAATTTGTCTTTCCAGTTTATCTACAACAACATCAATTGCTGCATATAAATCTTCACGAGTCTCCTCTGCTCTTAAAATAACCGTTTTTAATGGTATAGTTACTTCTGCTTTTTGCTTGTATCCTTTTGCACTAACTACTACAACCGCCTTAACTCTTTCAGCTTCTCCAAAATATTTGTTTATTTTAGATAATTTATCTTTTGCATAATCTTGGATAGCCTCTGTAACTTTAAGTTTTTCTCCACGTACTAAAATTTCCATATATTATGTCCTCCTTTAATTGTATAATAGCACATTTTTAAGTAAAAAAAAACTACCTAATTGATTGGTAGTTTTATTAATTCTTTTTTATCTTATGTGTTTCTTTAAATTCTTTTACTTTGTTTTCTACTTTATCGGAAATAATTCCAGTATTAAGAATAAACCATATAACTAAACCTAATAATATGATATAAATAATCATTGCTAAATATGGATCTTTTAATACATAAAGTATAGAAGTTATTGAGAATAATATATCTATAAAATAAATTATTAATACTGTTCTTCTTTGAGAGAAATGCATCTTCAAGAATTGATGATGTAGATGTTCTTTATCTGCTTCAAAGATTGGTTTACCCTTTAGTTTTCTTCTTATTATTGCAAATAATGTATCTAATATTGGTACTGCTAGGATAAGAAGTGGCACAATTAATGATGTTAATAATGTTCCTTTATATCCAAGTAAGGAAATAATAGCAATTATAAATCCCATAAATGCAGAACCACTTTCTCCAGCAAATAACTTAGCTGGATAGAAATTATGAACTAAGAATCCAACTGTAGCACCAAGCATTATAAATGCTAGTGTTATTTCAAGTGTATCTACTCTTCCTTGGAAGAATGCTATTATACCAATTGTTAAGAAGAATATTGAAGATATTCCAGAACTTAATCCATCTATACCATCAATTAATCTAATTACATTAGTACATCCTAGTATAAAGAATATTGTAATTGGATATGCAAATACTCCAAAATTAATAATATTTCCAAAAACATTTATTTCTGTTAATAATATTTGTCCATAAAATACTATTACAAATGAAGCTACTAGTTGTCCTAATAATTCATATTTAGCATCTAATGTTTTGATATCATCAATTATTCCATAAAGAATAATTATAAAAGATGCTATTAAAATTGAATTCATTTCTATACTATGAACACCAAACAACATATATCCAAACAAGAATCCACAGAATATACCTAAACCTCCTAATTTAGGAATTGGTTTATTATGTACTCTTCTATCATCTTTTGGTATATCTATAGCTCCAATTTGATGTGCAATCACATTTGTTAGCGGCATAAATAATGCTGTAAAAACAAATGTTGTTAACACAATTAAGAATATTTGATCTAGATAATTATTAAACACATTTATCACCACACGATTTATTATACATAAAATAATTCAAAAAACAAACAAATATACGCTAATTTAGGCATATATAAAGGTCATATAAAAAGTTAGTAACTAAGTAAATTAATGCAACTGTAATAAAGAAATATAAAAGTCTAGCTTGATGTACTTTATTCTTTTTAAAGAATTGATTTATATTTAGGGAATCCATAGCCCATATAACAGCCATACCTACAAGTATGTATAGTATAAATTTAAATCTCATATTACTTCTCTAAATCAGCTATTTTATTAATTCTTCTTATATGTCTATCTTCATTAGAAAATGGTGTATTAAGAAAAGCATCTACTATTTCATAAGTTGTTTCTTCATTTGTTTCATAACTTAAACATAATACATTTGCATCATTATCTATTCTAGTTGATTTAGCATCTCTAACACTAACACATCTAGCTGCTCTTATTCCCTTTATTTTATTTGCTGCAATACTCATACCTATACCAGATCCACAAATTAATATACCAACTGAATCTTTATCTTTTGCAACATTAGTACAAATGTCTTTTGCAAAATCAACATAGTCATCAGTAGGTGTATGTGGAATAGTACATTCAATTGTTTTAATCTTTTTAACATTTAAATAGTTTATTATTTGTAATTCTCTATCAGTTCCTCTGTGATCTGTTCCAATATAAACCTTCATTTTTAACCCTCCATTTATAAGATAAAGTAATAATTCTATTAAATTAATTATAACATAATTGTTATATTAATAATAAAAAAATACCTTTAAAAGGTATTAGTTTATTTATATTATTGAGTAAATCCGTATTTTTTGTTGAATTTGTCAACTCTTCCTGCATGTGATTTTTTAGATTGTTGATTAGTATAGAATGGATGACATTTAGAACAAACCTCTACACGAATATCTTCTTTTAAAGATTCAACTTCAAAAGTTTCCCCACATGAGCATGTTACTTTAGATTTAACATATTTTGGATGAATATCTTTTTTCATTAGTTTTCTCCTTTCGCCATGAACTTAATCATAGATAATTGATAGGATTTAATCCTCTAATTTGTTCATTTTTCTAAGTGATCTTTTATTCTTATATTGAACAGATTTAACTGCTATAGTAGCAGGAATAGTTCCAGGTACAAACAATAAAGCAAAAAGTCCAGCTACAAACAACCCCGTTTTCTTCATAAAAAATCACTCCTCAAACGTCAATAATATACCCTTTTTTTGCGATTTTGTCAACTATTTGATTATTTTTATTAATTCTTTCGCAATTAATTCATATCCATATTGACTTGGGTGAATGTTATATGGATTAGGTAATGCTTTAGTATCTCTATACAATATTAAGAAAAGATTTGAATAATCTATTTCATTTTGTAAGCATATATTTTCAAGTGCATTATTAAAATATTCAACTAATTCACTTAAATCTTCCCAATGCTCTTGAAGATTAGGAAATGGATTATAATATCCAGTTACAATTAGTTGTCTATTATTATAACTTCTAATTATTTTTATTAACTCCTCTACTTTAGCTAATACTTCATCTATTTCTCTCTTTGTTTCATCCATATTATCAAATTTAGAAGTGTAATTTGTTAAATCAAGATTATGAATAAAATCATTAGCTCCAATAGTTAATGTTATTAAATCAGCATCTCTTAATGCATCTTGAAGATAAACTTCTTTACCATCTACTATAACTTTTTTGTTATTTTCTATATCATTTTTAACATTTTCAGTAGTATATCCTGATTTTGTGAATTTCTTAGTATAAAAAGTTAATCTATCTTCATCTTCTAGATATTCTTTAATTAAGTCAGCATAACCTTTACCAATTAGACCTTCTTCATTCATTCCTTCTGCTACAGAATCTCCTAGTGCTAAATAATAAATCTTACTTTTTGGCTCTTTTTTTTCGTTTTTATTTGTAAATAATATTACTCCTACTACTGCTAATAATATTATTGGAACAATCCATAAATTCTTTTTCATATAATCACCTTTTAATCAACTTCTTCTAGAGTTATCTTCGCTCCAACATCAGTTAATTTTTCTACTATCCCTTCATATCCTCTTAAAATATGTTCAATATTTGTAATAGTTGTTTCACCTTCAGCTGCTAGTCCTGCTGCTACCATTGCTGCTCCAGCTCTTAAATCAGTTGCTTCAACTTCACAACCAGTAAGTTTAGTTGGCCCAGTAAATGTTGCAATCATTCCATCTCTTTTTACTTTCATTCCCATCTTCTCTAAGTATGGTAAGTGCATAAATCTGTTCTCCCAGATCGTTTCTTCTACCTTAGAGACACCTTTACATTTAGAAAGCAATACTGAGAATGGTTGTTGTAAGTCAGTTGGGAATCCCGGATATCCTAAAGTTGTAATGTTAACTGGTTTATAAGATTCCTTACTGTTAACAATTATATAATCACTTCCATATTCAACATCTACTCCCATTTCTTCAAGTTTCATTGTTAGGGATTCAACATGTTCTGGAATTATGTTATATACTTTGAAATTAACTCCAACTAGAGAACCAATTATTAAATAAGTTCCCGCTTCAATTCTATCTGGAATTACTTCATGGAAACATCCATGTAATTTTTCAACACCAGTTATTCTTATTTCTGATGTTCCTGCTCCTGTTATCTTAGCACCCATATTATTTAGGAATACTGCAATATTAACTATTTCAGGTTCTTTTGCAGCGTTATCTATTATTGTTGTACCTTTTGCTAAAACAGCAGCTAACATAATATTAATTGTTGCACCTACTGATGCTATATCTAAATATATATGTGCTCCTTTTAATTCTTTAGCATCAACTATATATTTATCCCCATCTTGAGTTATAGTAGCTCCAAGAGATTCAAATCCTTTTAAGTGTAGATCTATTGGTCTTTTACCAATTGAACATCCACCTGGTAAATACATCTCAACATGTTTTTTCTTTCCAAGTAATGCACCCATAAAATAATAAGATGCTCTTAATTTTTTAGTAAATTCTTGAGGTATTAATTTGTTGTCTATTGTTGGTGTAATAACAACACTTTCAGAAGCTCTTCTAACATCTGCTCCTAAGAATCTTAACATATCACATAATACATCAGTATCAGTTATTTCTGGAACATTACAAATAGTTACATCTGAATCTGCAAGAATTGATGCAGGAAGCAAAGCAACAGAACTATTTTTAGCTCCACTTACTTTAATTGTTCCTGTTATTTTTTTACCACCTGTTATTTTAATAACTTTCATTAAATCACCGCCTATAATATCTTAAAAAAAATAAATAACAATAATATAATCTATCTCTAATTCAATTTTAGCATATCACACGAAGTAGTCAAGTAAACAAACCCTTTTTATATAATAAAAAAATAGGATTTCTCCTATTTTAATTTTTATTAATTGGGAATGGATTTGCAAAAGGTTGATTAGCAACCGGTGCTTGGGCAACCGGTGCTTGAGCAACTGGTGCTTGGGCTACTGGTGCTTGGGCTACTGGTGCTTGAGCAACTGGTGCTTGGGCTACTGGAGCCTGCGCAACTGGTGCTTGAGCTACTGGGAATGGATTTCCAGCTACTTGCATTTGTTGAACTACTGGTTGAGGTTGTACTTCTGCTACAACTGGTTGAGGTGCAACAGCTACTGGTTGTTCTACAACTACAGGTTGTTCTACAACAGGTTGAACTTCAACAACTGATTCAGGAACTACTACTGGTTGTTCAACAACTTGAGGTGCTTCTTCAACAATAGGTTTTGGTTCTTCTACTGGTGCCTTAGCAACAGGTGCAACAGCTTTTGGAGCATTCTTTCTTTGTTCAACTACTTTAGCCTTTTCTTCTGCTTTCTTCTTTTCTTTTTCTTCTTTTTTCTTTATTTCTTCTTCTTTTTTCTCTATTTCAGCTTTTTCAGCATCTTTAATTCTTTTTGCTTCTTCTTCTGCTTCAGATACAATAGTTTCTTTTGATTTATTTATTTCTTCTTTAATATCTTCTTTTGTAACAGCACCAAATCCTTTTTTATTTTTCTTCATGTAATAACTTACACCACCGGCAAGTGCTGCTCCTAAAAGAAGCCCTAATGGCCAAAATGCTTTAAAATACAAAAATCCTACTGCAGTTCCTAATGCAAAACATAGACCCCATACTGCAAATTCATTATCAATTATCTTAGCAGGATCTGGTGGGATAATTATTTTTTCACCAAAAACAATCTTATTAAACTTATCAGACATGTAAGTATCATCAAGATGTTTAAACATCTTATCATCTAAACCTTTTTTAAGTTCTTCATCTACATCGTCATCATAATAAGTTTTAATAAGCTCTAATACTCTTTTATTATCTTCAATTTTAGGTTCAAAAAAATATAAAACTTTAATTTCTCCACTGTTACCATAAGCTAAAACACGTCCCTTATGCTCAACAGTTTTTTCAATTAAGTCATTAACTTTTTCACCTTTAGATTCTAACTTATTAAGGAAACTTACTTTATCATCTCTTTGAACAAATTCAAATAGTTTGTAATCCTTAATAGATACTACTTCTTTTTCACCATCCATAATATCCCCTCTATTCCTTATAATAATATATTAATATTTAGTTAATAGTATGTCAATTAAATAAAGAATCAATAGTATTATCCAAGTGTCAAATAAAAAAGTAGTATTTCTACTACTTATTCATTATAAAAATCATTCTATCTCTATCTTGCATATCTTTTTTATCTATTATTTCTACATTATCTAGATATTTATTAACAAGATTTATTACTTTATCTTTTTGATCTGCACCTATTTCAAACGCTATTAAGAATTTAGGATTTAAGTGATCTTTAACATCTCTTAAGATTCTTTCGTAATAATCTAATCCTTCAACTCCACCATAAAGTGCTAAATGAGGTTCATTATCTTTAACCATATCATCTATTTCTTCATCATCTCTTATATATGGAGGATTAGAAATAATACAATCATATTTATCTGTTATATTTTTAAATAAGTCACTTTCAATTGCTTCTATATCATAGTTATATCTATCTCTATTTGCTTTTGCTACTACTAAAGCATCATGACTTATATCTGACATTGATACAGTTGAATTTTCTAGTTGATTTTTTAAAGCTATTGCTATTGCTCCACTTCCACAACATAAATCAAGTATCTTTGGAGATTCAAATTTTATATTTAAAAGTTTAATTGTATTTTCAACTAATTCTTCTGTTTCAAATCTAGGTATTAATACACTTTCATTAACATATAAATCTATTCCATAGAAATTAGCACTATGTGTTATATATTGTACCGGTTTATTATTTCTTCTTGCATCAACCAAATTCCTATACATTTCTTCTGCTTCTGGTGATAACTCTTCATGTAAGTGATTTATTAAATCTAAACTATCATAAGAAGTTATCATTGATATTATCATTTTTGCATCTGTTGAAGATATATATTTTTTCCCATATATAATAGCATCTTCAATAGTCATATTATTCACCAGTTAATTTTCTTCTTTGATCTTCTGTTATAAGTGCTTCAATAATTGGTTCTAATTCACCTTCCATAACTCTATCTAGTTGCATTAAAGTAAATCCAATTCTATGGTCAGTTACTCTATTTTGTGGATAGTTATAAGTTCTAATCTTTTCAGATCTATCACCTGTACCTATCTTACTTCTTCTTTCGGCACCTTCTTGTTCTTCTTTTTCTTGAAGTTTCATATTATATAATCTAGTTTTTAAAGTATTTAATGCCATTTCTTTGTTTTGTGTTTGGCTTCTTCCAACTTGGCAATATACTATTGTTCCTGTAGGTATATGTGTTACACGTACAGCAGAATCTGTAGTATTAACACCTTGTCCTCCAGCTCCACTAGATCTTGTAATATCTATTCTTACTTCATTCATATCTAATTCATAATCAAATTCTTCTGCTTCTGGCATAACAAGTACTGTTGCAGTTGAAGTATGTACTCTTCCTTGAGTTTCAGTAACTGGAACTCTTTGTACTCTATGAGCACCACTTTCATACTTCATTTTAGAATATACATTATTACCTTTAATCATGAAACTAACTAAAGTGAAACCTCCACCATCTGAATATTCTTCAGTTATTGGTTCAATTCTCCATCCTTGAGTTTCAGAATATTTAAGATACATTCTATATAAATCACCAGCAAAGATATTTGCTTCATCTCCACCAGCAGCCCCACGAATTTCAACTATAACGTTTTTACCATCATTAGGATCCTTAGGTATTAATAATACTTCAATCTTTTTCTCTAATTCTTGCTTTTTAGATTCTAGAGTTACTAATTCATCTTGAGCAAATTCTCCCATTTCTGGATCTTTAGCCATTTCTTTAGCAGCATCTATATCTTCTAAAGTCTTCTTATATTCCTCAAAAGTTTGAACTGTTTCTTCTAAGTCTTTTGCTTCTTTAGAAAGTTCTCTAGTTTTCTTAATATCTTTTAATACTTCTGGGTCTAATAATTCTTGATTTAATGTTTCGTATCTTTCTTTAATAATATTTAATCTTTCAATCATAATCCATCTCTTCTTTTCACTTGGTATTATAACAAACTTTAATAACAAAAAAAAGAGCAAATTTATTGCTCTAAATCAAGTCTATCTTCATCAAGTATAACTAGATCTTTAAGATCGTCATCTGTATCATCGAAATCGTCTCCATCAATAGCTTGGCTATCATAGTTGTCTTCGTTTTCCATCATATCAGATTTGTCTTCGATTTCTTCTTCTATTTCCTCTTCTTCTTCGTCCTCAACTTCACTCTCTTGAGCTTTTAGAACTTTATCAGAAGTATGTCTTTTTCTTAAATCCCATTTACCATCAACTAATAAGAAATTTTTATCAGTGCTTAGTGTTGTATAGAAATCACCAATCTTTTTTTCTACAGTTGATTTTGGTAAGTCAAGTAATTTAGCAATTTTATTAAATATATCTAGAGTAGTCATTGCACCTTTTTCTTCTAATATAAGAGAAGTAATTTCCTTATATGATAATAATTCAAGTTCTTCTTTTGGCATTTTATCTACTTTCATAATCTCCTCCGTGCTGAGTTAATAAATTTCTCTTTAAAAATTACTCAAGTAAAACAATATCACTATTCATATTGAAAAGCAATATAAAATTTACATTTTTTCAGGGCATTTTATTCCCATAATATTTAATAGTAGCATATTTGTATCATAAACTACCTTAGAAAGCACTAACCAAGACTCTCTTAGATCAGTATTTTCTTCAGTAATTATCTTGTTTTCTGAGTAGAATTTGTTGTATGAACTTGTTAATTTATATATATAATCTGCTACTTCACTAATAGATTTAGAATTATATGCTCTATCAAGTACATTTGGTAATGTTAGAAGTGTTAATATTACTTCTCTATCAGATTCACCCTTAATTGCTTTAAATTCTTTATAATCTATTTTTTCTTGTTTTGCTTTCTTAAGAAGTGAATTCATTCTTATTGTTGAATATAAAAGATATGGTCCTGTTTTACCATCTAGATCACTAAACTTTTGTGGATCAAAGATGTAATCAGTAGTTCTAAATGGAAGTAAATCAGCATATTTAAGTGCTGCTATAGCAAGTTGTTCTGATGTTTCTTCTCTTTTATCTTCTTCAACAATCTCTGTATTTAATCTCTTGCTTGTTTCTTCTTTGATTAAATCAATTAATTCATCAAGTGGCATTACTCCACCAGCTCTAGTCTTAAATGGCTTTCCATCTTTTCCATTCATTGTTCCAAAACCATTAAAGAATAGTTTAGTATCTTCATCTACTATTCCAGCTTTAACAGCTGCCCTAAACACTTGAGTGAAATGTAATTCTTGTCTATTATCAACAACATACCATATTTCGTCTGGTTTAAATTTCTTCATTCTTTCATAAATAGTAGCTAAATCTGTTGTAGCATATAAATATGCTCCATCGCTTTTTTGAAGAAGTATTGGTGGCATTTCTTTTTCATCAGTTTCTTCTTTAACATCCATAACCAATGCGCCTTCACTTTTATATGATAATTTCTTTTTATCTAAAATTCCTAATACTTCAGGTATATAAGGGAAACTATCTCTTTCACCTTCCCATAGATCAAAATGGTCATCTAATCTATCATAAGTTTCTTTGATATCTTCTTTAGAAAGAACAGATATTTTATCCCATAACTTACTATAAGCATTATCATTACTTTGAATATCAAAAGTAATACTTCTAGCTTCATTTAAGAATTCTTCATCTTCTTTACTTCTTTGAGAT
>JAEEGL011183624.1_pt1 | contig 13307 bp, 11 predicted proteins | sample 9134231 | NCBI WGS metagenome assembly JAEEGL01 (sample SAMN16246548, study PRJNA631951) | gut metagenome | biome: gut microbiome; feature: rumen; material: fiber-attached | host: Bos | place: Iran: Karaj | collected 2018-10 | reverse complement strand
TCATTATTTATTTTTTGAGTGTTGACATTATTATCAAATGAATTCATTCATTTCCTCTTATATTACAATATGCCTTATTCGCATGGTTCATCCCAATTATCCTTAAGTAACTGTGCACATTCAGGATACTTGTTCATTATATTGGCCCACGCTACAGAATTTTGACCCGAAACTGCATTTGAAAAATACAGTCCTGATCTCTGAGTCTTAAGAATTGAAAAATATACTTTAGCAGGCATGTCTACACGAACTGCCTTCTTGTGATTTTTTAATGCCATGGCTTTAAGCCATAGATCATCAGCATTAATGCATAAGCTCTTTATCGAATCTTTGTTTAATACTTCGTTATCTAAGCAATGTGGTGGATATAACACTCCTCCAACTCCGGTTGGAATAAGGCGAAAAGAAGGCTTGGTTCCTTTGTGGGAATATACCCATTTATCCGCCGAATATACATCCCCACTTTCATCTGGGCTTATAACATGTCCCCATGTGCACACGACGGTGTCTGGATACTTACTTGATGTATTCATCAGGTTTTCCACAAGTTTCTCAGGATAATAGATGTCATCATCCACTGTTATCACGTAAGATTCCGGATTTTCTACCATTGTATAGTAGTACTTTTTATGAGGTTTCAAGTCATCACAGAATCTTATTGTAAGCCCCTTTTGTACCAGGTCATTAAGTTTTGCAGGAAGGTCGCTTTCTCTGTTTGGAAACTGCTCATCTGCAAGCCATAATATCACAGCCCTTGGTTTATATGTCTGATTCAATAAAGTCATTATTGTCAGATAGACTGTATCTATTCTGGCAGGATAACTTGTAAGGGATATTATCACATTACTGTCTGGATTCAAGCCAAAATCACATCTTCCAAATATCGGATACAGTTGATTGACTAGCAGTTTATTAAATTTATAGTGAAAAGAGGCAAGCTTTGCATTTTTATGCTTTAGCGAAGCTTCATATAATCTTGAAATATTCATGTATTATTCTTCCTGCTTAACTTCTTTCTTTATCTATTTTATCCTGCAATTCCTCTGACTCTTTACTTGTAGTCTTCCTTATAAACATTTTTCCAGATTTAACTATTTTATCAAAGTCTTTTTCTTTCCAAATATACATTGATGCTTTATAATCGATAAGCTGTAATGGAGTAACCGCCTCCAAACTGAAATTTGTTGTATAGTCAATATTATTCCTATACTTCTCTGAATTAGCTAAAATCGTCTGAACCCATAGTTCACTTGGGCAAAAGCACCATCTAAAATACTTTTCTATCTCCCTATGCTCATGATATGTATCATATACATATTTAGCTGCATCATATGAAAGTGACCACCAGTCTGATCCCCAAAAAACATCCCATTCCTTTCCATCTACGTAAAAAGACAACGGGTGTTTAAAATGCATCAAAAAATCATTTAATTTCCTTCTAACTTTATTGAACAGCTTCTCGTTTTTAATCGGAACATCCCACCATGCAAGATGGCTGATCTTGCCCTGCGGGAGTGGATCTCCACACTTGGTTAGATTATAAGCGCACACTACCTGCTTCTCTTTGTTTTCATCATACCATTTAGCCATTCTTTCATTTGACCATACTGGGTAATCAAGTCCAGATACATATACTAATCTATCACATTCAAATTTTAAAGCTTCTTTTAAAAGAGCATCTAAAGCTTTAAGATGCGAAAAGCCTGACCAATAATCAGCTATTCTGTTGTTTATGAAATGAATATTATCTCTATTTTTTTTAATATCCAAAAATGGTTGTATATCCTGCTTCTTGTCTATATGTATAAAGAAAAGATTATCCCTCTCATCTAAAGCATTCACCAATCGATTTAATTGCTTAGGATCGGTATGAGCAGCGATCAAATACGTAATATTCATAGTATTAACCCCAAAAGAAAATAATATGATATTATTTGTGTTCTTTCGTTACGCAATTAGAAAACAGAATAACCAAAATCAGTGATGTCCATATTGCAACACTAGAAATACTTCTTACATACTCCCATTCATCCGGAGTATCTACTGCAGCAATCAAAATACTGCTATCTGATATAATATATGATAATTGACTAATGACAGCAAATAATACTGCAAATATAACAAAATGAATAATTCCATTGCTATCAACAACATTATTAAAAGCAAGACCTATCTTTTTATATATTTCAGATACCTTGCTATAATCCACTTCCTTGCAGCCAATCTTAAACATGCTGGTTTTCTTACTTAGTATGCTCGGTAGCTTACTTTCACAAAACGGTATCCATTTATTAAACAATAAATCCGCAACAAAAAGAAATAGTAAATTCTTGTATGACAGATTATAGAAAAATGGATCAGACATTCCTAATACGCAAAAGCTTATTATTACAGCCAGTTCTTTCATTCGATTATTCACAACTACATCATGTATCATCAACATCATCAAAAAGGTTAGAATGATACAAGGAACAATACCTACCTGCAAGAAAGAATACAAAAAAGAACTGTCAACCTGATAATTATCGTTCAGACCAGGACCAAATCTGACTCCAAACAGTGTTATTGGCTCTGTAGTCAAATAATATCTTGCATAATTAAACCTATTATGGAAATGTTCATCAAGTTTTGCAAAAGCATAACCAGTTATGCATAAAGGCCCTAGAATCGAAAAGATAAGGCAAGAAGGATAGATCATCTGAATCACCACTTTAGCGACGCGATTAATCTTTTTGCGATTATAAACCAGTAAATTCAGAAACAGGTAAAGAGTAGTAACGATAAGGCCAGTATTCGAACATGTATAAATATAAAAATATAAAGCAAATGAATAAAGAAAAGCACTGGTAATAATCAACGCTTTTATATTATCAAAACGAACGACAAGCATAATAAGTATTATAAAAATGATGTACGTCGTGAACATGGTATTAAAAAAGGGATATCCCAAACATCTCCTCATTACCGCTACAAAGAAAAATCGAGCATCTGCCGGATAAGCAATATCCTCTTTTAGTCCTGAAACTGACAAAAGCACAGTGACCGTAAAGCATACGCTCATAACAGTAAGTGCCCATTTCTCTATTCTTCTAAGACTTACTCCTTTCATACCCAACATCATGGTCATGTATAAAAGAAAACCTTTTTCGCCTGTATTATGATAAACCAAGAGACTAATCCCAAGTAGCGCAAATATGATCATATACTCAAAACGGCTGTACTCAGTAACAGCAAGCTTTAGTACAAAAAATAACGCACCCAGTACTAGTGAAATATTATAGAGCAGCAAGCTTTCATATAGTCCTGCTGCTCTGGCGCCAAACATTATGCCAAAATATATGAAATAAATGATCTCAACAACTGTAATCTTCTTTTCCATGTTTTTTATATCTTTATTCCTATTCTTTTTCTTCTGACCGAATCTTCCTAAGATCATAGATATCAGAGAAGCTCTTCATCTTAAACCTCAGGATATATTTCTGAATGAATTTTATGATCGGATTACTTGCATAGGACTGTGTCACTGGGAAAGTTACTCCGATTTCTTTAAGGTCTCTTCTGATTTTTTCCAGTTCTTTAAGATAAGGTCTGTAAAGGGCATCCTTGGTCTTCCTTGAATGAGTCTCAGACCTGACAATAATGAGATTCTCGTTAATATAGCGCATGGACTGGAAATGATAGAATACTACCGCAAATTTATTGCCTGTGGACTTCTCACGTAATATTGGTGAAGCAGGGCTAATACTAATGGAATCTTCATCGCATACAAGCTCATACTGTGCAAGATTCCAAGGCGCCACACCTCCGCCAAGATTTCGAAGCTCGTGAACTTTATCTGAGATTTCATGGAATCTCTCAAGGGAATTGTAAAGAGCAAGTCCCTTATCAAGATAAAAGCTGTCAAACAGCGTACAAAATATCATTTAGTAAAGCTCCTCATAATGTCATATAAAAGGACATAACACCGTTTCAGGTAATACTTAATGCTGGCCTTAAATCCCTTTTTTGGAAAAACTGCAGCCTGTCTTTCAAGCGCTTTGTCAGGCTCAAGGTTTTCAAATACTATTGTTCCCTTTTTATCAATAAGAGCAGAGAAATAGTGCTCCTCTTCACTCTTATTGGAATGAGTACCACTTCCATCAAAGCCTGCGTTAGTAACATAGCTGGATGAAGGATAAACCGTAAGAAGATTGTTTTTAAGAAGATTCAAAACCCATCTTACTGCCCATGAACTGATCTTGTTCTGGCTTTGAAGAAGCATGAGCAGATCCCACCCATTTTCAGTATTCTCAAACCTTTTTCTAAGTTTCTTATCTTTGAAGTACTCGTAATAATCAACTTCTGCCCAAGCAGCATTATTCCACCTATCGGCCCAGGTAGCCCATCCCCAGCAATCACCCTTGTGCATTGTGTAGATGTCTCCTGTATAAGTTTCAAGTCCTTTTAATGGATAGGTGTACGCACTTATGGCGCCAATGCTGTCATTATCCTTGTAGTAATTAAGGGCTCCATTCATGTATTCCAGAAATCTTCGCGAAACCACCAGATCGTCTTCAACAACTATTGCCCTTTGATACTTATTAACTATTTCTGTGACGCCTTCAATTATAGATTTTGCAAGCCCTTTGTTATGCGGGGACTCTATGATCGTGATGTTTGAAAATCCGGCTTTTTCTTTATATTCGTGAAGCTTCTGTCTTGTCTCTTGAACCTTAGCTTCGCCATTTTTACTTTTTGCACCGTCACAATAGATAAACAGTTGAGTTTCTAGGGCTTCAGGATTTTGCTCTATGCTTTTAAGACATCCTATTATCTTATCTGCCCTGTTATAGGCAAATGCAACTATTGGAGCATACTCCGTTTCAATATTCTGTTGTAAAGACTTATCTATAGTATCGCACATGTATTTACCATTTTTTCTTAAAGAATAATAATCAGCCGATCTTACGAATAACTTTTGCAGGATTACCTGCAATTACTGATCCAGCTTCAAACTTACCTGAAACTACTGCTCCTGCACCTACAACGCAGCCATCCCCAAGAACAGTTCCCTTAAGGATTATCGTATTGCAACCAATAAAGCAGTCGCGTCCTATATGTATCTCTTTGGACGGAACAAGGTCTGAATCTCCTCCCGCTGCATCTGCCAGAAGCTTGTTGCGTGTCTCGGATTCAATTGGGTGAAAATCGTTGTCCAGAATTTTGGCATTGCCTCCGATGCAAGTATTATCACCTATATATATTCCTTTTCTGGCATATATTGTTGCACCTGATATTCCAACATTGTCTCCTATCACGATCTTTGCATTCGGGACTCTGGTAACAATTATTGTTCTACTATATAGTCCCACCAGATTAGACAGGAAGCTACTCTTGATTATAACATCGTCTCCTATCTTCATCTGAGCGCCTTTTTTGTTGATGATTACTGGCATTCCTCTTAAATATAGTTTTTTACCATATTGGATTTTCATCAATTTTAGAACCAGTTTATACCAGTTACTGCTCATATATTATTACCCTCATCTACCAAATTGTCGATAGCGCTTCTTTTAATTTGCTAACAGATGAATTTATATAGTCATTGAATTTGAGCTGAACTATTTCTTAAAAAGTAGTAACCACATAAATCTTATGTTGGTCACAAAGTACCTTTTAAATAGTCTCGCAGGATCCTGCATAAGCCTATAAAGCCACTCAAGTGACAGCATCTGCATCCACTTTGGTGCTCTCTTGATAGTACCTGCATGGAAGTCAAACGCTGCTCCTACTCCAACCATTACGCCTCTAAACTTATCTTTATGGGCGAGCATCCATTTTTCCTGCCTTGGTGCCCCAAGTCCAACCCATATGATGTCAGCATCCGCTGCATTTATCATGTCTATGATCTGCTGATCTTCCTCTTCGGAAAGCTGTCTAAAAGGCGGTGAATAGTAGCCCTTAACTACTGCTCCAGGATAGGTCTTCTCTATATTGTTCTTAAGAGCATTCAGGGTCTCTTCAGAAGATCCGTAGAAATAGTGAGAGGTCTTACCATCCATTGATGATATGAGCATCTCTTTCATAAAGTCAGGGCCTGCCATACGAATGGCATCGCTCTCTTCCTGGTGTCTTAGAGCTCTTGCTACAGGTGCCCCATCTGTAAAGGTGAAGGCTGAACTGTTCTCAGCTTCAAGTACGTCCTTCCTGTCATGAGCCATAACTGTTGTATGGACATTTGAAAAGCAGATGTACTGACCTTTTAACTTATCAAGGTGATGCCTTACATAAAAGACTGCCTCGGATATTGTTGATATAGTGTAGTTTACTCCAAGGACATTACCCTTTTTCTCCATGGCTGTATAGCCAAGGGTACTAAAGCCTCCGTCGTCTGAAATGTTACGAAGTTCCGGTCTGTCGCCAAGTGCTGAAAGGATTATGTCAGATGGTATGTCTTTTCCCTCAAGGAAATTAACGATTTTAAATATATCGTTCTGGTTGAAGGATGGAAGATATATATAGGCTTTGATGTATGAGCCTTCTTTGGTGTCAGAAAACCCATTATTGTTGGATAAGTCTTGAAATACCTCTTCAAAGGGCTGGTCATCTGCTAATACCTTAACATCCAACTGAATGCTGGGGTGGGACAGTTCAAACTGCCTTGGTGCAAATGCACTGCTGGCCTTATCTGTCACCATGAGGTAGTGCCTGTTTTTGACGCTACCAGATATTTTATCAAGGATTCTCTTTCTGTACCATATCCTTAACAGGCTATCTACAACTAAATTGTTGATGAAGAATAGTCCCAGAACTGTCCTTGATACATATCCGCTCCATCCTGCTATAAAGAGGTATATCACTATGCCAAAGAGCATGAGGAGCTGGATCTTGATAACATCAAATACTACTTCTGCCTTACCCTGCTGGGGTACGACTTTGAATCTGTCATTGCCAACATAGGTTATGAAGGTAAGAAGTGCTATCAGCACCAGTATCATTGTGACGTATATTGCTGATATAGTCAGAGATTTCTGATATAACTTTGAAAATGCTATGTATCTGAAGGCAAGTGCCATGGCATATGATAAAACCAAAGATACATAATCAAGAAGTAGTGTATGCTTTCTGTATATTCGTTTGAGGTAAGATTCGATCTGCATATATTCCTTTTTCAGCTTAACTTAGTAAAAAGTACGTAAACAGTGCATCCACACTGTAAACACTTACACCTAGTCTTCTGTTACTTTACAAAATCCTCATTAAATTATACAATCTATCGGGGTGAAGGTTCAAATTTTTTCACTCTTCTTATTTTTTACAGCGAGTTAAAAGTCAAGAAACGCTTAGAAATGGAGATTTTTATGAATATAAGCTTTTTCGGGCTTGGTTACGTAGGATGCGTAGGTGCAGCCTGCTGTGCAAGCCTTGGCCATCACATCATCGGTAATGACGTGTCCGCCAACAAAGTAAATCTTATAAACGAGGGAAGACCTACTATCATCGAGGCAGGCATCGCAGATCTTATCAAGGATGCCCACGATAAGGGAAGACTTGAGGCAACTTCAGATTACAAATACACTGTAATGAATTCCGATATCTCTTTTATCGTAGTTGGAACTCCAAGTACTCCTGAAGGTCACCTCAATCTTAACTACATCTTCAATGTTGCTAAAGAGATCGGAACTGCCCTTAAAGACAAGGACTCCTTCCATGTAGTTGCAATCAGAAGTACAGTCCTCCCCGGAACATGCGAGAAGGTTGCAGGTATCATCGAAGAAGCTTCCGGCAAAAAATGTAACGTGGACTTTGCAGTAGTATCAAACCCTGAATTCCTTCGTGAAGGAACAGCTGTTGATGACTATCTGAATCCTCCGCTTACACTTGTAGGAACAGATAATGAAAAAGCTCTTAATATGATGAAGGAGCTTTATAAGGATATCCCAGGCGAGTTTATAAGCACTGATATCAAGGTTGCTGAGATCATGAAGTATGTTGATAATACTTATCACGCACTTAAGATCGTATTCGCCAACGAAGTAGGAAATATCTGTAAGGGTCTTGATATCGACTCTCACAAGGTTATGGAGATCTTCTGCAAGGACAGACAGCTCAACATATCTCCTACATACTTTAAGCCAGGATTTGCTTATGGCGGATCATGCCTTCCTAAGGACTCCAAAGCTCTTCGTACACTTGCTCACGATCTGTATGTAGACGTTCCTGTTATCAATGCTATCGATAGCAGTAATGAGAATCAGAAGAGACGTGCTGTTCAGATCATTGAGAAGAAGGGGCTTCGTAAGGTTGGTATCCTTGGTCTTTCCTTCAAGTCAGGTACAGATGACCTTAGATGCAGTCCTATCGTAGATGTAGCTGAGATGCTTCTTGGCAAGGGTTACGAGATACATATCTATGATAAGAATGTTAAGATATCACAGCTTACAGGAACTAATGCAGACTTCATCGCTGCTAAGCTCCCTCACCTTCACAACATCATTTCTGATGATCTTGATGCTGTAGCAGGTGCAAGTGATGTTCTTGTTATCACTAACAAGGAGCCTGAATTTGAATCTATACCGGAGAAATATCCTCACAAGGAGATCGTGGACCTTGTAAGACAGTTCAAGGAGCTGGACTACGAGGGCGGATATGAAGGAATCAGCTGGGCTGATATCAATGTAAGTAAGAACACGGATACAGCTAAGCCGGATATGCCTCGTACGGAGTTTTGATTGTAGGTTGTGGCGCAGATGCCACTGATATAATCCTCGGGCTACCTTGCCACTCGGAGTAGGGGCTTGTCTTGCTCGCTTCTAGTTATAATATGACGTAAAACAATATTACGTATTAACATACGATGCCCCTGAGCACTCCTCGTACGGATAACGCCCGAGGATTATATCAGTGGCATCTGCAATATACAATGTAGCATATCCAAAAATGTAACATAATCTTGAAAGTAGGTTTACATGGCATCTGATTTCAACTGGTACAAAAAAAGACTTGCAGCTATGGAGTCTGGGGAGATAAGTTGGAGAATATCTCAGGCTTTCAGATATAAGCTGGAGTCTATAAGATTCAAGAAGCAATATAAGGTTACAGATAAGCTATTTAACAGAAAATATTCACGTCTTCAGGCTGAGCCAGACAGGCTCGGCCTGAATCTGCGTAATGAGTTCTATACTTTGGGGACTTCTATTCCGCTTCTTGGAGACTTCAAATATGAAGATTACAAGAAGGACTGGTTCCAGGGATTTGGTGGCAAAGGTACTTCTCCATGGCCTATGGTACCGTCTTCTAAGCTTAATTACAGAGAACGTAACGATATAGGTGATGCACGTATGAACTGGGAGCTTAATAAGCACTTCCAGTTTGCTATGCTTGCTAAAAACTACTATGCATCTTCAGATGCTGCGTATCTTAATGAACTTGTTAAGCTCTTTAATGACTGGAATGATAAAAATCCATTTTTGTGGGGAATATCATGGGTATCAGCCATTGAGATTGCAGAACGCACAATGAATTGGTGCTATATGTATGCTTTCCTTGAAGCTTCACTTCGCAAGGAATTCCATAATGATCATAAAAAGCAGCATAAGGGTTCCTCTGATGACTCTGCTCTTTCTGAAAGTGCGATCCAGATACAGACTTCACTTGAGGAGATAAGAATTGGAATCCTAAACATGGCAGATTATATCTCCCATCATTATTCCCAGTTCTCTTCTGCCAATAATCATCTTATAGTTGAGATTTCTGCTGTACTTCATGCCGGCATATTGTTTAATTATGAACCATGGGTAAAGCTTGCAGAAGAGATTCTTACACGAGAGATATTCCTTCAGAACTATTCTGACGGAATCAACAAAGAAGAATCCGAGTATTATCAGACTTTCGAAATGGAAGTGCTGGCGCTTGACTTAAGGCTGCTTAGAATAAATGGTATTGAGACTTCACAGCCATGGGACAAGCTTCTCAAGTCCATGTCCAGATATATTAGCAATAGTATAGGTGATCATGGTGAAGTTATCTCTTTCGGTGACGATGATGACGGTCGTATTATCGACTTCCATGGTGGATGTAACCACTTTAAGTATACGCTTGAACTTATGGGGCTAATGCTTGATGAAAGGTATACTGAGCTTATGCTTCCTGAAAGTAGTAGTTCTTATACCGATGTTAATGCACTCACTAATAGTAGCAAGTCAAAGAAAAAATCCAAGCATAAGCATGGCAAGTCAGGACATGAAGTATCTAATGTCAAGGCTTCGAATGCTTCAACTATATCAACTTCAGACACTGTAGCTTCAAATCCCATATCTTCAGACTCTGTAACATCTGAAGTTGAAAAGACCACTATATTCTCTTCTCCGATATCAGAAACAGTACTATGGCTGTTCTCCAAAGAGGACATCATCAAGTCGCAGGAGAAGAACTATTATCGTAAGAACGATAGCGTTATTCGTCCTGAAGGTGGTATGACAGTGTTTAGAAGTGAATCTTCTGATACTGTGCCAGATATCCTCATCGGTATTGATCACGCACCACTTGGTTACGGTTCAATAGCAGCTCACGGACATTCTGATGCTCTCAGCTTCCAGATGTTCGCTGATGGAACACGTATTTTTGCAGACCCTGGAACATATATTTATCACTGTGATACCGAATCTCGAAATGACTTTAGGCGCACCAGCAGGCATAACACGGTCTGCATTAATGGTGCAGATCAGTCAGAGATGCTCGGACCGTTCCTTTGGGGCAGGAAAGCTAACTGTTGGCTTGATAGCTTTTCAAACACAGAAGACATAGCCGAAGTCATGGCGAGCCATGATGGCTACAGTCCTGTGATACATTCGCGTAAGTTTACTTTCAAAAAGAAGGAAGGTATACTTTTTATTGAAGATTGGCTTACTAAAGGAGGTAATCCCTTTACGCCTGATGCAAGTCATTCAGCAGTATTTAACCTTTTATTAGGTGAGAAAGCTATACTTGCTACTCCCACCTCAAGTGCCACTAATACTGAAGACAGTATCAACCCAAGAGATAATGCTGTTTCTAAAAATGCATCCATTTACAATTTTAATACTTCTAGTGAGTCAATAATTGTTAGAATCGAGTTTATATCAGGTTTTGGGGACATTACACATACATATAAAGATCTTTCTACTGAATATGGAATTAAAACTCCAAGTCCCGCAATAGAAGCTCCGATTATTTCAGATCACGCTGTTACAAAAATCAGTCTGATTCGAAGGTAAGTGTAATTGAAACTTATGCAGTAAAGATGATAGAACAACAAATCAGACGTACCAGCCTATAACAACTTTCTTTCTCTCCAAGCAAATGAGAAGTATGAATTATAATTCCAATGGGGAATCCAGATGAAGGGTAAACATAGGATTATTGTATCCAATTCCAAAGTTAAATATGAATTTGAACTTAAACGAAATATTACTGTCATCAAGGGAGATAGCGCTACCGGTAAAACGACTCTTGTTGAAATGATTTCTGAATTCTACGAATCCGGTGAAGACAGTGGTGTCTCTATCAGTAGTGATAAGGAATGTAGATCTATTGCTGGAAAAGATTGGAAACTACTATTAAGTAACATAAACAATAGCATTGTATTTATTGATGAGGATAATGATTTTCTCCCCACTACTGAGTTTGCTGAAGCTGTTAAGAATTCAGATAACTATTATGTTATCGTTACTAGATAAGGGCTCGCAACACTTCCATATAGTGTAGAGGAGATATATGGAATCAAATCATCTGGTAAACTTGCTGGATCAAATCAAGTGTATCACGAGCTGTTTCATATTTACGAAAAGTATGATTCCAAATGCAAAAATCAATAATCAAGGAGTATATCCTATGGTTTCGATTTATTATGGCGATATGCCTGAAGCTATATATAACCCGGCAAGATTTTTTAAAAATACATATACCGATGAATGGATAACGGATGATCTTAGCAAGGAAATGATCAAAGACGTAGATAAGTCCGAAGTTATCGGGCCAAGAATTATTGATAGTCCTGTTCTTGGTGGTATTACTCCCAGAGAATTATCCGGTGGAGTAAAAACATTAATGTGTATATATGAATGTCCGGAAAAGGTCTTTAATGCTTCGGCTTGCGGTGATAACTGTGCCAAGTGGATACTTAAGATAGGCGAAATCAAAGATATCACGATTAACCTTAGGCATATCATGGATTTCGGAGATGGCGAGTTCGATGTTCATATCCTTAATACAGGAACGAATGTCCACAATATGGATGAACTTGTACCAATTGCAGGTGAATTCGTAAGATAAAATATTTACAAAAAGAAAAAAACATAGAGGATCAATACTATGTGCGGAATTTGCGGAATAGTAGACCATAAAAAGCTTATGTCTCTTACACAAAGGGAAGAGCTGGTTGGTCTTATGAATAAAACTCAGGCTCACAGAGGGCCTGATGATAATGGTATATATTCAGACAGCGGCGTGACTCTTGGTCATGTACGTCTATCTATTATCGATCTGTCACCAGCAGGTCACCAGCCTATGTCTTACATGGACAGGTATGAGATCGTATTTAATGGCGAAATCTATAACTTTATTGAGCTTCGCAAGGAGCTTGAAGAAGCCGGCTATTCTTTTAAAACTCATACAGATACTGAAGTTATCATGGCTTCAATAGATCACTGGGGTAAGGAAGAGTGTCTGTCTCATTTTAATGGTTTCTGGGCTTTTGCAGTGTATGACAAGGCTGATAATTCTGTATTTATGTCTCGTGACAGATACGGTGTTAAGCCTTTGTATTATACAACTCAGCCGGGCTACCTTATCTTCTCTTCTGAGATAAAGTCCATGCTTGCTGACAAGAACATCAAGAGAGTTGCCAATGATCAGGCTATCCTTGACTACCTTGTTAACAGCTTTGTAGACTGTGAAGACTATACCTTTTTCAATGATATATACAGACTTCCTGCAGGAAGCTTCATGCATGTAGATAAAGAGGGCAAGACTTCTATCGGTAAGTTCTATACTCTTGAATACAAAGAAGCTGTAGCAGGCAAGACTACTAAAGATATGGTCAAAAAGTTCAGACGTCTCTTCCAGGATTCTGTTAAGCTTCGTATGCGTGCAGACGTTCCTGTTGGAAGCTGCTTGTCAGGCGGGCTTGATTCATCTGCTATAGTATGCGAAACCAGCAGACAGATAAATGTGCTCAAAAAATCCATGGCTGCAAGCACCAAAGGTAATTCAACTGCTGATACATCTACAGATAATGTTGAAGCAATCAATAATCAAGATGTTGCAAATTCAAACATAGCTCCCGGTGA
>JAEEGL010926765.1_pt1 | contig 13307 bp, 17 predicted proteins | sample 9134231 | NCBI WGS metagenome assembly JAEEGL01 (sample SAMN16246548, study PRJNA631951) | gut metagenome | biome: gut microbiome; feature: rumen; material: fiber-attached | host: Bos | place: Iran: Karaj | collected 2018-10 | reverse complement strand
TTTTATAGGAGAACGGTTAGTACGCCCTAACAACCATTTTTTGCGGTGTCCGTCACTGGTGGACACTCACCGATAGCAATAATTGGTCAGTGAATTGATTAACTCATAATACAATAAATACTACACTATGTATATAAAATAAATGGGCGGGAAGCCGCAAAGCCCGATATACAGCCATAAACGCCCCAAAAACGCGGTTTAATACAAAGAGTTGAAATCGCTCGTTAATGCCCCTCTAACACTCGCCGAGGGTAATTATACCACCCCCACACAAAACGCCAAAAAGGGGTATTTAAAACGCTGTTAGGGCTATGCACTATCGTCTTGTAAGTGTGTATTATTGTATCATACAAAGTCTATAAAAAATATAGATAACCTGTGAAAACCTCTTGAAAAATTATAGTTGACGTGAGATAATAAGAGCGTAGACAAGACAATGCCCCTGTGATAGAGCTATCACATATAATAATTAAGACGGGCAAACCGCTTTTGTCTACTTTGGCGATTGGTCGGGCGGTCGCCTTTCGATTTCGTTTTTCAATGGTTCAAATTAAAAGAAAGTAAGAGGTAAATCAAATGAGTACAAACAACAATGAATTTTCACTCGTAGCAAGTGAGAACACAGCCCCAGCAGTTATGGAAGATAATAACAGCTTTATTCACGACCTTACAGCCCCCGCAGAAGCTTGTTATTGTAGTGTAACGGCAAATACACCCGCCGAAAAAATCGCGCTCTATAACGCTACAAATGCCCCCACCGATAGACTTAAAGCAATGATTAACAAGCCGATTAACGTAAAAGACGTATTTGTTGAGGTTGTTACCTGTATTAATAAAGATACAGGCGAGGTCAAAAAGTGCCCTCGAACAGTTCTTATTGATGATAAGGGTAAGAGCTATACAGCCGTTTCACTTGGTGTATTTTCTGCGCTGAGAAAGATTTTTTCAATCTTTGGCGAGCCGACCGAGTGGGATAAGCCTCTCAAAATTACTCCTATCGGCGTACAAAAAGACAAGTACGAAATACTTACACTCTCTCTTTAATACGGTACACGGGCGGCAATGCCGCCCATTTCCGCATGAAAGAGGGTGAACAAATGGAAGTTATTGATGTTATAACTAATAGTGGTTTTTGAGGTGGTAAAGTGGATAATATAATTGAATTAGTGACCCGTTTAGGCTTTCCGATTGCTGTTTGTATTGGTCTTGCATGGTATATTCTAAAGAAAGATAAAGACCACACAAAAGAGGTCGAAAAGCTTGGTAAGAGCATTGATAATAATACAAAAGTTATCACTGAATTAATACTATTTTTAAAAGGGGGTGGAAAATAATGCGCGGTGATATGACTGAACACTTTTCAAGAAAAGAATTTAAATGCTCGTGTGGGTGTGGTCGTGATAATATCAATGATGAACTTGTCAACCGCCTCGAAAGTGTTTTCGAGTATCTGAAAAAGTGTGAAAGGGGGTGCAAGTATATAATAATCACAAGCGGTATTCGTTGCCCCTCATATAGCGTGAAAGTCGGCGGCTATGCAAATGACGCGCACACAATAGGCTATGCGGCGGACTGGTATTGCGTTGATGATAATGACGAGCGGTATAATTCTTTTGTACTCGCGGCGGTCGCCGAGGCTTTCGGCTTTGGTGGTATCGGTATAATTGACGATACGGCAATACATACCGATATACGAGATATCGGCGGTTATAGTAACAACCATTGGTACGGTAACGAGCAGACGGGGGAAACATACCAGACGTTTGCACAGTATTTACCGCCCGCAAAAATCATAAACAAGCACAAAATATCATTGTTTTATGACGGTGATAAAATCTATGAGAAAGAGGTATAAAATTTATGCAGATAACACAGGTTCAGAATATTTTGAAGCCCGCACTTGCACAGGCTTTAGGCGCGGAATATATGGGAAGTGTGGGCGAACTTTCAGCCCTTGACGATAGGGCACTCGCTGACATTGGTACAGACCTTTTCAACAACAACGTTGACCCTCAGACGGGCATTGCATTGGGTGCAGATATCGCCCTTAAAGAACTTGCCGACCAGTGCGGAAAAATCGTTATCGAGTCCATGAAATATACAGGACAGGTCAAAAGCGTATTCATTGACCCCCGCGAGTGGGGCGGTTTCCTTATCCGTTATTACTTCGGACTTGGTTCAATTATGAATGACGAAATGTGGAATAGTGAGGGATTTATCGACTATTTCGCCGAGGGCGGCGAGGAAGAGGCGGCGAGAATTGCCGCAATTGAACACGGTTATTACAAGCCCGCTGTAAGTGGTAAGGCATTTATGAAAGCCGCCGCACACATGATACCTATAACCACACTACGCGACCAGTTTTTTACCGCTTTTACATCGTGGGAAATGATGGACGAGTTCCTTGGCGGTATCACTACCATGATACAGAATACAATTGAAGCACTTGCACAGGTTAAAGCAAAAGCACTTATTGCCGCCGCTATTGTTATGTGTGTACAGGCGGGCAATGAGGTCAAGCTTGTAACTGAGTACAACGCCGAATTTGGCGCGAACAGCGTAACCGCAGATAATGCTCTTGGAAATAAGGACTTTATTGCGTGGGCTTACTCGCGTATAGACGAAATTAAGGGTAATATGAGCGACCTTACAACCGCATACAGTGCAGAAAGTAACCTGTCATTCACAAGCGGCAATAATTGGCGTTTAATCTTACATAAACGACTTCCAAATCGTGCCCGCTATTTACTGAGGTCAAGCACTTTCAATGAGGGTTTACTCTCTATCGGTGAATATGACGAAATAAACTCATGGCAAGCTGTAAGAGAAGAGGACGGCAAGGATTTTGACTTTGCAACAACGTCAAGCGTTTATGTAACCCCTGACGTAATCGAGTATTTCGGTGGTACACGCCCCGAAGAGGCTGTAAGAATTAACGGCGTGCTCGGTCTTGCTTATGACCGTAGAACACTCGGAATAGCACTCAAAAAAGACGATGTAACACAGAGTTACACCGCGAGCCGTAAGAGTTGGAATAGTTTTTATCATACACTCTTTCAGCAGATACTTGACCGTAAATTCAAAGCAGTTGTTTTCACTCTCAATTAAAAATATGCCCCTCAATCGAGGGGCATTTTTTGAAAGGACTGATATAAGATGAAAAGTATTAATTTCTATGATGAAATGAAAGCACAAGCCCGAAAGAATTACAATTCAACTTCTTATTGGTTTGATATGGTTCAAACTCTTCAAAGCGAATTTGAATATACAGGGCTTGACCCCATACACGACCCGCCGCCCGAATACATCGAAAAAGTATTAATTACTATGGGCGTTATAGGCTTTAAAAAGGTCAGTGATGATGTAATTGCCGCCCGAGGTTCTTTGTGCGGCGACCTCGATTATTATTATCGCGGTACAGAGTTTTCGGGCACATATGCCCTCGGTGATATTACAGGCACTCGCGGCGTAGATGTTGCGGTTGGCTTTAACAATTCTTTATATATGCCCGATATTGATATACTACGTTATGAAAGTATATTGACCGAAATTGACACGAGCGAGAATTTAAATGTGCTTTTTGCCCGTCTTTTGCGTGTGCCCGTAGTGGGCGACCAAAAAGAGTTAGAAGCCTTGAAAGACGTGTACAACTCTATTTTAAAAGGCGAATTTGGGGCGGTTACATCAAAAAATCTCTTCCGAAAACTCGCAGACGGTGAGAAAAACGCTTTTGACCTTTTAGAGTTGACCGATGTTGATACTATAAAAAATTTGCAGTATCTCGCGCAATACCGTGATAACGTTTTGAAACGCTTTTACAACCGACACGGGCATAGTTTACAAACAACGGGAAAAGTTGCTCAACAAACAACCGATGAAATACACGGTATGGATAGCGTTTCAATGATTTATCCATTGAATAAGCTAAAATTTAGAAAGGCAATGTGTGAAGAGGTCAACCGCATTTGTGGTCGTTCTTGGTCGGTTGATTTTAGCGAGCCATGGAAGATAAATGAAAAACAGTTTAAACAGACTGTTGAAAATAGTGCGGAAAGTGAGGGCACAAATGAAAATGAAAAGAATAGCAGTTTACCCAATAATACAGACAATAACGAGTGAAGATAATATTTTTCTCATTACTTATGAACGTAGTGAAAGCGAAATTTTCACGGTAGTTGATAAGGATATTTTGAAAAACTACTTTTTGAATTTTATGGACTGGTATTTATTAAAACCAGATACCGACACGCGAACCGATAGAGAGTATTTTTTCTATGTATGGGAACAATATATCCGCTCGCATGAAAGCAATTTTGATATGCTGTTTAAGGCGTTATATAGTGACTATGACCCCGTAGACAATTACGATATACATGAGGAATTTACACACACACCAGACGGAGAAGATGACACAATAACAACTGAATTTGCAAACGGTACAGGCACAGAAGCCCCAAAAACTCATAGAAAAGTTGCAACATATAACAGCGGCGAGAAAGACTATGAGGAAATAAGCAATACAGGAAAAACAACGACCACAAGTACAACCACACTAAAAGCAACGTATACAGATACAACTCACAGGCACGGCAATGCGGGCGTAATGACAACGAGCGAGGTAATCAGACAAGAGGCAATTTTGAGAAAAACAGAGTTAGCAAGTGAGATAGTTATGGGCGGCTTTGTAAATGACTATTTATTTTATAGTGGGGTGATAATATGAACGTGACTTTCTATGCAAATAATAGCCCCGTTTCAACGTTATATCCAAATATTACACAAATCGGAAATACTATCGAAATAACGCCTTTCAACGCTATGTCAATAGTTGACCCCGAAATCGTTATTGATTACAATACAGCTATACAGGCGGCTAATTATTGCAAAATATCATGGATTGATAGCGGGATTTTATCGGAAATGTGGTATTTCTGTAAATTCCGCACGGATAACGGCGGGCGGTTGATAGTACATTGCGAGCGTGACCCGCTGTATAGCTTTAGAAATTATATAAGGCATTGTCCTATTAACGTTATACGCAGCGGCGGCATAGGAAAACCAACAAAAATTACAGACCCCAAATACCCCGTATCACCCGTTGAGGAAACGGTTGTACAAGTACCGATTTCAAACAGCGAATTAACAACTAACGGCGGTTATATATTACAAGTAATAGGGGGCGCTACAAATGGCAATTAATGAAAGTGTTTACGGCTCAGCAAATACATGGTATGACAGCGACTTTCAGCAACCAAACTTACCAAATAAAAATAAAACCGCTTGTTTTGATAGTACACAGGGCGTTCCGTGGTCAAGTTTAGGTCTTGGCGTTGAAGCAGGTAAGTTGTCTTGGTCTGAACCGATTGACAAAAGTCTTAGCTATTGCGGTTTAGGTAGGGAAAGTTCATTTTCTACTGTATGTTATTATGATAATAGTGGACAGATAATTGACACGAACGAACGAGCAGTAACTAATTTCGCGTTTTTTGAAAAATCAAACGACACGCCAACACTAAGTGATAACACATTTTTCAATACGGACTATTTAGACTATTTTACGTGGGAAACTGCTAATACCTTAAATCGTGTAAATTTTAGCAGACAATTAAAGCCTCTAACACTTGTTAATCCTAAAAACATAGTGTTATCCATTTTTGTTAGAGCAACAACTGCAAATCTCACAGGCGATATAAACGTAACATTAAAAAACTACTTAGATAACTATAAAACTACGCATACACTTATTAGAGACGTTTATATAAAGTTTTGGTACGGTAATATTGACGAAATAGGAATACGTGAAACATTACCCTTTAAATATCTCGACAACCGCCGCCCTTTTATGATATCTATTTTAGATGAATATGATATGTCATCAAAAAATATAAAATTCCATGCATATGACATAGATAGCCCGTCTATTTTCGGCGTTATATCTCTCACTAACTATATAGGTGTAAATGATACAACATCGTTTAGAATGGTGTATTGTACCCCGACTGCTAAAAATCATATAGTCTTTAGGACTTTTAACGATAGTGTGTATGGTTATATAGAATATTACCCCGAGTTTGATGAGGATATTATAAAAAGTGTTGCTTGCTTCGGGCTGTATTTCACCCCAAATGATAATATATGCCAGTTAGGTGCTTTGACTAATAACGATATGTATATAGGTATTTTAGACAGTGACGGCATAGGACACGGGCAATATTTAAGAGGCGCGGACACGGTAAACGCCCCACAAAATAATTATACCGATATGAGCCAAAGCGGCTATGATTACACAAAAGACGTTGACAAGACCAAATATAAAAACGATACAGAATTTTATGATAGTGCGCTTGCAAATGGTTTTACTCGTTTTTGGGTGTTAAATGCAAACGATGTTTCGCAAGTTTTGAACGAAATGTACAATATTATGAACGATGTTGACCCCGATGAGCCTATTGAAAGATATTCACAAAAGGTCTTTCTAACTAATAATCCTATTGACTGCATAATAAGTCTAAAGAAATTCCCCGTGTTACATATCCCGTCACTATCGGGCGTTTATTTTATGAATTTCGGTTCAAAAGCGACTAATATTACAGGCTCGCCCCTTGCGAAATCTTGTGAAACGTATACTTTCAATTTCTCAGCGGCTAATGATACATCATTATATCCTGTTTTTGGTGGCGACTTCCGCGACTTTGAACCGTATACAAAATGTGAAATCGTTATCCCGTTTTGTGGTAGTGTAGATGTGCCTTGCTGTTATTTTTATGAATATGGTGGTATTACTGTAAAACTTACTATTGATTTTATCACGGGCGCGTGTACGGGCTTTGTACTTGCTAACGGCATAACTATCAGTAGTGTAAGCGGCAATTGCGCAATAGACTTACCCGTTTCGGGTATACAGTCGGCGACTTTGGATAGTCAAATTTTCAGCGCGGCACAAGCGAAAAAACAGAATTTCAATAAAACCCGCGCAGGGCTTGTCGCCTCGGCATTGACCGCAACGGCGGGCGCAATTACGGGTAATCCTGTAATGATAGCGGCGGGCGCGGCGGGCGTACTTGCAACCGCTGTAAGTAGTAAGGAAACGGTGAAAAACATTGACTATGAATTGCAACACTTACAAACCCCTTATAAAGAAGTATCGACCGCGAGCGGACAAATTTCACAAAGTTTTGATATGCGCTGTAAGCTTATAATCACACGTCCAAAAATGCTAAATTATGACGAAAATGCATATGCAGAAACGGTCGGCTATGCTTGCTTAAATAGCGGTAGTGTTGATAGTTTTCACGGCTTGACCTATGGAACAATAGAATTGAACGGTGTACCTTGTACGGCTGACGAAAAATCATATATTGAAAGTATGTTTGCAAACGGCGTACACTTGCCGACCACATACCCATAACATACAATACGTATAATAAAAATTTTACAGAACTATTTTATACATTTAGTTTATTTTATTTAAATGCCTCTGACAGTGTTTAAAATGCGTTTTAAGAGGGGTTTAAAATTCATAGTGTAATTATACTATGAAAGTGTTAGACCCACCGTAAACGTTAAAAATACCCCCTCTTTCGAGGGGGTTTTATTTATGATAAATGATTACAGTATGAAATGTAACTTTCTACAAATGCACCCACGTCATTTTTAGAATAAAAGAAACGGTTTTCTTTGTATAATCTCCATACCAATTTTGGAAGAGGCGCGGACAACGAACCAAATTTAAAATGATATCGCGTATCAAGAATTTCACCCGCCGTGAAAATATAACTATCATCGTAAAACTCCGTGATAGTCGCCCAGTGACAATAAACACATAAACCGCGTTTTTCGTTGTGAACGATATCGAGGCGCACAAGCTTTGTATTGTACGAAATATAGATATTTTGTGTTATTACCTCTATCTCTTCACTTTCACGGGTGAGGCTCTTTTCACTTGGGGGTATATGTGGGTAATATTTCATAGACCAATCCGCGCCCGTGATACTTGCAAGCATAGGATTTTTAAAACCGAAAAAGAGCTTATTAACCAGTGAGCGGCGTTTTTGTCTTTCAACATTTTGTCCGACAATTTCAACAAAAACAGGAGTTCCGCCCGAAGAGGTCACGAGCCTTGTCTCACCTTGCACCATTGCCTGTATATCGTCAAAAATTTCAAGCTCGTTAAAATACGGTGAATTGCGGTCAATAGTATTTGCTGAAAAAATTACTATCGGGCTTATACGGTCACGGATTATAGTTTTTATGGTATCACACAGGAAAACGAACTCGTTCGGGGGATAGTATTTTCCAATGAACTCATCGAACAAAATAAAGTCACCTTTAGGGGCATTGTAAGAACTTTTCAAATTGAAATTTTCATCTACTGAGGCACAAAACATAAAATGTGTTTCCGAAATTTTTACTTGTTCCTCGTTTTCAACTTTCGTGAAATACCAACGGCGGGCGCGGTAGAATACGTTGTTATATTCGCCGTCTGTTATTTTCTCGATATACCCATATTCAACGATAGTGGAAAAGAGGTCTTGTAATGCTTTTGGCGTTATCATATCGACCCTCGAACGGATATAATGTAAAATTGTTCCGTATCGTTTCCACATACATAGACCGAATAACAACCAGTTTGTTGTTTTTCCAACGCTTCTATCACTCATATTGACAAATAAATGCGCCTTTTCAAATGGGCAATTTAACGGCGTGTACACGTGCGCGGGCACGTGTAACGCTTCAAAATCTTTTCTTAATTGTTTCCAATCGTATTCGATACCCTTATTGATATCGTTATTAATGTACATACTTTTCAACGTCTTTTCTCCTTTCCGCGATTTCGTCAAGTAACAATTTGTAAACGCTCGCCCATGTTAATTTAAAAGTGGTTGGATATATGCACACGCTTGATAATTCGGTCATTTCCTCGCCCTCAATTACCGCGCTTGTTGGTTGGTCGTTGTAGTGGTGTGCGTTCTTTTGGCTGTATAGAAAATCCATTGTCATACCTTCTGTAAATATGGTGTATATATCGCACTTCTTTTCCTTACAATATTTTTGTAAGCTATCTTTAGGCAAGCCCGCAATTGTTACCGATGTATCGCCCGCCGCCTCGTATACTCTGTTATTGACAATTAGCTTTTGCGTTTTTATATAGCGTTTTGCTCCTAAAGTCTTAAACCTATAATAGTTAGCCGCTTTTTTGTTTATGCGGTCAAATTCGCCTAAATCTTTAAACTCTGTTTGGTCGGGAAAAAGTTCTTGATTTTTGGCGTATATCTTTCTGTTATATTCGTCTATTATGTGTTGGTGCTGTTCACAATTCACCATGTAAATGCTATCAGTATCACAGTAAACAACGTGCCCGCCCTCGGGGCTTTCTTGCTCTATCTGATATACAGTGGTTAGCAAATTCAGCCTTGCAACCGCCGTGACCCATATGCCCCATTGAGGTAAAAGAAATTGACTTTTAACGATTTTCCACCATGTTTTGTTAGTAGGTTGTTCATACCACTCAGACAGTACACCCTCGTCATTTTCTCGCCCTTGCTCATAACATACCTCGTCAAGATATATTTTAGTTACTGTTAAACCATACCCCGCATTAATAGCCTTTTTACTTTCAACATATTCCGTTGTTTCCTCTTGTCCGCTCTTTTTCAAAACAGCCTTTTTACGGTATAAGTTTTCGAGCGGTTCACGCAGATAACGAGGCAAGCGACCGCCCGCCGCATAATATACGGCGTAAACTTCGGACTTTTCCCACTTGTAAAACATCTTGTAAATTTTATAGTCAACATCAGTAATTATAACTGACATAACCGCCGCCGAATTTACACGCCCATTATCAACAAGCGGCTCGCCCGTGATTTTTCCGCTTTCAAGGTCGATTTCTCGCCCCTCTAATTTCAAACATTTAAAGGTGCTTTCTATACTATGATAGGTTGTCGCCTCGATGTTGTAAAATCGAATACAAATAAAGTACGGACAACGAGGCGGGATTTTTTCGAGGTCTTGCTCGCTTTTAATGGTTGGTATAAGCTTCAATTTACTCATAGGAAACTTGTCATAATGTTGCATAACAGCGGGGTATGAGCTTGTAAAATCATAGCCGTTCACGGGATTTGTTATAGTAAAATTCGTCCACCACATATTAGCATGGGTATAACCGCCGCGAAACAACCATTTCATCATAATATCATACAACTTTTGAGAGGGGAAAGCGCGTTGTATAAATCCTTGTATTTCCTCAGTTACACCCGATTTTATTAAGTGCCTCAGAATACCCGTTTTCGTCATTGGTATATAGTTTTGTGGGATTATATAAGTATCAAAAATATACTTCGACCACTCAACGAGGGGTAACACATCGAATTTACAGTAACCGAGTTCAATATCGTTAAGGGGCGTGTGCGAATTTCGCTTGATTGAAAAATCGAGGTCGCCTTTTTTCTTTCTTACACTTGTATAGTGTTTCGCGAGGTAATCAAGATTACCGCCCGAAATGGGTAAACAGTCGCGAAATTCAATACAATTATTATGTACAGCGCATAACGGCTCGCGCTTTGTTCGTGCAAAAACACTCGTTATGTTTAAGTGTCTGCGCATAAATTGAAACTCAAAGCCCTCGTTTGCTATCCAAATAATCAACCGTCTATGCTCAGTCAATTTCAACTGCTTTTGTAATCGGTCAAGAAATTCGGTAAACTCTGACCATGTACGCCCGTATATTACATGAGTATTTATGCCAAATTGCCAATGATACATAAAAGCGAGCTTGTTTTCATCGTCATATATATTAGTAGTCTCGATGTCAAAGCCACAATAATACTGTACATAGGTAAGGGCGTGCTTTCCCTTTTTAATTCTCACCCAGTCGGGCGGCTTACTGCACAATTTTTTTATATCGGTCAATTTGCTGTAATATTGCTCCATTATCTGTACACCCCGTCAAGTTGTTCAAATTCGTTTTTCGGCTCTTGTATCGCTTTGTCGGCGTAGTCCTTTTTTAAGATTTCAACTATCTTATCTATCTCGCCCCATGTTTTGCGGCGACCTCTTGTATTTAACGTCTCTTTAGCGTATTTTAAGTCGCTATCGGTGTAAAGGTCATATTTATAGGCGTTGTTTTTTATTACCTCTTCCGCACTTTCGGACAATTCAACTTGTTTCATAATCTCTTCTTTTGTCGGGTTTGTTATGCCTTGTTCTTCCAATTGCGCGGCGGCTTTTTCTTTCACACTTCCAACGGTGGGGGCTTCAAAAAACTTTTGGAATTTCGCCTCAACGTTGGTAACTTTTGAAAGTGCTTTCTTACTTCGGGTAACGTGTAAAATACCGCCTTTTGTAGAAAAAGACCCCTCTTGATGAAAATTCGCTTTTATCATTGTTTCATACTGTTTTACAGCTTTTGCGCCTCTTCCAAACTGTTTTACTAAATTGTCAATGCGCTTGTTTATTGCGTTTGCGGCTTTTGCTAATTCGTCAATCGTCATTGTTTACCACCTCGTAAAAAGTCTTTCTACGGGCGCGGGCGGCTGAATTAGCCGCCCAAAACTCGCCCGATGTAATGCGGGTTGATTTGCCTTTCAAAACGGGCTTTCTATAATAAGCCCCGTTAGATTTTTGCCATGTATACAGTACGCAAATACCGTCCTCTATCGTCAAGAATTTCAAAGCTTTCACACCACCTTACAGATATACGCTTGTTGTATAACTCGTTTATTTGATTTGCTATAAATTTCATTGTCAAAGTTTTTCCACAACCCCGACCACCAAAAGTTATTAATCTACGTGTTAGGGCGGTCGGGGTACTTCCATAACAAGAAGATACACGAGATTTTAAAACTCCGTAACTACATTTATCAGATATTTTCTTGCATATCAAATCCCACGCCAAACGGTCAAACCAATTCATTTTAACACCCTCTTTTCGTATAGTATTTTCATCATATCAATTGCATACTCTTTAATCGCCGCCGTTGTGAGTTGTCCGTATATCTCACAACTCATAAAACGGTCGCCCTTTTTGTTTTCAATTGCTATCGTAGTCACATTTTTGAACGGGTGAAAGTGCGCTCTTACGAACACACTTTCTCTCTTTTTGCAGTCGTTACAAAGAGCATTTGTTATAGTACACACGCCCTCAACGTCAATATATCTACACTTTTTGTTCATATAAGACCACACCCCCATATAATATTATAGTCGGTTAACATACCATTGACCCAAGGTAAAAAATTTGCCTCGGTCATAAGCCCCCGAAAATCTTCGGTCAGTGTGTAGAGTGCCGCCTCGTAAATATAGCGGTCGAAATCGCTCACTTTCCAACGGCGACCCCTTACAGATTTAGCCCCAAACTTGTGCATATTATACATAATTAAACCACCTTTCTAAAATAAACAACTCTTACAGTCTCGCCGTACATAGTACGGTGATATTTAATGTGCTTTGATACAAAACGGCAAGTATAACGGGATTTTACAATCCCGTTAAACTCGATAACCTCGCCCGTGCTTAAACCGACTATTATTTTCATTATTCGTCACCCCTTTCAAATATTGATTTTACGTTGTATATGTGGATTATATTACCTTTATACTCGGTATTGAAAGTGTAAGTATCAATCATATTAATAAAACGTCCATAAGCTTTTACACCCTCATTTCTTTGGTAACAATCTTGTTTTGTTGGTGCTCCATTTCCGCTTTTATCGCCCTCGTATATCTGTATATAGATATCACCAGTTTTGCGAACCATACGTATTAATCTGTGTACTATCTCGATAATAGTGTTATCATCGTCTATAACGTTTAACACGTTTGCACAAAGAATAGTATCAAATCCGAAAGAATAACCATAGTCGAGTGAATTAATATTTGTCGATACTTGTTGATTATACTTGTCATAGCACCAAAAAGATTTTGCCGTTGAAAGTGCTTTCTTTCTCAAATGGTCGGTAAACTTACCGCAACCATAGTCGAGAACGTGACCCACCAAATTGACCTTATTATAAATAGCGGGTAATTTTACATTGTTAATACTTGTGTTTGCGCTTGAATAAGTCTGTGCCATAAAATCCACCTTTTCTTTCTGCTCATTTGAGCGGTAATGTGTTTTGTTTAGGTCTTTATTATACTACATATTTTATAGTTATACAATACCTCTACAAAATATAGATACAATAATACACACTTACAAGACGATAGTGCATAGCCCTAACAGCGTTTTAAATACCCCTTTTTGGCGTTTTGTGTGGGGGTGGTATAATTACCCTCGGCGAGTGTTAGAGGGGCATTAACGAGCGATTTCAA